>Ga0210033_1000163_pt1 | contig 57504 bp, 52 predicted proteins | sample CryGeymeta201501_FD_185465 | JGI IMG/M metagenome (GOLD analysis project Ga0210033, IMG submission 185465) | Groundwater microbial communities from Crystal Geyser aquifers in Utah, USA - Crystal Geyser metaG 2015-01 (SPAdes) (version 2) | ecosystem: Environmental > Aquatic > Deep subsurface >... | reverse complement strand
AGCCACGTGCGCAGTGGGCCGTCGGGCTGCCGGACAGCCACCCGCCGCCGAGGGACTGCGGACGGCGGCAAGCTGGTGCCGCCCTACAGGCTTGGTTCCCGGGTAATTCCGACCCAGATCGAGGGGTCACGGCGAACCGAGCGCCCAGCATAGCGCATGCGCCGCGCCAGGTGCCCAGCCCCCGCGAGCGCTCCCCCTGGCCGAGGCGGAGCGCCTCAGCTCGCTCGCGCCCCGCGCAGCTCCACGGCCAGCGCTTCCTTGCCGTCGGGGAGCACGTTGAACATGCGAAAGCTGACATGATCCGGATCGTACCAGTCCAGCACGATGCGCCAGCCCCAGTCCGGCGATCCGTCCCCTGCCGGGTAGGTGCTGTACAACAGGACCGTGCTGCCCTGCTGGTGGCCGTGCAACACCAGCCCGCTGGCCGCGTGGAAGGTGTCGGTGAAGTCGCCGCGGCAGGCGGCGCCAGGGCCGCGGAGCACGAGCTCACCCTCCTTCGGCACCCCCTCGTGCGCCCAGCGCACGGACACGCGGTTGGCGGCGACGATGAGCGTACCTTCAGAGGCGTGGGCGGGTGTGCCCGGCATGAACCAGAGGCGGTTGGTGCCGGCGAAGTAACCATGATGCGAGGGAGGGATCATGGGTCGACTCTACACCCGGCGCGAGGCACGCAGGCAGACCTTGGGGGAGAGGCGCCGACAGTGCCGGGTTCACGCGGGGGAAGGCACCTTTCCAGGTCTCCCCGCCCGCGAAGAGGCTCGCAGGGCGGCCGGCGGAGAGCTCCTCACGAACGAGGAGGTCGGGCGGGCAAGCGATGCCCAGGCCGGCAAACGCGGCGGCGACGTAGAGGCGATGGCGGAGCGCAAGGTCACCCCCCGGCTTACGGTCCCCCAGGCACCCCGACCGCGGTCGTGGCCGCCGTCCTCACCTGCGGCAGCTCGTGTGCCGCCAGCAAGGCCATGGCGATGAGCGCAGCGTAGACCGCGAGCCCGAAGCCGAAGGAGAGCCAGAAGGTCCGGGTCTCGCGACGGACCGGTGCATCCCGAATGGACGCGAGCGTCTCGGGCGGCAGGCGGAAGCTGCGGCGGTCGAGCGCCGCCAGGAGGTCGCCCTGGATGGCGGCTTTTCGGCGAAGGTTCAGGGTGGTCCCAACGAGCACATGGAGGACGCCGACATAGACGGCGAAGCCGTACATGCCGAGGGTGAACACGCGGGGCTTGAAGTGGTCGCCGAACATTGCGGCGACGGCCGCCCCGAAGAACACGCCCGCGGCACCCATGACCACGTCGGACATCGACTTGACCTGGGCCGCCGACTGGTCGGCAAAGGCGCCCACGGCCTTGGCCACGTCCTCTTCCACCGCGCGCACGTCGTCGGCGTACTTGTCGACCTGGTCGCGCACGATGGCCTGCCAGTGCCACTCGATGAAGCGGCGGACGGCCGAGAGGCGAGCCTGGATCGCGCCCAGCCCCTGTACAGCCAGGTCGGCCGGTACCACCTCGTTCAGCGCGAGGCGCAGGACCATCATGCGCTCCGTGGGCAGAGAGGACTCGAAGGTCCACGCGGTCAGCCAGGTCAAGGGATCCGGCCCGGCGAGTGGCTCCACGTCGGCCCCAGACAGCGGGATGTCCAGCGCGTTGCCCCCCGCAGCGACCCGGCAGACCACGTGTCCGTCCACGACCTGGCGCTGCGTGGCCGCCACAGACAGGAAGTACGTCAGGCGCAGGCCTGCCAGGCGCCGGGCCAGTCCCGTCCCCGCGCCCGCCCGGATCGTGGCCTGGAGGTGGAAGGGCGTCAACCCGCCAGGCGTGCACCACCACCCCTGCGACCTGCACAGACTGCGAAACCGCTCGGCGGCGGCGCCCAGTTCACCCTGCACAGACAGGTCCGCGTCCGCCAGCCGCGCCAGGCAGGCCCCGCCGAGCACGGTGAGGAATGGCCCCTCTACGTCAAGGTCCGTGTCCCCCACCAGCAGGACCACCCGCGCCGCCGGGTCGCCGCCCCACAACAGGGTCTCGACCCGGTCGAGATCACCACCGAGCGCCTGGACGGCCGCCTGGGCGCGCAGGAAGAGGATCGACCGCCCCGGACGGTCTGCCAGCGCCGCCACGGTCGCCAACCACGCCGCCTTGTCCAGGCGCAGGGTCACCTGCAGGGTCTCCGCCGGGTTCAGCGCCAGGAAGCTCCGCCACCGCGCAAGCCACTGCGAGCCGGCGTCTACAGGCAGGGACTCGCCGTCGGGGACGCCCACCGACAATCGCAGGGCCCCGTCGAATACCGTGACGACCGCCTGCGCGCGGGCGGCCCAAGCAGGCAGGTCCAGGCGCTTGACCTCAAATAGGCGCTGGGCGCTCCGGCCGACCACGCCCACGTCCTCGGTGGCCCACCACTCCGGCCACGCCATGCAGTCGAGCAGCGCTTCGAGCTCCCCCAGGCCAGTGACGAGCGAGGTGATCACCGGAGCACCTGCTTCCACACCGAGGTGCGGAGGACCACTTCGAACTCCACGCCGCCGCCGGGCAGCTCGACCGGCCGCACCCCCCGCACGACATCGTCATAGGCCTCGGCGTCGACGGTGACCCGCAGCCCGCAGGCACCCTCAAAGTGCAGGCGCCGCAGGACGGAGCGTGCCGTCGTGCGGTCGACATCGAACTCTGTGTCCAGCGCCGCGGCTTGGAAGCGGGTCTGGAAGACAGCCTGGGCCTGGGGAGGAACGTCCAGCTCTGCCAGCCAGCGGTCTACGTTGACATGTCGGCCCGCCAGCGCTGCCTGCGCCTGCAGCGTCACCTCCCTCGCCGCTTCGGGGTCCATGCCAGCGGCTCTCACCGCTCCGATGGCGGTCCGGTAGAACTCGGTCGTCGACTGGCGCGCATCCCAGACCGCTTTGGCCCCCAGGAAGCGCTGGGTGAAGAACCGGGCCACCTGGGCGTCGTCCGCCCCCCGCCGCTGACGGTCGACCAGCAGCATGTCGTAGGCGCCATCGGGAGGCCGGGCCCGCACGAAGGCGCACTTCTGCAGGCGCTCTCCCGCGGTCGGCAACAGCTCGGACACGGCCTCGAGATCGACGAAGTGCATGTCGGTGCGCGCATCCCTTCGGCCGACCGGCCGGAAGGCGCTGGTCGCATCGAGCTTGAGCACAGCCACGAAGCGATGCTCGCCGCCGTCCACCTCTCCCACACATACGCAGAAAGCCAGGTCCCCACGAGCGACACGGCGATCCCCCGCCATGATCGCGATCATACGACGGGCCAGCCGCTGCGAGACGGGCACCAGGGCTGCTGACGCGCCCAGCAGCTCATGGAAGTCCTGGTGCGGAGAGTCCGGGCCATCGAGTTCGAAGCGGGCGGCGCGTGCCTGGGTGTCGGCCAGCCCCTTCGCGATGTGGTCTCGGAAGTAGGCCACCGCGAGCAGCGCCACATCGGCCTGCAGCGGAATGTCCGAGAGAACCGGGCGGTCCACGTCGGTGATGTGGATGATGAGCGACTCAATCCGGATGTTGGCGGCGCTGCGCATCGGCATCCTCCCCTGCCAGCCTATAGAGGACGGACCGACAACGGGGGACAGAAAAAGTCCGCTTCAACGGGGCTCCACGCGAGAGGTCCCCCCAGGCCACTCCTCAAAAACCAGAGAGGGCCCTTTCGGGCCCTCTGCGGTCGCCAACGCGGCTGCTGTGAACCGGTAATCCCGCGTAACTCCTGAGCTTTGCGGCTCAGAGATTGTACATCATGTACTGCAGCACCTGGAGCATGTCCGACGAGGCGTTCTTGGCCACGCGGAAGGTGCTGTAGACGACCTTGCCCTCACCGCTGCCGAAGCTGATCAGCAGGGGAGAGGTGGGCAGGGTGTAGATGTTCTGGCCCACGCGGTACGCGACGTTGCCCGAGAGGTGCACCGTGCAGGAGTCGTCGGTGCTCTCGACGGGGGCCCAGACGGGCAGGTCGTACTGGATGTCGATGTAGTCGCTGCCCAGGAAGGTCCCAAGCGAGCCATCGGTGACGGCGGCGTTGATCTCGTCGTACTCGCCGAGCTGGGCGGCGTTGGGCACGCTGTCGTCGCCCACGAACTCGAGGCGCGTGGGGAAGGCCTGCTCGACGACGTCGTAGGCCCAGTCACTGGCGTAGACGCTGCCACCGCCGGCGACGTAGTCGCGGATGTCCTGGATGGCGGCTTCCGAGGGGTCGGGGGCCGCCGTGTCGGCGCCACCCAGCCCGGTCGGATCGACCGTCTCCTCGGGGTAGATGACCCCGGGCTCGACGAAGCCGCCGTCGAAGAAGATGATGTCGTAGGACTGCATGACGCTGAGGTCCGACAGGAAGCCGAGCACGTTCGACTTGTCGTTGCCGTCGATGAGCGTGTAGTTGGCGAAGCCCATGTTCTGGAGCACCAGCTCGAAGCTGTCGTAGGAGCCCGAGATGATGGCGACGCTGATCTCCAGCGGGTCGAAGCAGTCCGGCTGGGGCAGGTCGACGGACTGGCCGTCGGAGACCCAGACGTTCGCCGACTCCTGGTCCGTCAGGAAGCTGGCCCCATACTGGACGTGCACGTAGTAGGCCGTCTCGGAGGGCAGCTCCGACAGGTTGTAGTACCCGTCGCGGTCGGTGTAGGCGATCCGGGTGTCGATGATCCGGTCGTTGTCGTCCAGGATGTTGGTGTAGACCTGTGCGTCCTGCAGCCAGGTCTTGCCGGAGGGGTCGCAGATGCGGCCGCTGATCTCGCCGGGGTTGTGGGAGACGTTGGGCTTGGTCGTCGGATGGAAGACGTTGTCCGGCGTGCAGGCGGTCGCGGTGAGCGCGGCAAGACAGGCCAGGGCGTAGGGCGTGCGCACGGATGCCTCCAGAGACGTCGTGTCGTCGCCACTCTACCCGCGGACCAGGGGCAGGGTCAACCACTCCCTGACATGCTCTTCACGAGGCGCACGGGCGACTCAGCCGGCGGTCCAGGTCCCCGAGCGCCCCCCCTGCTTCTCCAGCAGGCGGATGCCCTCGATGCGCATGCCGCGATCAACGGCCTTGATCATGTCGTAGACCGTCAGGGCCGCGGCGCTCACCGCCGTCAGGGCCTCCATCTCGACGCCGGTCCGCCAGCGCGTACGCACCGTGGCCCGGATCTCGACCCGGAAGCCGCCCGCGGCGTCGGCAGGCCGGGCCTGGACCTCGACCTCGACCGCGTCGATGGGCAGGGGGTGGCACAGGGGGATGAGGTCGGCGGTGCGCTTGGCGCCCTGGATGCCGGCCAACCGGGCCACGGCCAGGACGTCGCCCTTGGCGGCCCGGCCCTCGGCGACGATGTGCCAGGCGGCCTCGGAGAGCAGGACCCGCCCCTCGGCGATAGCGACGCGCTCGGTGTCGGCCTTGGCGCCGACGTCGACCATGCGGGGGTGCCCGTCGGCGTCCAGGTGGCTCAGGCCGTCCTTGCGGTGTCCGTCCTTGCGGTGCGCGCTCACGGGGCCCCCCCGAGCTGCAGGACCAGGTGCTTGAGGTAGCGGGTCTCAGGCATGGCGGGGTGCACCGGGTGGTCCGGGGCCTGCTCGCCGCGCCGGACGATGCGGGCCAGCCGGCCCAGGTCCCGGGCGGCCTGGGCCACCTCGTCCTGGAAGCGCTCCTCGTGGATGTGGTGGCTACACGAGGAGGTGAAGAGCAGGCCGCCGGGGGCGACCAGGGCCATGCCCAGGCGGTTGATCTCGCGGTAGGCCTTGAGCGCCACGGCGGCCTTCTTGCGGGTCTTGGCGAAGGCGGGCGGGTCCAGGAAGACCACCTCGAAGCGCTCCCCCCGCGCCGCCAGCTCCCGCAGGGCCTGACGGGCGTCGTCCTGGATGACGGTCAGGCGCTCGGCCACGCCGTTGTCCTGGCCGTGCAGGGTGATCTGGGCGCAGGCCCGCTCGGAGACGTCGAGGGCCGTGGCCGCGCTGGCGCCGTGCAGCAGGGCCTGGATGGCCCAGGCCCCGGTGTGGGCGTAGGCGTCGAGCACCCGCGCGCCGCCGACCCGGGGCAGGGACCAGGCGCGGTTTTCGACCTGGTCCAGGAAGAAGCCGGTCTTCTGGCCGTGGCGCAGGTCGACCCGGAAGCGGGCCGCCCCCTCGGCGATCGCGACCTCACCCGGGACCTCGCCCAGCCAGTCCTCGACCCCCTGCTCCAGGCCCTCCAGGGCGCGCACGCCCACGTCGTTGCGCAGGATGATCCCGCCGGGTGCCAGGACGCGGGTGAGCGCCTGGGCCAGCAGCGGGCGGCGCTGGTCCATGCCCAGGCTGGTGAGCTGGACCGAGAGCAAGGCGGGACCGCCGCCGACGGGGGCGTAGCGGTCGACGACCACGCCCCCCAGCAGGTCGGCGTCGCCGGCGACCACCCGCAGGCTCTCCCGACCGGGCAGCACGGCCCGGCGGGCCTGCCAGGCCTGGGCGATCCGGTCGGCGTAGAAGTCGGCGTCGTCCAGGTCGGCGGCCGGGTCCCGGGACAGGATGCGGACGGCGATGAGCGAGGCGGGGTTGCCGTGCCCGCGGCCCAGGAAGCGGCCCCGGGCGTCCCGGACCTCGACGGCGGCGCCGGGGACCAGCTCCCGCACGGGCGTGGCCAGCTCGTTGGCGAAGACCCAGGCATGGCCCTGGGCCACGCGGCGGTCCCGACCGGGAGCCAGGTGGACGACCAGCATGTGCGCACGCTCGGCGGGCTTCAGTCCCGCAGGATGGGGAGGGTCAGGCAGCGGGGGCCGCCGCGACCGCGAGAGAGCTCGTGGCCCTCGATGTGGACGGCGTAGCGCCGCCCGCTGGCCACCAGGGCGTCGGGGTCGTCGTGGAACTCCCGCCCCAGCAGCTCGAGGAAGGCCCGGGGCGAGACGACCTGGAAGCCCGCGGCGGTCATGGCCAGGGCGGTGTGCTCGTTGCGGGCGTAGCCGATGACGATCCCCGGCGCGATGGCCACGTAGTTGGCCCCGTCGGTCCACTGCTCGCGCTGGGCGTAGATGGGGTGCCCGCCACCGCAAGCCACGGCCCGCAGGGGGTGCCCGCAGTCGGCCAGCGCCTCCAGCAGGTTGCCCTCGTAGTGCTCGACCACCATCTCGCCCTGGCTCCGGCGCAGGCCGACGACCTCGACCTCTTCGGGGCCGCCCGGCGCCAGGATGCGGTCGTAGACCGCCGCCAGGTCGTGGTCGAGCAGGGTGAAGATGGTGTCCAGGTGCATGGAGCTGCGCTGCTTGGGCATCTCCACGACCAGGGCGCGCTCGAAGCCGTGATCGAAGAGCTCGGCGGCGAGCTGCAGGATCATCGACCAGGTGGTGCGCTCGCTGGCCCCGACCAGGGCGAGCTTGTCGGAGACGCAGAGCACGTCGCCGCCCTCGACCGTCAGGGGGGCGGAGCCGCCGCGGGCCCGGATCCACCGGCTGATCTCGGCGACGTGGTCACCCGCCAGCAGCGGGTGGTGGTCCATGACGGCCCAGGCCAGGATGGCTTCCCGCTGGCGGGCCACCTTGCGGGCGTTGCCGACCACCAGCAGGTCGCCCAGGACGGCCGCCAGGTCCCGCGTGAAGATCAGGTTGGGGACGGGGGGGAATAGCTCCTCTCCGTCGAGGACCCCGCCGATGGTGCCGACCAGCAGCGTGTCCGACAGGGCTTCGGCGCTCAGCTCGTCCAGGTGCGCCGCGGTGCGGTCCGAGAGGTGGTGCAGCAGGGCCGTGCGCTCGATGACGCGGTCCCGGACGACGTGGTGGGCCAGCACCTGTCGCAGCAGGTCGTCGAAGTGCAGGACCTCGGCCACGGTGCCCAGGACCTCCTGGAGCTGCCGGTGCTCCTCGAGCGCCGTCGGGACGTGCACCAGGTCGTCGAAGAGCAGGTAGTCCGGGCTGGCCGGCTCGATGTGGCGCGGCAGCATGCGCTCGAGCGCGGGCCCGGGCGGCTGGACGATGACCCGGCGGAGTCGGCCTGTCTCGCTGGTGACGCGAACCATGCGGCAACCTAGCACGGCGCGGCGGCCCGGGCGGGTGGCGAGTGGCCCGGCCTGCTACGATCCCCGCATGCTGAAGTGGCTCGAGCGGCTCTACGTGGACATCGCGGCCGGGCGAAGAGGCCCGAGCCAGCCCGCCATGCGGTGGCTGGCCGAGACGATGCACGTCTGCGTGGTGCTGTGGCGGGAGAGCCGCGAGGACCGCCTGCCGGTTCGCGCCGCGATGCTCGCCTACTGGACGGCCGTCGCCATCGTCCCGATCCTGCTGCTGGGCTTCTCCCTCATCGGGCCCCTGGGCCTGGGCGACGCCAGCCGCGACGCCGTGCGACGCCTGCTCTACGACACCATCCTGGCCGAGAGCGTGGAAGACGTCGGCAGCGCCCTGGATACGCTGCTGTCCTCTGCCGACGTGCGGACCCTGGGCATCGTCGGCATCGTCGGCTTCATGGCCATCGGCAGCCAGCTCTACTTCAACGCCGAGCTGGCCTACAACGACATCTTCCGCACCCGGGTCCGCCGCAGCCTGATGCTGCGCTTCGCGCTGTTCTACGCCGGCATCACCCTGGCCCCGACCTTGGTCGCCGCGGGCTTCGTGCTCACGGCCAGCATGCCGGACCAGGTCACGGTCTTTCGCCGCGGCCTGCCGGTGCTGCTGACGGCCATGGCCCTGGTCAGCGCCATCCGCCTGCTGCCCAGCCGCGACGTCTCGTGGCGCAGCAGCATCATCGGCGGCCTGTTCAGCGCCGTGGCCTTCGAGGCCGCCAAGAGCGGCTTCGGGACCTACACGGCCCTCATGGGCACCCGGGACAGCCTGGCCAGCATCTACGGCTCGCTGGCCTTCCTGCCCGTCTTCCTGCTGTGGCTCGACGTGTTGTGGATGACGGTCCTGGTCGGGGTCGAGGTGGCCTTCCTCTCCGAGCACTACGACCTGCTCATCACGGCCCAGCGCCACGCCGTCGGCGACCCCTTCATCGCGCATCGCCACCCCGACTCCATGTTCGCCCTGGCGGTCATGGGCCTGGTGGCGCGGGCCTGGCTGGACGGCGACGCGCCGGTCCACGTCGACCACCTGGTGGCCCTGGCCGGGACCGATCCCCGCCACGTGCACTCTGTCCTGGACTCCCTCGAAGACAGCGGCCTGATCGTGGAGACCGACGGAAAGCACTACATGCCGGCCTCGCCGCCCCAGACCATGAGCGCGGCCACCATCCTGTCCCGCTGGCGCGCCACCACGGCCCCCTCCGTCAACGCGGTCACCGCCTCGACCATCGGCGCGGCCCAGGCCCTCTCCCTGCACCTGATGCAGGAGCCCGGCGCGTGGATCCCCTCCGCCTCGGGCGAGGTCCACCGGCTCCCCACGGTCCCCTTGGATAAGCGCCTCGACCGTCCCCCCGGAGTCTGAAGCATGCCGGCACCTCGCGGCCTGGAGAGCGGCCACGTCGACCAGATCCTCTGGCTCTCCGACCTGTCCGAGAACGCGGCCCGGTGCGAGCACGCCGTGCGCTGGTTCGCCACACTCGCGACCACCGCGGGCGACGAGCCAGCCGAGGTCCTGGTCGCCCACGCCCTGGGCGCCGACGCCGGCGAGCCCCCCTCCCTGGAGGATAGCCGCCGGGCCGAAGCCATGGCCCACCTGGCGGGCCTGGCAGGAGATCTGGACTGCGTCGGCATCCACGCCCACCCGGTCGTGGTGCGCGGCCGGCCCTGGGACGTGGCACGGACCCTGGTCGACGAGCACGAGGTCGACCTGGTCATCGTCGGGCGGACCGGCGTGACGGGCATGGACCGCGTCCTGCTCGGCTCCACGGCCCGCCGGGTCATGCGCGAGCTGCAGGTGCCCATCCTGGTGGTTCACGACGCCGAATTCACGGCTCCACGGCGCATCGTGTGCCCCGTCGATCCCACCAGCGCCTCGATGGCCGCCGCCAGCGACAGCGGGATCCGCCTGGCCGCCGCCCTTGGGCGGGCCTCCGGCGCCCAGGTCACCTTCGTGAGCGTGGCCCTGGCCACCGGCTTCGTGCCCGAGGACCGGGACGAGGTCGGGCGGGCCCTGGACGCCAAGGTGGCGACGGTCCTGGGTCAGCGGGCCGAGGGGCTCACGCACAGCACCCGCGTGATCATCGCCCAGGACGTGGCCGAGGGGGTCAAGGAGGCCGCCCACAAGGCGGACCTGCTGGTCCTGGGCTCGGCCGGCCGCACGGGGCTGGCCCGGCTGGTCCTGGGCAGCGTCGCCGAGGACCTGGTCGCCCACTGTCCCGTGAACACCCTCGTCGCCCACTGATCCGGGTGAAGCGCGCACGCATCGCAGCCGCGCTGGGGCTGAGCCTGGTCGGGCTGGGCCTGGTTGGCGGACTCGGCCTCCGCGATCGGGCGCTCTCCCGGGCCGAGGCGACGATGCGCTCGCGTGGGCTCTCGTGGACCGGGCGCCAGGCGGGGCTGCTGGGCGCGCGGTGGACGGGGATCACCGGCCCGGGGATACAGGCCGCAGCCGTGCAGGCGCAGCTGCTGCCGCGGCCGCGGGTGCAGGTCGAGCAGGCCGAGCTGGACCTGGCGGCGCTGGACCGGGCGAGCCTGGAGGGCGCGGGAGGAGAGGGCCCGGGAGGAGAGGGCGCAGCAGCCGACGTGCCCGTGGAGCTCCGCGAGGGCCGCCTGCGCTGGGGCGACCGGGTGCTGGTCGAGGGCCTGTCGGGCAGCCTGCGGCCGACCCTGGACCTCGTGGCCCCCGGCGCCTGGGTCCGGCGCCAGGATGGCCAGCTCCAGGCCCACCTGGAGCAGCTCCTCGACCTGGGCTGGCTGCAGGCCCACCTCTCCGTGGAGCTGAGCCAGGACGGGTCCACCCTGGGCGTCGACCTGCGCGCCGAAGACGCGGTGATCACGCGTCCCCTGCTCGCCGCGCGGGCCCTCCCCCCGGCCCCCCTCCACCTGCATGGCAGCTTCCACCCCGCCGACGGCGTGCTCGACGCCCAGGTCTCGCTGGCGGGGGTCCAGGGCCACCTGGCCGGCACGCTGCACGACGCCGACGCCACGGGACCTCGCCGCGCCGACTTGGCCCTCGACCTCGACGAGGTGCCCCTGACCGCCATCCTGGACCTCTTCGGCGACCAGGTCCCCGAGGCCCGCCGCGCCCACTGCACCGGCACCGTGGGCCTGCACCTGTCGGTCTCCACCCCTCCCTTGCGCTGGCAGGCCCAGCCTCGGGCCCGCGACCTGGCCTGCTCCGGCCTGCTGTCGGATGTCGATGGCCTGCAGAGCGGGCGCGTGACCTGGCGGGCCCACGCCCCCGACGGCAGCCCGGTCGTGCGCCACACCGGCCCCGGCGAGGCAGGCTTCACCTCCTGGCTCGACGGCCAGACCGTAGCCGCCGCCATGATCGCCTCGGAGGACGCCGGCTTCCTCAGCCACCCCGGCTACGACCTCTCCGCCATCCAGGAGGCCCTGGACGAAGCCGCCGCCGGCGCCGACCGGCCGCGCGGCGGCAGCACCCTGACCCAGCAGCTCGCCAAGAACCTGTACCTAGACGGCGAGCGCACCCTGGCCCGCAAGCTGCGGGAGCTGCTCTACGCCCTGAGCCTGGAGCAGGCCCTGGACAAGCGCCACCTGCTGCAGCTCTACATCAACGTGGTCGAGCTGGGCCCCGACCTCTACGGCGTCGGGCCGGCCGCGCAGGAGTACTTCGCCAAGGACCCGCGCGGCCTCACCGACAAGGAGGCCGCCTTCCTGGCGACCCTGCTGCCCAACCCGACCCGCGGCCACGCCCGGGCCATGGCGGGCCGCTCGGCCGCCGCCCACATCGACGGGATCCTGGACAACATGGCCCGGGCCGGCTTCCGCAGCCGCGACCAGGTCGCGCGGGACAAGGCCCAGCGGCTGGTGATCCTGCTGCCGCCCGAGGAGCCCGGCATGCAGGGGCCCGGCATGCAGGGGCCCGGCATGCAGGGGCCCGGCTCAGCCGAAGCGACCGGCGTCCCGGACCCCTAGCTTGTCCATGGTGCGACCGAAGGCCGCTTCCAGGTCGATGCCCTGCTGGTTCGCCATGCAGACCACGATCCACAGGACGTCGGCCAGCTCATCCTCCAGCGCGGCCTCGCCCTCGCTGGCCTTCTTGCGCTTGGCGCCGAAGCGATGGTTGTACTCGCGGGCCACCTCGCCGACCTCTTCCGTCAGCCGCGCGAGCAGCGACAGCTCGTCCCAGTAGCCGCCGTTGGCCTGGATCCATTGGTCGATCGTGCCCTGAAGCTCCGAGATCTGCATGGTGCCTCCGAGGGTCGGCCGCTTGTGAGCCGGGGTCTACCTCGTTAGCCTGCCGCGCCTCATGGAGGACCTGTGGCTGGAGATGACTTGATTCCCGTCGAGGGAGTGATCACCGAGGTCTTTCCCGGTGGGGCCTTCCTGGTCGAGACTGAAGCGGGCACGCAGGTGCACGCACACCTTTCGGGCAAGCTCCGCCGCTACCGCATCCGCGTCGTCCTGGGCGACAAGGTCACGGTAGAGGTGAGCCCCTATGACCTGTCCAAGGGCCGGATCACCTACCGGCACAAGTAGACCCGGGACCCCCGATGTAGGGGGAACACCGGGTTTGGCGGATGGCGGAAGGCGTTGTACCGCTCCGGGGGGCTCAAAGGGGCGCCCGACTGGTACAGCGGGTGGTACAGGGTCGGGCGCTACGGGAGTGCGTCAAGAGCCGTCTTGATCGACCGCCACAACTCCGCAGCGGGTTCCTTCGGCGGCTGCAACCAGCCGAGAGTGACGTGCACCGTCTCGCCGTGCAGCGCGACGAGCACGCCGTCCGCGGACGATGCGGAGAGCAAGCGGTCGGCCACCGCCTTGACCGCGTCCCACTTCGACGGGGTGAGCGGCACGGATGCACCGACGGTGAACCACCTCTGGGCGCCACGGAAGATCTCGTCCTGCGGGGAGTACACTTTGGTCGCGTCGTGATCGGGGAGCATCGAACCTCCTGAGGTGGATGGCGGCAGTAAGCACACCATCTCACGTGGCAAGTGCGAGGAGGGAGGCCGAGTGCTACGGGCTCTCCCCCGCCAGCGCCCGCAGGGCAGCCCGGACCCGGCCACGCAGCTCTGCCGGCTCGTCCGGTACCCCGGCGAGCAGAGCCGCGAGCGCCGACTCCCCCCATCGCGCCCGGGGCTCGCGCGCGAACAGGTCGGCGACCTCTACCTGGAGCGCCTTCGCCATCCGCTCCAGGGCCTCCAGCGACGGTGCCTGCTGCCCGCGCTCGATGCGGCTGACCGAGTGCGGCGCCAGATCGGCCTGCTCGGCGAGCTGGGCCTGCGTGAGCCGGGCTTCCCGGCGAAGCTCCCGCACCCTTCGCCCCACGCGCTTCACGATCTCGGACACGGCCGCACTCCTCGGCCGGGAGAATGAAGAGCCGTGCCACGGACAACAAGGCCGCGGGACGGCCACGGAGTTAGCCGTGCCACGGCCAGCCTCTCGGAATGTCCGGCTATCCAAGCGCGTCAATCCGAGGTGGCGGTGGAAGGAGCAGCCTTGAAACTCCGCATTCTCGCACCCACGATCCTGGTCCTCCTCTCGTCGCTCGCCTGCGCGGGAGTCGGCACCGACGACAGCGGCAGCGCGGCAGACGCGACCTGGCGGGTGGACGACCTCGACATCGGCCCGGACGGCCTCAACTACGCCGTCGTGTCCGGGACGGTCACTCTCCAGGACGACTTCGCGGCCTCGGGTACCACCGCAGAGGTCCGCTTCTACAGCGACGAGTACGAGACCCTCATCGTGGAGGACAGCGACACCATCGGCGGCGACCTCGAAGACGCGGGGACGACGCAGGAGTTCTCCGTCCAGCACTTCGAGGTCTACGTCCAGCCTGCGACGGGGGGATACGACCGGGTTTGCGCGGAGTTCCGGGCGGACGACTCTAACTACGAGGAGTGGACCGAGGTGGGCTGCACGCCGTAGCCGGCCGGGTGGGGTGATATCCCCGGCGTGCGCCGCCCGCTCGACAACCTCGTCCCACTCCCGTGCTCGCCGGCCCGGTCCGAACCGGAGCGCGCGCCGAGCCGGCGGGGGACCCGCGCCGCCGCGCGCCGGGAGCTGGGTGCCGCCGCCGTGCTCCCCGTCGTCCGGGCCGTGGAGTTGCTCCCGCTCGCCGAGGCGGACGCCCGCCGATGGCTGACCGAGCAGGGGCTCGTCCGCGACCTCGCCGGGCGCCGCGTGGTGATCTGGGGTGACGTGCTCGACGCGCTCCGGCGGGGCCCTCCGGTCGAGGGTGCCGAGCCGGAGCCGGCCCGCGGAGAGCCGCGTGGGACGGCGCGGCTGCCGAGGGTGAGGCTCCGGCCGGTGTAGCTCGGGGACCTTGGCGTCGTGGTGATACGAGGGGGATGAAAGCCAACCCCCCTGTCTCCCGGTTCCTCTCCCCGCCTCGGCGGATCCACTTGACCCGGCTGGGGCTCAACGCCTCCCGCCCCGTCCCGTTCGACAAGGTGGCGGCGGCGGTCACTGCTCAACTTGGCAGGGCCTACAACCACTTCGTGGAGTTGGACTCCCCCAGCCCGATGCCGACCCTCCACCTGCTCGCCAGCCGGGGCTGGCGCTGGCCGGCGAGGGATGCCCTCTCGTTCGGCCTGCTCGCCCTCCGCCTGTGGGACGTGATGAAGCTCCGCTTGTGGGGATGGAAGGGAGCCACCGATGTGCACGCCGTGGACCTCGATGCCAAGGGCGATCCGGCGATCGCGGTCCGCCGGACGGAGCGAGCGCTCGCGCGGCTCGGTTTCCCTGGCGTGACGCTCGCGCCCCGGCGGCCCTTCTCCGCCGAGGTCTACATCGCGACCGTCGGGGCTGCTCTCGACGCCGCGCGCCGGGAGGACTCCTGGGTGCCGCCGGACGACTACCTGGCCTGCGGCACGTTCCTCGTGGCGGACCCGAAGAGCCCCGAGGGTCCGCCCGTGCCCCTCGCCGTCGCGGTCGATGCGTACCGGAACCGGCGGAAGGGTGAGCCGGACGATGGCGTTCGCAAGCTGGAAGTCAAGGTCGGAGTGACCGAGAGCCACGCACACCGGGTCACACTGGAGGTCCTCGTGGACGCCGCGGCCTACCTCGTCGCCTACCTGACGCTTCGGTTCCGCCTCCCCACCCGGGAGCCTCCCGGCCACTGGGCAGGTGCGGCGATTGAAACCCGCAAGCGCCGGATGAGCCGTCAGCGGTGGGAGATCCTTCGCGCGCTCGCGCCTGTCGGCGCGGGTCCGCCGTTCCCGAGGTGGCACGCGCGCTCTGCGCTCCACGCGGAGTTCGGGATCAGCGAGCCCGCGCTGACTGCTCGCCTCCGCGGACTCGCGGGCTTCGGCGCCGTGGATTGTGTCCCGTCGTGCGGGTCGGACACCGGCGGGCCGATGAGGGTCCGTATCACCGACCTCGGGCTCCTCCTGCTCGCGCGGGTCGACGGGAGACCGGACCCGGCGCCCTTCGTCATCCTGGGTCCTTTCCATTCTAAGAAGCACAGGGAGAAGGGGACCCGGAACGGGACCAGGAAGCGCAGGGACCGGGGAACCCAGGGCGGGGCGGGTGACTCCGTGGCCGGCAACCCGGAGGCGCCTCGCCCGCAGGCCCACGTTCCGCCCTACGGCCTCGTGCTCGTCGCCCGCGACGCGGGGCTGGGCCGCCACGCGGAGCCGGACCCGGTCCTCGTGGAGGCCCTCCATCCGGTGGAGGCACTCGTGCTCGACGCCATCGTGGCGGCCCGGAACGGGCAGACGAGTTGGCTGGCCCCGGGCGGGAGGCGAGAGAGCTTCAGGGCGATCGCCCATGCACTCAACGCCGCCGGGGTTGGCACGCGCTCCGGCGGGGCCTGGAGCGGCTCGACCGTGCGCGCCGTGTTCTGGGGCCGCCGCGCTCCCAAGGGGAGGGACTGACCTCCGCGGGAGCGGGCGGTAGCGCGGCGAGCGCCCGGACCCAGCCCCGGCCCTCCGGCCCGCTCCCCTCGCCACGCCTCGCCAGAGGCTGCCAGAGGCGTCCCGGGGACGAGGCAGGGGTAGGAAGCCGCCCCCCGTCCGCAGCGCGCTCCTACAGCAGGGGAGGGCCCTTCCCCGAGGGTGGTCCACGGCGACCTACCTATGCTTTCTGGCGAAGCTGGACCCCCCGCCTCAGCGACGGCAGGTGGCGTGCCGCAGCCGGGAGGGTCGGCGACCCGCTCCCGACCCGCTCCCCCCAAGACTCGTGTTCGCATCACAAAGACATGGCGTATGGGATTCGTTCTGAGTACAAAGGAATCCCAGGAGGACGACATGCCCCGCCGCCCCATCCCGAAGGACGAGCAGATCACCATCCGCCTACCGGGACGCCTCATCGCTCGGTTGTCAGCCTACGAAGCCCACCTGCACAGCCACCCCCCCGTCGGGGCCACGCGGATCACCCGGGCGCTGGCCCTCCGGCTGGCACTGGAACGCGGCCTCGAAGTCGTCGAGGCAGAGAGCGTTCCCCGCGGCGATAGCCGCTCCACTGGACAGGAGTAGCCCATGGCCCGCAAGAAGATCGAGGTCAAGGCCCCGAAGCCCGTGACTGTCGGCCGGGTTCACGCCCGCCCGCGCCGGGGCCCTCGTGCCGCCGGGGAGTGGTACTGGCAGGCACGCGTCCACGAGGACGGCACCTCCCGCACCGTGTGGACCGGCTGGGCGACGGCGGAAGGAATCGTCCGCGAGATCGCCGGGCTCGTCGCCCGGGACGGGCTCGACGCTCCCGCGCCGAAGCCTGCCGCGGTGGTCACCGTCCGGGATCTGCTGGAGACCTGGACCGCCGCGCAGCAGGCGCGCGCCGACATCCGCCCCAACACCCTGCTGAACTACGAGCTCGCCGCCCGGCACCTCGCAACGGTCCTCGGCGATGTGCGCCTCGACCGCCTCGACCTCCCGGCGGTGGAGCGGTTCCGCGACCAGCGCCTCCGGGGCGGCGCCTCCACCGGGACAGTGGCCCTCCAGGTCGGCGTCCTGACGATGGCATGGACCTGGGGCCGGCAGTTGGGAGCGTGCCCCGCCCGGGACCTCCCTCGGCTCTCCATGAAGTTCCAGCCTTCGCCGAAGCGCAACCGGAACACCCCCACGCCCGAGGACATCGCGCGGGTCCTCGCTGAGCTGGACGGCTGGCCCCGGCTCGCGTTCCGCCTGCTGGCCTCCACGGGCGCGCGGATGGGCGAGGTCGCGGCCCTCCGGTGGCGGGACGTGGACTTCGACAACGGTGAGGTCCACTTCCGGGGCAAGACCGGCGACCGGACGTTCCCGCTCCTGCCCGACGTCATCGAGGAGCTTCGCCTCTGGGGCCCGGGTGCACCCGCGGACGGGCTCTTCGGCGTGAAGGCCGTCACCGTCTACGGCCAGATGCGCTCCCGGTACCTGGGCCGGGCCTGCGAGCGCGCCGGGGTCCGCCCCTTCAGCCCGCACGCGCTCCGCCGGGCGGCAGTGGACACCTTCGCCGGCGAGGGCGTGGACATCGGCACCGCCGCTTCGCTCCTCGGGCACTCCCCGAAGGTGATGCTGGAGCACTACCGCGTCGCCAGCGCCAAGGACCGCCGGAAGGCCGTTGCGCTGGCCCGGCTCGGGTGCGTGCCGGAGGGGAAGGTGCTGGAGTTCAAGCGGGGCGGGTAGGCCCCCGGGGCGGACAGATTCTGGCCGGGTCCCATTTCACCTCTGCGTTACCTCGAAGCAAGAACAGGAAGGGTGGTCTCATGCTCCCGGACATCGAACGCCTCACGGAGGAGCGCCGCACGGCAACCTCGGATGCCGACAAGGCACGCTGGGGGCAGTTCTTCACGCCGCCCGTGGTCGCCTGGTTCATGGCCGGCCTCCTCCGCCCGCGCCGAGGCGGCGCGGTGCGCATCCTCGATCCCGGTGCCGGGACCGGCATCCTTGGTGCCGCCGCCGCGATGGCGATGCTGGAGGGAGGCGCCTCGTCGGTGGACCTCGTCGCCATCGAGGCGGAGCCCCACGCTGCGCGTGCGCTACGCGAGAGCCTCGATGCCCTGGCCCGCCGTCTCGGACCTTCGCTCCGGGTCACGGTCCTTGAAGATGACTTCCTCGACGTCGGGCAGCCCCGGCTTGGCCGGCCCGCGCTCCCGGCGGACTTCGACATCGCTATCGGCAATCCCCCCTACTTCAAGATGTCGCCGACGGAGCCGCGGGGGAGTGACGCGCCCAACGCCTACGCCCGGTTCATGGACGTTGCGGCGGGACTTCTTCGGCCGGGCGGCGAACTCGCCTTCATCGTCCCCCGGAGCTTCATGTCGGGGCTCTACTTCAAGAGCTTCCGGCGCCGCCTCCGCGCGGCGATGGTGTTGGAGCGCGTCCACGTTTTCGAGTCTCGGCGCGAGGCGTTCAAGGACGACGACGTGCTCCAGGAGAACGTCATCGTGCGGTACCGGAAGGGCGGCACCGCGCCGGTTGGGGTCGAGATCAGCTCGTCCGCGTCACCGGCCACCCTGGCAGAGGCGAAGGTGCGGGTTCTCCCTCGGGCCCTCGTTGAGCTGCCCGACGATCCGCAGCGCCTCGTCCTTCTCCCGGCCACCCCGGATCAGGAGCGGGTCGTCCGAACGGTCCGTGGCTGGTCCGCGTCGCTTCGCTCGATGGGCCTGCGGATCTCGACGGGACCAGTGGTGGCCTTCCGCTCGGATGCGATGGTGGTCACCCCGAACGGGGAGCCCGTGGTCCCGATGCTCTGGATGCAGCACGTCCACCCCGGCGTAGTCCGCTGGCCCATCGGCGAGGGGATGCGCAAGCCCGAGTACATCCTTGCGACGGCGGGCCCGAAGCTGCTAGTCTCCAACGCCACGTACGTGCTCCTCCGCCGCTTCTCGGCCAAGGAAGAGGCCCGGCGACTGACCGCCGCGGTACTCCACGCCGGGGCACTGCCTGGCGACGTCATCGGCCTGGAGAACCACCTGAACTTCATCCACCGTCCTGGGGGCGCCATCGACACGGAGGAGGCGCTGGGGCTGGCCGCGCTCCTCTCGTCCACGCTCGTGGACGACTACTTCCGAGTGGCCAACGGCAACACGCAGGTGAACGCGACGGACATCGAGGGGATGCCGTTCCCGGAGGCGGGGACCATCCGGCGCCTCGGCGCTGCCGTGGCCGAGAAGGGGGAGGCCGTCCTTGCGAGCCGGGAGCGGCTGGACGAGCTAATGTCCGCGCTTCTCGGGTAGCCGCGCGGGCCACGTCGCGGCCTCGTCGGAGCGAGCGATGGCATCCACCGGAAGATCAGGCAAAGCCCGGGATACAAGTTCTCGTTTCCGTGAGTTGAGGGAGGAGCGCGTCCAAAGGGGGGAGCCCCCGGTGGCGGGATCGCTACAAGGCGTGAGCAAGGCGCGCGTCGGCGCTGTGCTTGCCCGACTGGACCTCGCCCGGAACAACTGCGTCGATGCCGTATACGCCCTCCTTGACGACGGGCCGAGCGCGTTCAAGAAGTACGCGAAGTTCGGACGTAGGTTCTGTGATGCCGCGACGACCGCGCAGATCGGCGCTCACATCGCCATCCTCCAGCGAGGAGAGTTGCACAAACTCGACCGGGAGGGTCGAGACTACTGGATAAAGCCGCTGATTGAGGTCGGTGCCGTCGAGCAGGTCTTCCTCAACTCGGATGATGGCAGCGTGCTTTCGGGACACGCCAAGGCCAAGTCGCCGGTGAGCGCGTACCGCCTGAACGACGGGTTCCGTGCGATTCTCGTCGCCAGCGAGGACGGCTGGCCGGCCAAGTTCTCGGTCTGGTCGGGCGAGGAGGCTGCCCGGGAACGCCGTCGGGTGCAGGCGGAGCTTGCGGGCGCGGGCGCGGGCGCGGTGGCGCTCGACCACCAAACGCTGATCCGCCTCTGTCGGGAGCAATACGCGGCCCACTTCCTGCCCGGGTACTCCGTCCTGTATGAAGACTCCGCGGATGGTGAGCGAGTGGACGAGGCCGAACGAGCCTTGCTCCGGGGGGCCGGCCTGGAACTCACGATCGCCGACGCCATGCCGGACTTGCTCCTATGGAACGCCGGCACAGACGCGCTTTGGGTCGTTGAGGCGGTGACCAGCGATGGAGAGGTCGACTCCCACAAGGTCGAAGCTGTCTTGGGATGGGCGCGCCGGGCCGGGAAGTCGAAGGTTGACTTCACGACCGCGTACCCCTCTTGGGCCGTGGCCGCCGCCCGGCAGGGGAAGATGAAGAACATCGCCCCGGGTACCTTCGTGTGGATCGCCGAGGACGGGTCGAAGCACTGGCTCGCGGAGGCGTTCGATGCGCGCCAGGAGGGCGGCCGCTGATGTGGTGGTGGCGACCGATGTGGGGTCGGTTTGACACTCAGCTTCTCGGGATGTTCGCGGACACCCGCACCTGGGATGTAGTCCCCGACAGCATCCCAGCCCATGCAGGGCTCTCGCTACCGCCGCAGGCCACCGCGACCCTCGCCCGCATCCTCTTGGAAACGGGGCTGGCCCTCACTCCCGCGCGTTCGATCTGGAACCCGGCGGCGTGGTTCGCGGTGCTCCGGTACGCGGACAGCTTCGCCACCCAGCAGCGACGTCTCCGCCTCGTGCCCGGGGCCGATCGCTGGGAAGCGCGCCTCCTGACGATTCTCGCCGAGGAGGTCTCGGTCGGCATGGGCATGGTCGTGGCACGGGACCATCTGGGAGTGCGCCACGCCGCCGATGTCCTCCCATTGATCGAAGCGGGCGAGGTCGGGTACCGCGCCCCGCCTGTCGACCCGAAGCACCCGGAGGTCAGGCCCGACTACCTTTGTCTCGATGACCACGAGGAGGCGCTGTTCGTCGAGATGAAGGGTAGCGTCGGCACCCGGAGCGCCATCAGCCGCGGACTCTCCGATGGGAAAGACCAGGTGACAAACGTGGAGATGTTGAGGCACCGGCCCCGCCGCCGTGCGGGGGTCGTGGTCGCGGACCGACTGGTCATCGCTTCCCACCTCTGCATTGAAGGCCGGCACCCGAACTCTGAAACCGCAACGGTCGTGAAGGACCCGCCCGTCGTGCAGCCGGAGCACGACGATGGCGGCCGCGCATCGGACCTCGCCGTGCGGCTTTCGTACGCCAAAGCATTCAACTTCGCGGATGCGCCGGTGGTCAGCCGCAACCTCCTGACGGGCTCGCGGGTGAACCCCGGCCTCCCCCCGCCCGCTGAACTGGGAGGATGGCGGTTTCAGCCAGTGGGGCCGTGCCCCTTCGGCGGCTGGATAGGCGTGGAGGTCGGGGTTTGGGAGGCGCTCGTCGCGTCTGGTCGGGGCGACCTGAGCGAGGCGCTGCGACGCCCGCTTGCGAACGTCTCCGACCTTCTGCGAAAAAACTGGGCCGAGTCGGACCTGCCGGCCTGGGTCCTGCTCAACAATGGCGTTGCGCTCGTGGGGGGGCCGTAGACCCGCACCGTCGACTGCGACGAACGACACCCTGTGACCGCCCTCCCCGTTCCCGGCGGCCGGAGAGCCGCGCCGCCCTGCTGCCCGCATGCCGCTCGGACGCGCCCCCTGGTACACCCGACTGGTACACTCCCGCCGATGACGAGGATGAACCTCGCTCGCGTCAACTTCCGGCACAAGTAGGGTCGCGACGCGCTCCCGGTCCGCCGGGGGCGCTACTCGTCGATGTAGCCGAGCGCCTTCAGGTCCTGGTGCAGCTCGGCGTTGACTCCGACCAGCGCAGCGGCATCCACGTCGGGGACCGGCACACGGGCGTAGTCGACCGACACCGTGCGGCCCGTGGCACGTCCGCGGAAGAGCAGCGCCGGCACGCCGGTGTAGGCCGGCGGCCAGCTCTCGGGGCGGACGCGCGCCAGGGGCTGGGGCTCGGACTGGTGCCGCACCTCCAGCTCCAGCTCAGGGAGCGCCTGGTCCAGCGGGCGGGCCGGTAGGATGTAGGCCTCGCGCGTGCCGCGGGCGCCGCCAGCCCAGGTGAGCACCGCGACCTCGGGGGAGGGGCGGGTGACGGTGACCTCGGCCTGGCTCAGCGGGTCCTCGGCGGCCCAGGCGTCGGCGATGCCGCCGGGGTCGCGCACGGTCACCACGAGCTCGTCGGCGGAGGTCGACTTGCTGGGCAGCACCCGCAAGGCCGTGACGACCGGGCGCTCCAGGCCGCGGGCCATGGCCTGCAGCAGCGGTGCGGCGTCGCGCTTGCCGCCCTGGTCCCGTGCGGCCGTCTCGCCGGGGTCGACGGCCATGTCGTGGATGTGCTCGGCACCTTGGGAGCTCGTGTACTTGAGGCCCTGGTCGACCACGCCCCAGGCGCGATCCCCGTAGAGCGGTCGGCCGAAGCCCAGCGGACGCGCGTCGAAGCGCGCCGCCTGGCTGCCTTCGACGACGCCCTGCAGGGGAATGCCGGTCATGCCGGTCGTGTCGAGGCCCATGGCCTGGGCCAGGGTGGGCGCCACGTCCATGAGGCTGACCGGATCGCCGACCCGGCCTGGCGTGATGCCGGGGCCGTGCAGGACCAGGGGCACCCGCAGCAGCTCGTCGTAGAGGGTGTGGCCGTGCTCGAAGCCATCGTGGTCCCAGAATTCCTCGCCGTGATCGGCCATGAGCACGACCACGTCCTGGGGATCCAGGCCGGCCATGAAGTCAGAGAGCTGGTCGTCCACGAAGCGCAGGCTGTCGTCGTAGCGATCCCGGACGTACTGGCGGGCCGGGGCGCCGTCGCGCTTCACCGCGCTCAGCACGCCACTGCGGTCGAAGTCGCCCCGCAGGCCCTCGGGGGCCTGTCCCGCGAAGAGGTCCCGGTAGGAGGTGGGCTCGGTGTAGGGCAGGTGCATGTCCATGAGCTGGAGCACCAGCAGGGCCGGCCGATCCGAGACGCTGTCCAGCCAGTCATTGGCCCGCCGCACCTCGATGTCGGCAGAGGGCCAGTTGATGCAGCGGTGCGTGCCCCAGCCGCGGTCCATGTCGAAGTTGCTCGACAGGTAGACGTTGCCGGCGATGAAGGCGGTCGCCCAGCCCGCGTCGGCGGCCCGCTCCTGCAGGGTCGGCACTTGGCCCCAGCGCTCGGGCTGTGTGCCCAGGAACAGGGTCCGGGTGCTGGGCAGGGTCCAGGGCGCCGTGCTGCGGGCCTGGTCGAAGATGGCGCCCCCGGCGGCCCAGGCGTCCAGGCGCGGCGTGGTCGGGCGCTCGTAGCCGTACATGGACAGGGCATCCCGGCGCAGCGTGTCCACGAAGAGGATCACGACCCGGGGCGGGTGGGCGAGGGGCACGTGCAGGATCGGGCTGGCCACGAAGGCGTAGTCCAGGTCGGCCGATGCCCCCGGATCCACCCGCAGGCCCAGGGCTACGCTCCTTCCGCCATAGGTGCCCAGGTCCACGCGCCGCGAGGCAAACTGACCCACGACCAGCGGAAAGGACGCCACGTCCTGCCCATCCACGGTGACGACCAGGGTGGCCCCGTCGCTGTGCCGGCCAGATGGTGAAGCCTCGGGCGGCAGGATGCCGGGCTCGAGGTCCAGGACCGCCCCCGTCGGCACGTCGACCTGGAAGGTGGCCTGGGCCGGCGCCGGCAGCAGCAGGCCGTGCCGGGTCGTGTCGTCGAGCTGCAGGCCGCGCATGAGGTAGGCGGCGTCGTCCCCGACGAATGCGTCGCGCTGAAGGGCGCGCTCCCGCTCCACAGCGGCGTCGTAGCGGACGGCGTACTCGCCCGCCGCGGGGGGGCCGTCCTCGATCTTGCGGCGCACCCGCAGCGCCGTGTTCGTGAACTCCCAGGTGTCGCGCCGCGCCGAGTCCTCGATGCCGCGCCTGTGGGTGATGGTCCGGGCGTGGTCCCAGTCCTTTCCCTCCTGGTGCTGGAGCAGCGCCATGCCCTCGGGGGAACGGTGGAAGAACAAGGTCCGCGGACGCACGGGCAGCGGCGTCTGCCAGGTGCGCACGCCATCGACGGTCCCCAGCAACACCCAGGGCCCACCCACCTCGACCACGTCCCCGACGGCGTCGGCGCGCGCCTGGGGCGGCAGCGTCACCGAGACCAGGCGCTCCGGGTGGCGATCCAGCGCCAGGGCGCCCGCGGCCTGGGCAGCGACCGCTGGAGCAGCGCCAGCCGGAGCACCAACAGCCGAAGCACCAACAGCCGAAGCACCAACAGCCACAGCCGCCGGCACCTGGGCCCGCGCGACCGGGAGCCCGACCAGGAGGGCCAGCAGCCAGGGGGTCAAGGCAGCCTCACTCCTCCCCCGGTGTCCCCGGGGGAGCACCTTGCGCTCAGGACCGGCGACGACGCCGGATCACGGCGCCCAGGCCCAGCAGCAGGCCCGCCAGGCCGGCACCCGAAGCCGGGACCGAGGAGCAGCCCCCGCCGTCGGCACCCGAGGTGATGGTCAGGGTCTCGGCGGTCACGCCGCCGGGGCCGCCCAGGTTCAGGACGACGTCGTAATCGCCGTCGCCGCCGAAGTCGATCTTGGGCGACCAGGCGTTGATGGTCTGGACCTTCTCGCCGCCCTTGAAGACGTCCCACTCGACCTGGTCGATGCAGCCGTAGACCGACAGGTCGGCCTGGTTGACCATCTGGTAGGTGGTGCCTTCCACCCACTCGAAGGTGAACAGGCCGTCCAGGCCCTCGGCCGCCTTGGGCACCTCACAGGACAAGACATAGGCGGGCTTCCGCCACTTGTACTGGAAGTCGCCGCACTCGCCCGAGGTCCCGGACACGGTGATGAACACCGTGTACTGGCCGGCCGTGGTGTAGGTGTGGCAGGGGTTGGCCTCGGTCGAGGTCTCGCCGTCGCCGAAGTTCCAGACCACGTCGACGCCGTTCTCGTCGATGCCCTTGGACTCCAGGGTGAAGCACACGTCCAGCGGCACGCCGCCGTAGCGGCTGGCGTCGTCGTCCACCGTGAAGGTGGCGTAGGGCCCGTACAGGGCGGTGATGCCCTCCACGTCGTCGGCGTTCAGGCTGATGGGCTCGTTGCTGCAGGCCGAGCCGGCCCAGAACATGGTCGCCTCGAGCAGCGAGGCGCCGTCGCAGTTGCCGGCGTCGACATCCGCCTGCTCGCAGGAGTGGCCCATGCCCCAGAAGTGGCCGAACTCGTGGGTGGCGATGTCCTCGATGCCGTAGCCGCCACCCTGGCAGATGCCCTGGTCCACCTCGTCGGTGGTGTAGAACTGGTAGTTGCCGCTGAAGACGATGTCGGAGTCGGTCGTGTAGAAGTACGGGTTGACGACCGTCGCGTCTTCATGGTCACGCAGGCTGAAGGCCAGGTCCCCGGCGGTGTTGGTGTAGGTCACGCCGATGGCGACCTCGTCGTTCTGAGCGGCGGGATCGTCGTAGTACATGGTGTTCATGCCCTCGTTCTGGGACCCGAGGTCCCAGACGGAGCTGCGCACACCCATGTACTGGTCCGTGAGCTGGGCGCAGGGGGCCTGCCACTCCCAGTTCTGGATCGAGGTCTCCAGCACCTGCTCCTGGTAGTCGGCAGGCAGCTGCTTGGTGACGTGGTCCGAGAGGTACCAGGGCACCGGGAACTCGTTGCGGTCCCACACCCGGTAGGTGTGCTTCCAGGCGAGGGCCGGGTTCGAGGCCATGGCGGCCAGCAGGATGAGGTTCATCACTTCACCCCCGGCTGCAGCTTGTTGGTGCGGTACAGGCGCTCGGTCGGGATGCCCGGGATGGCCTTGCCGTCCCAGCCCAGGTCCAAGTGGGCCTGGATGCTGCCCACCAGGTCGTCGAAGCCGACGCGCTGGTCTTCAGCCGGCAGCGGCAGGAAGCGCGCGTCGTAGCGCTGGTTGAGGTCCGGCGCGTAGCGCTGGACGATGCGCTGCTGGGTGTAGGGGTCCAGCCGCACGGTGTACTTGCCCATGGACATGGCGATGGGCTGGATCCGGCCCTGACCGCGCTCGCTGGCGAAGACCAGGATCTCTTCCCCGGCGCTGAACCGGGCCACCCCCTCGACCATGGTGTTGCGGCTGCCGTAGGTGCCGCCCGCCTCGGAGAGGACCAGGGTGTCGCCGACGTCGCCCTTGTAGGCGTCCTGGACCTCGATCTGGACCTTGGTCCAGACCATGCCGCCGTCGTCGAGCTCGGTCCAGACATCGGAGACGGTGCCATGGACGATGTACTCGGCGGCGTCCGTCATCTGGACCGTCGAGAGCCGGCCCACGGTCGTGGCCTGCGCGGGCGGCGTCACGGCCAGGCCGGACAAGCCGACCAGCACGCTGCACAGCAGCAGCTTCTGGCCGAGAGAGGTGCGGGGCATCGAAGCCTCGGGGAGGTGCGGGGGGCGCGGAGGCGCGCAGGGCGAGGCGCATGCGCCGGGGCATGCAGGAAGGGCGAGCCTGACCCGAGCGGGCCGGTCCGTCAACCGACGCAAGGTAGCGGTGCCAAGGCGATGTCGTCAAGCACCGCAGCCCCGCGGCGCCACAGCCGCGCGCCCACCTCTCTTCCTGCGCCGTCCCGCAAGGCCCCGGCCGCGCCCCCAAGCCGCGCCCGCCGCGCGCCACCAGGGCAGTACCCCGACGACGATGACGCAGCGCTACGCGATCCCGGGCGTGCCCAGCCCGCCAACGTCGGGCCGTCGTCAAAGGCGGCGGGGACGGGGTTGACTTTCGCAGGCCGGTCGCCTATCCCCTGCGTTCCACGCGCGGCTCCGCGCTCGTGCTCCCCGTGCACCCTGCAGAGGCCCCACGGGGCGACCCCTCCCCAGGGGACCGCCCCGCAGGCAGCCGGCTCCGGATCAGGAAGGCCCCGATGCACCGATTCCTCACCCTCGCGCGCATGCTCCTGCTGATGCTGCTGGTCCTCCCCGGGCTGGCGCGCGCGTCGGTCACCGCTGGCACCATCAAGGGGACGACCGTCGACGAGGAGGGACTGCCAATTCCCGGCGTCCTCGTCTCGGTCACCTCTGACAACCTCATGGGTGTCAGGCAGACGGACACCGACGCCGAGGGCCGCTTCCTCTTCCCGGAGCTGCCCCCCGGCATCTACCAGCTGACCGCCGAGAAGCCGGCCTTCGCGAAGGTCGTGCGGCCGAACCTCCAGGTCAACATCGGCCGCAACACCATCCTCACCGTCGAGATGCCGCTGGAGCAGGCCGGTGAAGAGGTCGTCATCGAGGAGGCCCGGCCGGTCATCGACACCGAGTCCTCCCAGCGCGGCAGCGTGCTGACCAAGGAGTTCCTCGAGCGCATCCCCGCGGGCCGGTCCTACCAGTCCGCGGTGCAGCTCGCGGCCGGCGTCACCGGCGGCAGCAACCCGAACATCGGGGGCGCTGGCTACAACGAGAACACCTACATGCTGGACGGGGTCAACATCACCGACCCGGTCACCGGCACCTTCTCGCTGAACTTCAACTTCGACGCCATCGAGCAGGTCGAGGTCCTCACCAACGCCTTCGACCCCGAGTACGGCTACAACCTGGGCGGCGCCATCAACGTCGTCACCGAGACCGGTGGCAACGTCCTGCAGTTCGTGGTCAACACCTACTACACGAACGGCGACTGGGCCCCCAAGCTCGACGCCCGCTACGCCGCCGACGGCACCCAGCTCGCGCCGACCGACTTCGACAGCCGCTTCGAGCTGTTCCAGGCCGGCATCAAGATCAGCGGCCCCATCGTCCGCGACCGCGCCTGGTTCATCGCGACCTACCAGCATGACCGCTCGCTCATCGCCAACGTCGGCATCGACCTGCCGCGCGACTACGACGGCCACTACATCTTCGCGAAGCTGACCTTCCAGCCGACCCCGGCCCACCGCTTCACGCTGCTGGCCCAGGCCGACCCGACCACCATCGCGAACACCGACCAGTCGGACCGCTTCGTCAAGCCCGAGGCCCAGGGCCAGCAGACCCAGGGCGGCTTCGTCACCAGCCTGCGTTGGGACTGGTTCGCCACCCCCGAGCTCTTCGCCGAGACCACCGCGACGCTGCAGAAGAGCTACCTGGAGAACGCCCAGGTCCCCTGCACGCACGACAAGAAGCGCGGCACCAACCCCTGCGACCCGACGGAGCTGGAGAACACGGTCGACTACAGCACCCCTGGGCGCTTCGGGTCGAACAACGCCTTCTCCTCCGGCAACTACTCCTCCTTCGACTTCGACGACCGTTGGCGCGGCTCGGTGGGCACCAAGGTCAGCCTGTTGCAGGTCGACTTCCTGGGCACCCACGACTTCAAGGTCGGCGCCAGCATGGACGTGACCCGCTGGCGGCGGACCTTCGGCTACAACGGCGACGTCTACTATGTCGACCTCAACGAGCTGGCCTATAACCCCGACACCCTCCAGAACTACTACTGGGTGGAGATCACGGGGCCGGTCTCCTTCCTGGCGCGCGCCGAGAACTACGGCGGCTTCGTCCAGGACGTCTACAAGCCGATCGACAACCTGACCTTCCGCTTCGGTACCCGCTACGACCGCAACGTGGTCCGCAACGACGTCGGCGAGCCCATCATCAACGTCGGCCTGTTCGGCCCCCGCTTCGCGGTCATCTGGGACCCCTGGGGCAACAACAAGAGCAAGCTGGTCGGCTCGGTCGGCCGCTTCAACGACGGTGGCCGCCTGGCGGTCCCCTACTACCTGTCGCAGTCGGGCTTCGGCTCCAAGCTGTACCTGGGGGAGTTCTTCCGCCGCTCGGTCAACGCCTACAGCAACGGCCTGGACAACTCCTACTCCTACAGCCCCAACGTCAACACCAACACGGTGCTCGACGGGACCATCGCCCCTCACTCCGACGAGTTCAGCGTCGGCGCCGAGCGGCAGCTCATCAAGGACATGGCCGCGACCCTGTACTTCACCGGCAAGTACACGCGGAACCTGTACGCCTTTGACGAGCTCAACCTGATCTGGGACCAGAACGGCTACAACGTCCTGGGCACCAGCGACGGCACGGGCACGATCTACCAGCGGCTGCGGACGCCGAACATCGCCCGCCGCGACTACTTCCGCACCGACCTCGGCCTGCAGAAGGTCTGGTCGGACCGGTGGGAGCTCCAGGCGACCTACTCCTACACCATCAGCCGCGGCACGGTGCAGACCACGCCCTCGGGCTTCCTCAGCGTGCCCCAGCAGGTCGACTACTACGTCAACGGCCTGCTCTACACCGACGTCCGGCACGACATCTCGGCCGGCTGGGCCTGGGACATCCCCAACGACCCCTGGACCACCCGCCTGGGCGGCGTCATCTTCCTGGAGAGCGGAAACCCGACCAGCCGGTACTACTCCAACGGCTCGGAGATCGGCTTCGGCTCCATCCTGCGCCAGACCTACGGCACCTACGCCCGTCAGCGCGGCTCCTGGAGTGCCAGCATCAAGGTCGAGCAGCAGATCCCCGTCCGCAAGGGCAAGCTCTCCGGCATCGTGGAGCTGTCCAACATCACCAACAACCGTGCGGGCGACGGGGCCTATGTGTCCTACGACAACCGCTGGATCATCTCGGGTCGCCAGGACCCCCTCGAGCTTGCTGTGGGAGGCCGGTATGAGTTCTGAGCTGCTGCGCCGCATCGGCTGGGCCGGTGCGCTGGGCGCGGTGGTGCTCGCCACCGGGTGCCAGTACCAGGAGACCCTGAGCAACTACGACCTCAAGGGCGTAGTGCGCATTCCCAAGGACATGGCTGCCGTGACGATGTCGGATCTGACCGGCGAGTCGTGGACCATCGAGAATGACCCGCGCGCCATCGGCCCGGTCTACCTTGGGGTGTACGCGAGCATCGACGACTCGCTCTACGACTACCCGCACCCCTCCTGGGGGCCGGTGCTCGACGCGAGCAAGGGTGGCGACACCTACCCCTACGGGGGGACCTCGGCGGGCCGCTTCGCCTGGGGCTGCTACCAGGCCTCGGTCTGCAAGACCATCAGCGGCCGGTACGACAACTACCAGTCGGTGCTCGACTTCTTCCGGGACCAGGTCCACCAGCCCATCACCGACGACGAGGGCAACGAGATCACCAGCGCGACCGAGTACCAGGAGCGCTGCTTCCTGATCGAGAAGGTCACGAGCGACGACGAGCTCGACCTGGTCGGCCCGCTGGAGTTCGAGGACATGGGCGACTACTTCGAGGCGCCCGCCGAGATCATGCACACCTGGTTCGAGCCGGGCGTCAGCGTCTGGGGCTTCGCCGACATGCCCTCGGCCGCCTTCACCTTCTCGACCTGCAACCCCAGCGGTGGCGACTACCACTCGTACTACAACGAGCGCTACTACAAGGGGACCAACTACCGCGACGTGCTGAACTACCCGGGCAACTACATCGGCGAGGGCGACCTGATCAGCGCCGTGCCCGAGGTGATGGACAGCCCGGATCAGGAGTTCACGCTGGAGCTGGGGTACAAGTATGCGCTCTGAGACCGCCCTCCTGCTGACCTTGGGCCTGGCATCCCTGGTGGCCTGCGACCGCAGCGGCACCGAGCTGCTGCCGCAGCCCAACGACAACTTCCCCTCGGTGCTCGAGGTCGGGCAGCTCCAGGTCGTCTCCGTGGCCGACCTCAGCAGCGCCAGCTCTAGCTCCTGCAACCAGCAGGACGCGGACGGGGCCTACAACTGCTACTACGGCGACCTGTCCCCGACCGACGGCGTCACCCAGGGCGGCGCGACCTTCGAGTTCAAGGGCACCGGCGGCAAGGTCTGCGTGATGGTGGACCCCGAAGCCGTGTTCTGGAACCAGTTCATCGGCTCCGAAGACGCCGCGATCCAGTGGGGCTACCCGGACAACAACACCGACGACGGCGACCTCGACCTGTTCAGCGGCCTGTCGACCTACTACACCGGCTCCCCCGGCATCGAGATCGGCAACTTCAAGGGCTACTACACCGACGACCTCGGTCGGCAGATCGCCATCGACTACGTCGAGTGCTTCAACGAGAGCCCCTACAACGTCGGCGTCGAGGCCCACGCCGGTCGCGGCTCGCCGGAGTACTGCACCATCGACACGGCCGGTCGTGAGGGCATCCTCTACACCGTGGTCCTGTCGACCTTCTCGGTGCCCCTGGACGACGGCCTGTTGTCCTTCGGCAGCGCGGTGGTGGACGGCAAGTGCAGCGCCATCGGGGGCGGCGTCGGCGGCGGCAGCGGCATCGACGAGTGCACGCTGCAAGGAGAGGCCCTGGACGAGGCAGGCAACACCAAGGAGTGTACGACCGAGCTTGAGCAGGCCTTCTGCCTGAACAGCACCGAGTCCAGCAGCGCCCACGTGCTGACCCGCTTCTGCTGCCTGCACCCCGACATGTGCGGCCCGAGCGACGCCTCGACGGCCGAGATGTGCGCCAACGAGGACCTGGACAACTTCTGCCTGGACTACCCGCAGCTCTGCGACTGCGCGAGCGACAACTAGCCCAGGACCGCTGCGGGGCCGACCTTCATGGGCCGGGACCCGCCGCCAGAGCGCCTGCCGACCTCTCGGGGTCTGCAGGCGCTTCTTGCATGGCGACCTGGCGCTGCCCTGCAGCGACTTGCGGTGCAGCGACTTGGACTACAGCGGCTTGGGCTGCAGGCGCTCGGCCCGCACCGGGCCGCCGGCCACGAAGCGGCGCAGCACCGCCCGCCCCTGGCTGTCACGCACCACGTCGACGGTCCCCTCCAGGCTGCCCAGGGCCTGGCGGGCCGTGCCCTCGGTCCAGGTCAGGCTGTGGCCCGCCCGGGTCAGCAGGCCGGGCGCTGCGTCGCCGTTGGGCACGACCTCGACCAGCTCGCCAGCGGCAGGGCTTGCAACCGCGGCCAGCTCGGCCACGGCGTTGCCGCGCAGGTCCAGCCAGCGCCCTTGCAGGCCTTCGCTCGTGCGGCCGAGGGTGAAGATGGCCAGGCCGCCGGGCCGGTCTCCCGAGGGGGGCAGGACCCCGAAACGGGCGCTGAGCAGGGTGAGGCCGTCCTGGGCCGCGGCGAGGCGGCGACCGGGCAGCGGCAGGGCGACGCTGGCGGCCGCGACGCTGCTGCCTCGCAGGGTGTAGAGGTCCAGGCCCGCGGCGTGTCGCACCAGGAGCTGGACCGCGCCCGAGGCGTCGACGGTGGTCTCCACCTGGTCCGGCCGCCCGGCGAAGCGGGAGATCCGGGCGAAGCCGATGTGGTTGCCGGGGCCGATGGTGGCGACCCGCAGCTCACCGGCGAGCCCCTTGGGATCGGGCACCCACAGGGGCACACCGAGCACGCCGCCCACCGCCACGCCGGGCCGCCCGATGAGCGAGACGTGGGGCCAGGGGGCGTCCACGCTGCGATCGGTGGTGACGACGCCGGTGTTGTCGATGCGCAGGATGCGCAGGGTCCGCTCGCCCTGGCGCCACACGACGAAGGGCGCCGTGGCCTCTGCCGTGCGGGCCGCCGCCAGCATGGGCTCCACCGCCTGGTCCAGGTGGGCCAGGAAGCGCGCCCCGGTGACCTGGGTCGGGTCCTCGCTGGAGGCCTGGAGCAGGTAGAGGTCGAAGCCCTGGGCGGCCTGGTGCACCCACACGGCCTGCAGGCCGACCTTGCTGCCGGTCAGGCCCGAGGGCCCCAGGTCACCGGCCACCGGGTGGGGCGTGGCGAAGCGCACGGTCTGCCGGGCGATCTCCGTGACCTGGTCCCCCTGCACGAGCTGCACCGCCAGGGGGTAGCTGCCCGGCCGCGTGCCCTCGATGCCGGGGATCTCCAGCAGGGTGCGGCGCTGGCCCCGGATGGGGATCTGGACGGTGCGGCCGCTGTCCTGCTCGGGCGGCGCGGTGGAGCGGCGGACCAGCCCCCCCTCGGGCATGGTCAGCTCGAAGCGCACCAGCCAGGGTCGCGCCGCAAGGTCGGGGAAGGACAGCGGCGCTTCGCCGAGGTTGGCCACGGAGATGGGCACCACGGCCTGCTGGCCCACCAGGTACTCGCCGCGCAGGTCGGCCGAGACCGAGGCGCCGTCGATCTGAACCGCGCCCGGGACGGCGGCCGGCGCGGCGGCCGGCGCGGCGCTCACGGGCGCCCCCGAGGCCGCCCCCGAGGCCGCCCCAGGGGCCACGACCGGAACCGAGGCGGACCCCGCGTCGGGATCGGCGCCGGCGCGGTCCGGCCAGGATGCGGCGACGAGCAGGGACAGCGCGAGGACGAGGGAGAGGGGGCGAGGGGCGCGGTTCAAGCGGGCTCCAGGTTCATGCATCAGGCCGGGCGAGCAGCTGGCGGGCGAGGTCCAGCGCCTGCTCCATTGTGCCTACCCTTCCCTCGACCTGCGCGCGCCGGATCTCGGCCAGGATGCGCCCCATGAGGGGCCCGGGTCGAGCCCCCAGGTCGCGCAGGTCCCGCCCCTGCAGCAGCAGGGGCAGCGGCTGCTCCGCGATGCCCAGGACCTGGGCCCGGGCCAGGGCCGCACGCGCGTCGGGCTCGCCCGAGGCGGCCCAGGCGAGCCGACACAGCAGGTCCAAGGGGTGGGTCTCGGCGAGGCTGCGCAGGGTCGTGTCCGTGGCCGGCGCGGCGACCTGGGGCCAGGCCCCGACCACGCCCAGCACGCGCTCCCGCAGGGGGTAGCGGGCCAGGGTGTGGACCTGGAGGCGGTCCAGGGCCGCCTGGGCCGCCGCCGGATCCAGGCCGTGCAGCAGGGCGCCCAACATCAGCGCCAGGGGGCGCGGCGCAGGCCCCGCCTGGTCACGCTCCAGGGCGGCGCGGTCCACGGCCGCGTCCACGGCCCCGGCAGGGCAGGCGTCCACCTCGGGCAGCACGCGCCGGAGCACCTGGGCCTGGCGGGCCACCCGCAGCCCGACCGAGGGCCGGGGCGAGCGCAGCAGCAGCTTCTCCAGCTCGCCCCACACCCGCTCGGCCGGCAGCTCGTCCAGGGGCGCCCGCCGGCACAGCGCGATCAGCTCGGGGTCGGCCTGAAAGCCGAAGCGTCCGGCGAACTGCACCACGCGCAGCGCCCGCAGCGGGTCCTCCAGGAAGGTGGCAGCGTCCACGGCCCGCAGGAGACGGGCCTCCAGGTCGGCACGGCCGCCGAAGGGGTCCGCCACCTCGCCGGTCAGCGGGTCCTCCAGCATGGCGTTGATGGTCAGGTCACGACGGCGGGCCGCCTCGACCACCCCCATCTCGGGATCACCCTCTACGCGGATGCCGCGGTGACCGGGCCCCACGTTGCTGTCTCGGCGCGGCAGGCTGACGTCCAGCGTGTGCCGCCCCACCGTGAGCTTGTAGACCCCGAAGCTGCGACCGACCTGGTTGACCTTGCCCAGGCCGCGCAGCACGGCCTCCAGGGCCGGGGCGGGCAGGCCGTGGACCTCGATGTCGACATCCTTGAGCGGCAGGCCCAGCAGGTCGTCCCGGACGCAGCCCCCCACCAGCCAGGCGCGGCCACCCGCAGCCTGACAGGCCCGGGCGAGGTCGACGACAGCAGAGGGGACCCTCATCGGCTAAGCTCTCCGGGCTTGTTCGCGCCCCCCGTAGATGACCGGTTCCCGAGGACGAGGAAGGCATGCTCTACCCGATCCTGGCGCTCAGCGCGGCCATGGCCGCCTCGCCCCCCGTCACGATCGGAGGCCCCGCTCGGGCTTTCACGCTGCCGGCCATCAACGAAGAGGTCGTTCGCAAGGTCGATGGCAGCGCCAAGGTGAGCCTGTTCGACTTCGCCGGGGTGGGGGCCCCGCACCCCCAGAAGGCCGTCGTGGTGCACTTCTTCGAGCGCGGCGCCGGGGACGATGTGCTCTCCGTGCTGTCGGCCCTCGATCGCAAGCACGACGACATCATGGTCATCGGTGTCACCACCGACCCCGGCGGCCTGGCGGCGATCACCACGAGCATCAGCCAGCAGGGCCTGGACTTCCCGGTCCTCTTCGACGAGTACCGCACCGTCTTCGGGCGCTACGGCATCGACCGCGCGCCGATCACCCTGGTGATCGACGCCGACGGCGACGTCACGGCGGTGGGCCGCCCGGGAGCCGACGCATTCCAGGCCGACCTCGAGCAGGTGCTGGCCCCGCTCCTGGCGCGCTGAGCCCCGCTCCTGGCGCCCCGCTGCTGGCACGCTGAGCCCCGCTCCTGGCGCCCCGCTGCTGGGCCACGCGGCCCCGGGCCTCAGCGGGTCGGCGTCTCAGCGGGTCGGCGTCTCAGCGGGTCGGCGTCTGGATCACCATCACGGTGATGTTGTCGCGCCCACCGCCGTGATGGGCGGCGCGGATCAGCTCGCGACAGCTCACCCGCGGGTCGCCGTAGTGGTTGAGGATCGCCTCGATGTCCTCGTCCTCGACCTCGCCCCACAGGCCGTCGGAGTTCAGGAGGATCTGGTCCCCGCCCTCGAGCTCCAGGCGGAAGATGTCGATGTCGACGTTGCGCTCAGTCCCCACGGTCCGCAGCAGGATGTTGCTGTGAGGGTGGTGGCGCGCCTCTTCCGGGGTCAGGCGGTTCTGCTCGACCATGCGGGCCACCAGGCTGTGGTCCCGCGTGATCTGGTGGAGCACGCCCTGCCGCAGCAGGTAGCCCCGGGAGTCACCGACGTTCGCCACCAGAGCCAGCCGGTTGTCCCGGACCAGGGTCGCGACGAGGGTGGTGCCCATGTCGTTGCCCATGCGGATCGAGTGCTCCTTGATGGTGTTGTTGGCCGCCTGGAAGGCCTCGTCCAGGACGTTCTCCAGCACCTCGTCCGTGGGATCGGGCTGGTTGCGCAGCCGCTCCCGCGCGACGTGGGAGATGGTGGCGACCGCCATCTCGCTGGCGACCTCCCCCGACTCGTGCCCGCCCATGCCGTCGGCGACGACGTACAAGTAGATTCCCGGGCGCAGGCTGACCCAGCCCCAGTTGTCTTCGTTGAGGACCCGGTACAGGCCGACGTCGGACATGGAGCCCGAGGTGACCGCCGGCTCGGGCAGCTCACGCGCGAGCAGGTCCTCCAGCGCGCGCCCGAATTCCAGGGGGCTGGCGTGGGCGCCTTCTTCGGAGCTCAGGAAGAAGTCGTGGATCTCGACGGCCGTGACGGGGGTGTACCGCCGCAGGATGGCCGCGAGGTGGGCGATCTCGATGGAGCGGTGCGCGTCGGGCACCGGCCCGTCGTAGACCTGGGCCACTTCCGGATCGAAGAGCAGGAACTGGCCGTCCCGTCGCACCAGGAAGTTGGCGCGGGTCAGGGTCGCCAGGCGCACGCCGTTGGTCTGGAGGAAGGCCAACATGCCCGTGGCCCGCTGGGCCAGGGTCGTCACCTGGGCCAGGGGGAGGGGCGAGCCCTCGTCCAGCATCAGGCCCTCTCCGCCCCAGGCGGTCACCGAGCAGAGCACCCCGTCCTGGAAGAAGAGGTCGATGGGCGCGACCAGACCGGGGTGGTCGAGCTGCTTGTCGAAGAAGGCGGCGTAGGGCTCGTAGCCGGCCGTGTCCCAGCGCACCGAGATGAGGAAGCGGCGCGGGCTGAGGTCGGCGCCGCAGCGCACACAGCTCGTCCCCGCCCGCGGGGTCTCGTCGCAGCCGCACTCCCAGCAGAACTTTCGCGGCCGGTCCGGCCGGTCGTCGTTCGCCAGGTAGAACATGCGCCCCTCGGACAGGCGCACCAGACCCTCGACGCTGTAGTGCTCGGAGAGGGGCGTGCCGGGAGGGAATGGAGGGGGACGCGGAATGTGCTTGCCTCTCCATGGGCGGGGCGACCGGTCGGATGGTCTGGGGGGCAAAACCGCCACCCGGCCCGAATCCTAAACCTGCCCCGTCCGGGCAGGCAACGGTAGTGGCGCGCACACCGACACACGGTGATGAACAGCGGCGCCCAGGGCGACATCCGCGACACCCTCGATGCGGCGATGGTACCGGTAGCGCCTGCGGTCGCGGGGCGCCAGAGATAGGCGGGCGCGCATGTACCGCTTCCCCTTCGATCTCGATGCCACAGCCGGCGCCGCACGGGCCACCACCCTGCACCTGCGGCGCGGGACGGTGCGCACGCCCGTCTTCATGCCCGTCGGGACCCAGGGAGCCATCCGCGCCCTGCCCCCGGTGATGCTGGACTCCACCCACAGCCAGATCATCCTGGCCAACACCTACCACCTGTCCCAGCGGCCCGGCGAGCACATCGTCGAGAAGCACGGCGGGCTGCACGGCTTCATGGGGGTGGACAAGCCGATCCTCACGGACTCGGGGGGCTTCCAGGTCTTCAGCCTGGACAAGACGGTGGACGAGGACGGCGTCACCTTCGCCTACGAGGTCGACGGTAAGCGCACCTTCCTGTCGCCCGAGCGCTCCATGGAGATCCAGCAGGCGCTGGGCAGCGACATCGCCATGGTCTTCGACGAGTGCCTGGGCTTCGGCACCGACAAGGCCTCCGCCGTGCTCAGCGTCGACCGCACCGCCCGCTGGGAGGCCCGCAGCCGCCAGGCCCACACCCGCCCCGACCAGAGCCTGTTCGGCATCGTCCAGGGCGGCTTCTGGCCCGAGCTGCGCCGGCACTCGGCCGAGCAGATCAGCAAGCTGGACTTCGATGGCTACGCCATCGGCGGCCTCTCCGTGGGGGAGGGCCACACCAAGATGTGCGAGGTGCTCGACGCCACCATGCCGCACATGCCGACCCATCGCCCCCGGTACCTGATGGGCGTCGGGCGCCCGGTGGACCTGGTCGAGGGCGCGGCGCGCGGCGTCGACATGTTCGACTGCGTCATCGCCACGCGGCACAGCCGCAGCGGCATGTTCTACACGTGGCAGGGTCGCTTGCGGATCACCGACCGGCGCTTCCGCAGCGACCTGTACCCACCGGACACCAGCTGCGGCTGCCCGGTCTGCACGACCCACACCCGCGCCTACCTGCACCACCTGTTCCGGGTGGGCGAGGTCGTGGGCTCGACCCTGGCGGTCGTGCACAACCTGTACTGGTTCAGCGAGCTGATGGCCCGGATGCGCCAGTCCATCATGGACGGGCCCGCGGCCTTCGAGGAGTTCCGGGCCCTGATCCACCGCATCCACCCGGTGCGGGAGGGGGAGGTCGAGACCGGCGGCGACGAGGAGCCCGCAGCCGACCGGGCACCCGGCGCGCGCCCCCCGGCGGGCCGCCCCCGGCGCCCTGCACCCGGCCGCGACAAGCGCCGGCGCTGAGCGGGCTCGGCTCGGGGGGCGTGGCCTGCGCCCGCTTCCCCGGGCCCCCGCTCCGCCCGCCCCTACCAGCCGACCAGCACCAGCCAGGCCCCCGCAGCGCCGGCGGCCAGCGCCAGGGTCACCGCCACCAGCAACAAGGTGGCGCTCACCTCGCGCTCTGCTGCGGGCGCTGCTCCAGGCTCCACAGCGGGAGGGGCCGCGGCCAGCGGCTCCGCGGGCTGCGGCTCGAGACTCCCAGGCAGCGCCCCCTCCCCCAGGACCGGCAGGCCGGCCACGGCGGTGACGTCAGCGCTGCCCCCCGGCTCCAGGAAGCTGGTGCCGGAGAGGGGCAGGCCATCGGGCACGGGCAGGGGATCGAGGGGCTCGTCGGCGATGAGGGCCTTCACCGCCCGCGAGGGGGTGCCCTCCCAAGCGGCGAAGCGGTCTGCCGCCGCCTCGCGCCCCAGGCCGGCCGCGACCTGGGCCAGGACCGCGGTCAGCGGCATCTCCTCGGGTTCCCAGCTCCCTGTGGGCTCGGCCGAGCCGGTCCGCTCCACTCCCGGCAGGGTCCGGCCGGCCCAGGTGTCGAGCAGGCCGCGGGCGCTCTCGTCCCGGCCCAGGTCGAAGCCCACCTCGTCGACGCTGCCCTGCCCTCCCAGCGCCACCTCCAGCCAGCGGCCCTCGGCCCGGGTGCGGGCCTCCACCAGGGCCACCCGCGCGGCCAGTCGCGCCGCGCCTTCGGCGCCTTCCCAGCCCGCAGCGCCTTCGGCGCCCGGCGAGCCCGGCGGCCCGGTCCGGGCCCAGGCCTCGACCAGGGCGGCCAGCGCGGCCTCATCCGCCGCGGCGCTGCCCCTGCCGCGGGCCCCCAGCAGGTGGCCCCGCCCCGCGGCGTCCACGACGACGGCCGCGGCGTCCAGGTCCCCGTGGGCCCCGCCCGCCGCATGAAGCACCGCCAGCCCCTGCGCGACCTCGGCCAGCGCCGGCCCCACCGGCAGGCCGGGCTCCAGGTCCACCAGCAGGGCCCCGGCGGGCCGCGCCTCCACCCAGACCGCGGCGCCCTCCAGCAGCCCATGTCCCAACACCGCCGGCAGGGCCGGGTGGCTCGGCCGCGGCCCCGGCGGCGGTCCGGGCCACAGGACCACCCGCTCCCCCTCCGCCTCGGAGACCGCCTCGCGCACCGGCCCCTCGGGGCGCAGCGGCAGGGACCGGCTCAGGCGGTAGCGGACCGGGGTGGACATGGGCGCCTCGGGGCAGGGTGCCTCGCCGAGCGGCGCCTCAGCGCCCTCGCTGCGGCAGGGGGAGCGACAGGGCCGGCACCCCGGCCAGGCTGGGCCGACCGAAGAGGAAGCCCTGGCCCAGGCGGAAGCCGACGTCCACGCTGGCGACCGCCTGCTCCTCGGTCTCGATGCCCTCGCAGACCGGGACGATGCCGAAGTCCAGGACCATCTGGACCAGCGTCGACACCAAGCGGTGGTGGCGCGAGGTGGGGGTCTCGATGCCCCGGGTCCAGGCCTTGTCGAACTTCACGAAGGAGGGGGTCGCGTCGACCAGCTCCAGCAGCCGGGCCTGCCCGGCTCCGAAGTCGTCGTAGGCGGTGCGGATCCCCAACACCGTCAGCGCAGCCACCAGGGCGCGCAGCTCCCCCACGTCGGTGACGGCCTTCTCGTGGATCTCCAGGACCAGCTGGGCCTGGGGGGCCAGGGTCCGCAGCTCGGCCATGCTCTCGACCAGGCGGTCGGTGCCCAGCTCTACCGGGTGGCAGTTCAGGAAGATGGTCGCGTCGCTGCCGATGGGGCCCATGAGCTCCATGGCGCGCACGCGGAACAGCTCGCTGAGCAGGGCGGCGCGGCCCACCTCATGGGCGCGATCGAGCACCTCGGCCGGGGACACCGGCAGGCCCTCCAGGGCACCACGGCCCAGCGCCTCCCAGCCCACGGGGCGCCGCTCGATGCGCAGGTCTACGATGGGCTGGAAGTGGACCGTGACCGCCCGCTCAGAGAGCATGCGGTTGACCGCTTCCTGGCCCCCCATGCGGTGCGGCAGCTCGTCGATGGTCCGGTGGACCGTGCGCTCGCCGTCGTCCTCCTCGCGCAGCAGCCGAAGCGCAAACTCGCTGGTGGCGAAGTGCAGGACGTCGCCGTCCTTGATGGCCTGCCGGCCGTGGACCCGCCGCCGGTTGACGTAGGTCCCGTTGGTGCTGTTGAGGTCCCGCACCCAGATGCGCTCGCCGTCGTGCTCCAGCTCGGCGTGGGCCGAGGACACGCCGCTGGAGGGCACGCGGAGCCCGTCCTTGGCCCGGCGGCCGACGCGGAACGGGAAGCGTGGGATCGGCGTGATCACCATGCTCGGATGGCCCTCGAGGTAACCCTCAAGGACCCAGCCTGTCTCTGGAAGTGGCTCACGGCGCGACATTGCGGCGCCAGCATGCACCAGGCAGCCCCCCTCGTCCACGAGCGCGTCCACGACGCTGGCGTCGAGTGCTACGCTAACCCGGCCTCTATTGTCGGGATTGCCATGGCCCACCTCATCTTCCTCCGCGGCGACGGGCCGCTGATCGAGTACCGCCTGCGCCCGGGGCGCACGACCATCGGGCGGGCCGACTCCTGTGACGTGGCGCTTCCTGGGGGGGAGATCAGCCGCACCCACTGCCTGGTGGACGGCGACGACGACGGCTGGCGCATCACTGATCGCAGCCGACACGGCATCATCGTGGACGGGCGCCGCGTGTCCCGCGCCGACCTGGAGGACGGCAGCCGCGTCCTCATCGGCCCCTACGTGATGCAGGTGCGCCTGAGCCGCTCCGAGGCGCGTCCGACCGAGGACGTGGTCGGAGACCGCAGCCACGAGGTCATCCTGGCCACCGACGACGGCGGCCTGCGCGTCGAGCGGGCCTGGCTGGTCATCGACGAGGGCCCCGACGCCGGCCGGCGCTTCCCCCTGACCGCCGGGCGGGTCAGCGTCGGCGCGCCCCCCAGCGACGTGGTCCTGTCCGACGCCGACCTGCAGCCCGACCACCTGCGCCTGCGGCTGGCGCGCGGGCGGGCCATGGTCGAGCCCGGACGGGGCGGCACCTGGCTGGACGGCGGCCGGGTCCGCGACATCACCCCGCTGTACCGCGACGAGCAGCTCTCCCTGGGCCAGACCGTGGCGCGGGTGGAACATGACGCGGCCGAGGAGCAGCCCCTGGCCGCACGCTTCGGGGAGATGGTCGGCGAGAGCGCCACCATGCGGCAGCTCTTCGGCATGCTGCGTCGCTTCGCCGGGCACCACTTCCCGGTCCTGATCACGGGCGAGAGCGGCACGGGCAAGGAGCTGGCCGCGCGGGGCGTACACGACGCCAGCACCCGGGCCGCCGGGCCCTACATCCCCCTCAACTGCGGCGCCATCGCCCCCAGCCTCTTCGAGAGCGAGCTTTTCGGCCACGAGAAGGGCGCGTTTACCGGCGCGGACAGCCGCAAGGACGGCGCCTTCCACAAGGCCGAGGGCGGCACCATCTTCCTGGACGAGGTGGGGGAGCTGCCGGAAGAGGCCCAGGCCAAGCTGCTGCGGGCCCTGGAGAGCGGCGAGGTGCGGCGCGTAGGCGGCATGACCACGAGCTACCCGGACGTGCGCGTCGTGGCCGCCACGAACCGGGACCTGGCCATGGACGTGCAGGAGGGCCGCTTTCGAGGGGACCTGTTCTTCCGGCTGGCCGTGCTCGCGGTGCGCGTGCCGCCCCTGCGCGAGCGGCCCGAGGACCTGGCCCTGCTCTGCCAGACCCTGGCCCGGCGCCTGCACCCGGACTGCGTCGTAACCGAGGGCGCCCTGGCCCAGCTCGGCCGGCACTCCTGGCCCGGCAATGTGCGCGAGCTGCGCAACGTCCTGACCCGGGCCTTCGTCCTGTCCGGCCCCCGCATCGACGCAGAGGCCCTGAGCTTCCACGACCTGGGCCCGCCGGTCACCCCCCGGCCGGTCGCCGATCCTCAGACCCTGGGCGAAGCCGAGCGGGAGTACATCCTGGGGGTGCTGAGCCAGTACGGGGAGAACCGCTCGGCCGCGGCCCGCGCCCTGGGACTTGCCCGCTCCTCCCTGCACTACAAGATGAAGAAGTACGGCATCGGCTGAGCAGCGGATAGGGGCGCGCCATGCCCCTCCCCCCGCTGCCTGTCGACCGCGCCTGCCCTCCTTCGACCCCCAACCCAGAGGTCCGGGTCGAGGTGGTCGAGACCGGGCGCCTGCAGAACTCTTGGCAGCGCGTGGTCGATGACGGCACGAAGGGGCCCATCGAGATGCCCCTGCTGGTCGGTGTCATCCACGACGCCGACACCACCGTCCTGGTCGACAGCGGCCTGGGCCTGAGCACGCGCGAAGGGACCTACCCGCACTTCCCCTTCACGGCCTTCGGCGAGTTGGAGGTGCCGCCGGGGCAGGCCATGGTCGAGCGCCTGGACCACCCGCCGGACCTGGTGCTCATGACGCACCTGCACTACGACCACGTCGGGGGCCTGCTGGACATGCCGGGCGTGCCGGTGTGGACGACCGAAGCGGACTGGCGGACCTACGGCGGCGGCGCCCTGGGCTTCCCGCCGCGGCTCAAGCACGCGGCGGACTGGCGGGTGCAGCCCCTGCGGGCCGGCGAGGCCACCCAAGTCCTGGGGCGCCCCGCCCTGGACGCCCTGGGAGACGGCAGCATCTGGTACCTCAGCCTGCCCGGGCACACGCCTGGCGCGGCCGGCGTCCTGGTCCGGGCCGAGGACGGCCCCTGGCTCTTCGTCGGCGACACCGCGTGGGTCGACCGCCACCTGGGCACGGCCCGCCGCCCCTTCCTGACCCGCACCCTCATCGACGCCCAGCTCAAGGACGAGCGCGAGAGCCTGGAGTGGGCCCGCTGGATGAAGCAGAGCTGCCCGGATCTGCACGTCATCGCCGGCCACGAGCCTGGGCTGGCCCCGGGCGTCTCGTCGCGTCCCAGGCCCTGAAGCGCCCGGCAGCGCCTGCGTTGGGACCACGCCTCGCCGTCGGGCCCCGCCCGCCGACCCTCGCCAGCGACCCATCGGCCCTTGCCAGCGGGAGAGGCCGCGCGCAGGAAGGGGAGGGGGCGGCGCGAGCCCTGGCGACCGCGTGGTGCTTCTCACCGCATGCGCTGGCTCCTTCCCTGCCCTCCTTCCCTGCCCTCCTCTCCTGCCCTCCTCTCCTGCCCTCCTCTCCTGCCCCTCTCCCTTCACCCGCCCGGTCTCCAGACCGGAGCCTGGAGCCCGAGATGCCCGATACCCGCTACGCACTGACCGTCGACGTCGCCATGCCGATCGCCGCCACCCGGGAGATTGTCACCGAGCTCCTCAAGCAGGAGGGCTTCGGCGTGCTCACCGAGATCGATGTCCAGGCCACGCTCAAGAAGAAGCTGGACGTGGATGTCGAGCCCTATGTGATCCTGGGCGCCTGCAACCCGAAGTTCGCCCACCAGGCCATGCAGCTCGAAGAGGCCCTGGGCGTGCTGCTGCCCTGCAATGTGGTGCTGAAGGCCGTCGATGAGCGCCACACCCGCGTCTTCCTGACCCGGGTCGCCGGCCTGTTCAGCCTGGTCGACAACGACGGCGCCCGCACGGTCGCCGACGAGGTCAGCTCGCGCTTCGAGCGCATCGCCGAGGAGCTGCGCAACGTCGCAGACGCCTAGTAGGCGCCGACCCCGTCCGCCCACCGAGGCAGGGGCCAGCCCGCCTCGGGGGGCAGCGGGGGCAGGCCCTCAGGTGAGGCGCGTGCCACGTGGCGCCGGCTGCGCTCGGGCAGGTTGATGGCGGCAGCGAAGGCCCGCCACGCCTCCCGCCAGCCCACCACGTCCAGCCCGCCCATGACGGCAGGCAGGCCCTCCAGCTTGCCCTCGCACTTGTGCCACTGGCCCAGGGTGCCGCGCGGGTTGCCGCGCTGCAGGTGCTCCAGGGCCACCGCACCGTGGATGAGCGCCTGCAGCCAGCGCCGACGCTCTCCCTGGGCGGGCCGCCAGGCCAGCTCCAGCTCCTCGTGCGCCTGGAACCACTCCCCGGCGGCCATGCAGCGCAGGCCCGCGACGACGTGCGGGTCGCGATCCGGTCCCTGCTCAGGCTGCAGCTCAGGCTCCAACGGTCCAGCCCCCGTCCAGGACCATGACCTGGCCGGTGACGTAGGCGGCTTCGTCGCTGCCCAGGAAGGTCACCATGCCGGCGATCTCCTCGGGCTGCCCGTAGCGCCCCAGGGCCGCCCGGTCGGTGTAGCGCTTCACCAGCTCTTCGTTGCCGACCAGCACGCTGGAGAAGCGGGTCTCGACCAGCCCGGGCGCGATGGCGTTGACCCGGATCCGGGCCCCGCCCCACTCGACCGCCAGGGTGCGGGTCAAGGAGATCAGCGCCGCCTTGCTCATGGCGTACAGGCCCTGGAAGGGCGCGCCGGTCATGCCGAAGATCGAGCTGACGTTGATGATGCTGCCCGGGCGCTCGGCGGCCATGAGGCGGCGAGCCACCTCGCGGGACAGCTCGAAGGGGCCCCGCAGGTTCACGGCGAAGGTCTTGTCCCAGGCCGCACCGTCGGCGTCGATGAGGGGACCGAAGAAGGGGTTGGTCGCCGCGTTGTTGACCAGCAGGTCCACGGTGGTCCCCGCCGCGTCCAGCACCTGGAAGAGGGCGGCGATGGCGGCCGGGTCCCCGGTGTGGCAGGGGTGGATCTGCAAGGCGGCCTCGGGCACGGCCGCGCGGATGCGGGCCGCGGCCTCCTCCAGGCCGGCGCGCTTGCGGCTGGCGAGGAGGACGGTGGCGCCGTTGCGGGCGAGGTCGGCGGCGATGGCCTCGCCGATGCCGCGGCTGGCACCGGTGACGAGGGCCGTGCGGCCGGCCAGGCGGAGAGGGAGATGGGTCAAGGCGTACCTCCAGGGCTCCTGTCCTAGCCCGCCGGGCCGCGCCGCGGAGGCGGACCGGATAGGTCAGGGCCATGCCTACCCACACCGATCTCGTCCTCACGCACGACCCTGCCCTCTTCCGGGACCTGCCCCAGGTCATCGCCATCGGGCGCCGGGCCCGCCTGCAGGATCCCGCCCTGCGGGAGATCCTGGGCGTGGACGAGGCGACCTGGACGGCCATGCTGCAGGACGCTGATCCCGGGGACGCGGGCGCCAGCGCCGAGACCCGCGTCGGCGGCCGCCGCATCCTGGCGGGCGTGCTGCCCGAAGCCTGCTCGCGGCACAACAGCCCGGCCCGCACCTGGGCCATCCCCGGCCTGGTCGAGCAGCTCGGCGGCACCAAGGACGCCGGCGTCATCCTGGCCATCAACAGCAGCGACCTGGCCCTGTCCAGCGTGCTGGCCGTCGCCCGGGCCCTGCCCCTGTACGACCGCCGCACCGGGACCGACGTCCACCGCACCGTCACCGTCGGCGCCTTCACCGCCGCCGGCCCCCCCGTCGAGCCGCGGCTCCAGGCAGGGGCCGACGCCGTCCGGCTGGCCGGCCGCCTCTTCGACACCCCCACGGCCGAGCTGCACACCGACGCCTTCGTGGCCGAGGCCCTGGCCGTCGCGCGGCGGGTCGGCGCCCTGGTCACCGTCATCCAGGGCGAGGAGCTCGAGGACACCGGCCTGGGCGGCCTGCTCGCCGTCGGCAAGGCCGCGGTCCACGGCCCGGCCCTGGTCGCCCTGGTCCACGCGCCCGAGGGCGCCACGCGCACCCTGGCCTGGGTCGGCAAGGGCGTCGTCTACGACACCGGCGGCCTGTCCATCAAGGGCAAGGACCACATGGCGACCATGAAGGGCGACATGGGCGGCGCCGCCGCGGTGCTCGCCGCCTTCCAGGCCGCCGTGCAGAGCGGCTTCACCCACAAGCTCGTCGCCGTGCTCTGCCTGGCCGAGAACGCGGTCGGCCCCGAGAGCTACCGCCCCGACGACATCATCACCTGCTTCTCCGGCAAGACCGTCGAGATCAACAACACCGACGCCGAGGGCCGCCTGGTCCTGGCTGACGGCGTGGCCTGGGCCTGCAAGGAGCACGCTCCCGAGGTGCTGGTCGACATGGCCACCCTGACCGGCGCCGCCCTGGTCGCCACCGGCAAGGCCCACGCCGGCATCTACTGCAACGATGAGGCGCTGGAGGCCGCCGCCGTGGCGGCCGGCAAGCGGGCCGGCGAGCCGGTCCACCCCTTCGTCTACGCCCCCGAGCTGTTCCGCAAGGAGTTCAAGAGCAAGGTGGCGGACATGAAGAACTCGGTCAAGGACCGGGCCAACGCCCAGGCCAGCTGTGCGGGCCAGTTCATCGCCAACCACCTGCCCGATCCGGCCCCGCGCTGGCTGCACGTCGACATCGCCGGGCCGGCCTGGGGCCCCGACGACCGCGGCACCGGCTTCGGCGTCGGCCTGCTCATGGAGCTGGCCGAGACCTTCTGAGCCAAGGCGCAGCGCGCCGGCTGGCTGCCGCGCTCAGCGCATGCAGCTCAGTGCGTGTGGCTCTGGAGCTTGGTGCCCTCGGTCCTGATCTGGTCGGTGTCCACCGCCATGTCGGGGTGAGGCACCACGACCTCGCCCGAGCCCAGCTCGTAGGTGCCCAGCAGCCAGGACTGCACCAGGCCCTCCAGGGTCGCCACGCGGTTGAGCATCTTCGTGCCCTTGCCGGCGTCGGGGAAGCTCTCGCCGTGGACCTGCCCCAGGGCGTGCTCCTCGAGCATGGTCGCGGCCCGGACCGAGGCCGTGTCGTCCTCGCTGGTGACCATGAGCAGCGGCCGGTTGCCGTAGTCCTTCAGCGCCTGCGGGCTGGCGATGCCCTTGATGTTCAGGCCCGGTGACAACATGACCACGTTGACCATGTCCTTGTCCTGGGCCGCCACCGCCAGGCACAGGTTGGCGCCCAGGCTGCCGCCGACGCAGCTCACCTCCTTGGTGCCGTGGGCCCGCAGCCAAGCCACCGAGGCCTGCACGTCGTAGACCATGGCCAGGTAGTCGGCGTCGGTCAGCTCGGTGCCCGCCTTGGCGCTGGTCCCATGCCCGCGCAGGTCGGGGGCGATGGTCTGCAGGCCGCTCTTGGCGAGCTTCTCGGCCAGGTGGTCCAGGTCGGTGGCGCTGCGCCCCTCCATGTGGACCAGGACCACGCCGCGGCTGGGGTCGGTCACCTTCTCGACCCGGGCGTGCAGCTTGAGCCCGTCGGCGGTCTGCAGGCTGGTGTCGGTTGCCGCAAAGGCGGCCACGCTCAACAGGAGGGCGATCATGTGCGTTCCATGGGTCTGGAAAGGCGGCGCGCGAGGGCCGGAGCAGGGACCACCCTACCGCGGCACGGAGCCGCTCGTGCCCCCCAGCAGCGCGCCGAGCTCGGCGAGGAGGACAGGCAAGTCCAACCCGTAGGCCCGGGCCGCCTCTTCCACGGTCTCGTCGAAGCGCACCGCGCAGCCGTCGCAGGCTGGCAGGTGGTGGCGAGCGAAGACCGCCGGTGCGCCCGGGTGCCGGCGCCAGGCCTGGTCGATGCTCATCTGCGCGTGAAAGGGCCCGATCCGGGCCGCCAGATCGGCCCGCAGCCCGGCCAGCCCGGCCTGAATGCCGGCCACCTGCAGGCGCGTCGCGTCCACCTGGCTCCGCGCCTGCTGCGCCTGGTCCCGGGCGGCCGCCAGGGCCTGCTGCCGCGGGGCCAGGAACGCGCGCACCCGGCGCGTCAGCGCCTGATGAACACGGCGCCGGGCAGCCCCGAAGGGCCCGTCGGTGATCGGCGCGGTGCGGGGATCAGGAGGGCTCACGGGGCCCAGGATAGCGCGCCCACCGCGCTCCGCCGAGGCATGGCGCACACTCCCGGCAGCAGCCCGGCGGCGGCCCGGCAGCAGCCCGGCGACGGCCCGGCCGCGGCCCTGCGGCGGCCCGGCAGCAGCCTCCGACCCCGCATTGACAGCGCCCCGCGGTGCGCATAAGGTCGGGAGGCTCCGCGGCCAAGGGGGCAGAAACGTCGGGTCGGTTCGCCGTCCTACGTGCGTGCTCTCTTCCAGCCGCGGTGCGGCTCTTTGACCGGGCAGGGATGACTTCTTCTGAGGACATGCTCTTCATGGCCCAGGCCCTCGCGCTCGCGCGGGACGCCGCAGCCATGGGAGAGGTTCCGGTCGGCGCACTCGTCGTCTTCGAGGGGCGCGTCATCGGAACCGGGTTCAACCGTCGTGAGGTCGATCAAGACCCCACGGCCCACGCCGAGCTCCTGGCGATCCGCCAGGCCGCCCAGCATATCGGCAACTGGCGACTGGAGGGCTGCGCCCTCTTCGTGACGCTGGAACCTTGCGCCATGTGCGCGGGTGCGATGGTGCTCGCCCGGATCGATCGCTGCGTCTACGGATGCACCGATCCCAAGGGCGGATTCATGGGTACGCTCGGGAGCCTTCACGACCATCCGGGGCTGAACCACCGCATCACGGTGGACTCCGGCGTGCGTGGTGACGAGGCAGCAGAGCAGCTTCGCGGCTTCTTTCGCAGCCTCCGGTCCAAGACGAAGTAGGTCCCGACAGGAACGCGGAGAGGTGGCCGAGTGGTCGAAGGCGGTAGACTCGAAATCTACTGTAGGCCTGCCCTACCGTGGGTTCGAATCCCACCCTCTCCGCCATCCCTGCCCGCCCCCTTGGAGAGGTGACCGAGTGGTTGAAGGTGCAGGACTGGAAATCCTGTGTGTGAGGTAACTTGCACCGAGGGTTCGAATCCCTCCCTCTCCGCCATGTGCCCCGCGGGAGATCCTCCCGCGGGGCCGTTCTCCTCGCTGTGCAGCCCCGCCTGCGCAGCGGGGGCGCCTCGCGCCCAGCGGTGATGGTCGGGACCCGGTGACCGTGGGTCCGTGAACCCCGCCAGGTCCGGAAGGAAGCAACGGTGTCGGTCCCCTCGGGGCATCGGGCACCCCGGCCATCACCCCTGGGCGCGAGGCGCTCTCCTCCCCCTCCTCGCCCCGGGGCCTCTATGAGCTACGTCGCCATCGCTCGCAAGTGGCGCCCCCGGAGCTTCGAGGAGATCGCCGGCCAGGGTCACGTCACCCGGACCCTGTCCAACGCCATCCGCCTGGGGCGGATCCACCACGCCTTCCTGTTCACAGGCGCCCGCGGCGTGGGCAAGACCACCGCGGCCCGCACCCTGGCTCGCTGCCTGAACTGCGAGCTGGACGGGCCCCGCGCCGACCCCTGCGGCGAGTGCCCCTCCTGCAAGGACATCCTGGCGGGCAACGCCGCCGACGTCATCGAGATCGACGGCGCCAGCAACAACTCCGTCGACGACGTGCGCGACCTGCGGGACAGCGTCCGGTACATGCCCGTCCGGGGCCGCTACAAGGTCTACATCGTGGACGAGGTCCACATGCTGAGCAAGGGCGCCTTCAACGCCCTGCTCAAGACGCTGGAGGAGCCGCCGCCCCACGTCGTGTTCATCTTCGCGACCACCGAGCCGCAGAAGATCCCCGACACGATCCTCTCCCGGGTCCAGCGCTTCGACTTCAAGCGCATCCCGATGCCGGTCGTCACCGAGACCCTGGCCAGCATCTGCAAGGCCGAGGGCGTGGAGATCCCCCTCGACGGCCTGCGGCTCATCGCCCGCGCCGGCGAGGGCTCGATGCGGGACAGCCAGAGCCTGCTCGACCAGGTGATCAGCTTCGGCGGAAACCAGGCGACCACCGAGCAGGTGGCCGAGATCCTGGGCCTGGTCGACCGCAAGCTGCTCTACGACATGCTCGAAGGCATGATCCGCGGCGAGGCCGACCGCTGCCTGGACGCCATCGAGCGCGTCTACAGCTACGGCTACGACCTCTCCGAGTTCACCTCCGAGCTGCTGGAGCTGCTCCGCAACGCCACCCTGGTCGGCCTCTCTCCCGCCTCGCGCCGCTACCTGGACGTGCCCGAGGACGAGATCCAGCGCCTGGACGCCCTGGCCCAGGACGTCTCGCCCGAGGTCTTCGTGCGCTCCTTCGAGGTCATGCTCGATGTGCACGACCAGGTGGCCCGGGCCCTCCGGCCGCGGCTGGTCCTGGAGATGGCCGTCGCCCGGCTGGTGAGCATCCGCCCCGCCCGCCCCATGGACCAGGTCGTCGAGCGGCTGGTCAACCTGGAGCGGCGCCTGCGCCACGGCGGCACCCAGGCCCGGTCCCGCGACGCCCGCGGTGGGGCCACGGGCGGCAGCCGCCGCAATGACCCGGGCGACGACGACCCCGACCCTGCCAGGCCCGTCCACAGCCCCGTCCCACAGCCCGTCCACAGCCCCGTCCACAGCCCCGTCCACAGCCACGCCCCCACTCCCGGCCCCGGCCCCGGCGAGCCCCCTCCGCGGGCCAGCCTGAGCCCCGGCGCCGCTCGCGGGCAGGCCGCGCCCTTGCCGGTGCCACAGGACGAGCAGCCCCCGCCGCCCGAGCCCGACGCCCAGTCCGGGCCGCCGCCCCTGGCCGAGCTGCCCCCGCCTCCTGAGGCCGAAGGCGAAGATGCCTCACCTCCCCAGGGCCCCAACCCGGCCGCCCGCCCCGTGCCTCTCCCACCCGGCGCCTCCGAAGAGCTGCGCTTCCACGCCCTGCGTGGCTGGCTGGAGGGTGGGGGCCTCGACCAGGACCTGTGGGTCCACGACGCCATCCTGTTGGCCGAGCAGCCCCCCGAGCTGCGGCTCGCCTTCCGCACCGAGTTCCGCGTGCGCCTGGCCCGCCGCAAGACCCAGGATCCGCGCCTGCTGGCCGGCCTGGAGGCCTTCTTCCCCCGGTGCAGCTCGGTCTCGGTGGAGCTGCTGCCCGAGGGCGGGGGCCAGAGCCGCCGCGAGGCCGACCGCACCGCCTACGAGGCCCGCGTCGCCGAGCTGCGCGCCGAGCTCGATCTCGACCCCGTGATGCAGCGGCTGTGCACCCTCCTGGACGCCAGCCTGGCCGAGGTGGTGCCCGACACGGCGGTGCGGGCCGAGGCGCCGGCCGGGCTTCCGCTGGACTCCCCCACCCTGTCCGACTGCGTCGATCCCGAAGACGCCAACGACGAGGAGGACCGCTCATGAGCCACGAGGATCCGCTGCGCGACGCGGTCCGCCAGCTCGCGCGCTTCCCCGGCATCGGCGAGCGCACGGCCCAGCGCATGGCCTACTGGCTGCTGCGCCAGCCCCCCGACGTGGCCCAGGAGATCTCCCGCGCCGTCGGCGCCCTGCACGCCGGCATGAAGCGCTGCGGCACCTGCTGCAACATCGCCGGCAGCGACCCCTGCCCCATCTGCGCCGCCGCTCCCCGGAACACCGGCGTCGTCTGCGTCGTCGAGCGCCCCCAGGACGTCGCTGCCATCGAGCAGAGCAGCGCCCACCGCGGCCGCTACCACGTCCTGGACGGCGCCATCTCGCCCCTGGACGGCGTCGGCCCCGACGAGCTGCGGATCCGCGAGCTGCTGATCCGGGTCCACCACGGCGAGCTGCAAGAAGCCGTCATCGCCACCGACCCCGACGTCGAAGGCGACGCCACGGCCCTGTACCTGGCCAGCCTGCTCAAGCCCCTGGGCGTGCGCGTCACCCGCCTGGCCCACGGCATCTCGGTCGGCACCGAGATCGAGTACGCCGACCGCTCAAGCGTGGCCCGGGCGCTGGAGAACCGCCGGGAGCTGTAAGGCCCCCGGCCGGCATCCCAGCCGCGGTGCAACCCGGCCCCGCGGCTCAGCCCCGCGTCTTGAACTGCGCCTTGAACATGTCGCCGTTCATGTGGGCGATGACGTCCAGGCGGATGCCCTTGGGGCAGTAGGCCTCGCATTCGCCCGCGTTGCTGCAGTAGCCGAAGTCCTCAGAGTCCATCTGGTAAACCATGGCCTGGACCCGGCGGTAGCGCTCGGGCTGGCCCTGGGGCAGCACGCCCAGGTGCGTGATCTTGGCGCCGGTGAAGAGCATGGCCGCCGCGTTGGGGCAGCTCGCCACGCAGGCGCCGCAGCCGATGCAGGCCGCCGCGTCGAATGCCTCGTCCGCAGCCTCCTTGGGCACCGCGATGGCGTTGGCGTCCTGGGGGGAGCCGGTGCGCACCGAGACGTAGCCGCCCGCCTGGATGATGCGGTCCAGCGCGCTGCGGTCGACCATCAGGTCCTTGATGACCGGGAAGGCCTTGGCGCGCCAGGGCTCCAGGGTCAGCTCGTCGCCGTCCGAGAACGAGCGCATGTGCAGCTGGCAGACCGTGGTGCGGTGCTGCCCGCCGTGGGCCTTGCCGTTGACCATGAAGCCACAGCTCCCGCAGATCCCCTCGCGGCAGTCGTGCTCGAAGACCACGGGCTCCTTGCCGGCGGCTTCCAGCTTGTCGTTCACGATGTCCAGCATCTCCAGGAAGCTCATGTGCTCGGAGATGTCGGTGGCCTGGTAGGTCTCGAAGCGGCCCGCGTCGGAGGGTCCCTTCTGGCGCCAGACGTGCAGAGTGAGGTTCACGGGACGCTCCTACTTGTAGCTGCGCTGGGAGGGCTTGACGTAGCGGAAGGAGAGCGGCTCCTTGAGCAGGTTCGGTCGCTTTCCGACGCCGGTGAACTCCCAGCCCGCGACGTAGGAGAAGCCCTCGTCGTCGCGCTTGGCCTCACCCTCGGCGGTCTGGTGCTCCTCGCGGAAGTGGCCGCCGCAGCTCTCCTCGCGCTCCAGCGCATCGAGGGCCAGGACCTCGGCGAACTCCAGGAAGTCGGCCACGCGGCCGGCCCGCTCGAGCACCTGGTTCACCTCGCCCTGGCTGCCCGGCACGCTGACGTTCTCCCAGAACTCGGCGCGGACGCGCGGGATCTCCTGGAGCAGCGTGGTCAGGCCCTCGCGGGTGCGGGCCATGCCGCAGTGCTCCCACATCAGCAGGCCGAGCTCGCGGTGGAAGCTGTCCACGCTGCGCTTGCCCTTGACGGCGAGCAGCTTGTCGACCCGCGCGGTCACCTGGCCCTCGCTCTCCTTGAAGGCGTCGGCGTCGGTACTCTTGGTGCGGACGCCGACCTGGGCGAGGTAGTTGCCGATGGTGTAGGGCAGGACGAAGTAGCCGTCCGACAGGCCCTGCATCAGCGCGCTGGCACCCAGGCGGTTGGCGCCGTGGTCGCTGAAGTTGGCTTCTCCGATGACGAAGAGGCCCGGCACGTTGCTCTGCAGGTTGTAGTCGACCCACAGCCCGCCCATCGCGTAGTGCGGGGCCGGGTAGATCCGCATCGGCGTCTCGTAGGGCGAGTCGCCGGTGATCCGCTCGTACATCTCGAAGAGGTTGCCGTAGCGCTCGCCGACTTCGGCCTTGCCCAGGCGCCCGATGGCATCGGCGAAGTCCAGGTAGACGCCGCGGCCCTCGAAGGCGATGCCGCGCTTGTCGTCACAGGTCTTCTTGGCGGCCCGGCTGGCCACGTCGCGGGGCACCAGGTTGCCGAAGGTCGGGTAGCGGCGCTCCAGGTAGTAGTCGCGCTCGGCCTCGGGGATCTCGGTCGGCCGGCGGCCGACCTGGCCCTTGGTCTCGTCCCAGGCGTCCTTGGCGTTCTTCGGCACCCAGACCCGCCCGTCGTTGCGCAGCGACTCGCTCATCAGGGTGAGCTTGCTCTGGTAGCCGCCGCTCACCGGGATGCAGGTCGGGTGGATCTGCGTGTAGCAGGGGTTCGCGAAGACCGCGCCGCGCTTGGAGGCCCGCCAGGTGGCCGTGACGTTGCAGCCCTTGGCGTTGGTCGACAGGAAGAAGACGTTGGCGTAGCCGCCGGTGGCCAGGACCACGGCGTCGGCCGCCCAGCGCTCCAGCTTCCCGGTCACCAGGTTGCGAGTCATGATGCCGCGGGCGTGGCCGTCCTGGACGACCAGGTCCAGCATCTCGGTGCGGGCGAAGATCTTGACCTTGCCGTCGTGGATCTGCCGCGACAGTGCCTGGTAGGCGCCCAGCAGCAGCTGCTGGCCGGTCTGGCCCTGGGCGTAGAAGGTCCGGCTGACCAGGGCGCCGCCGAAGGAGCGGTTGCCCAGGTGGCCGCCGTACTCGCGGGCGAAGGGCACGCCCTGGGCCACGGCCTGGTCGATGATGTTGTTGCTGACCTGGGCCAGCCGGTAGACGTTCTCTTCACGCGAGCGGAAGTCGCCGCCCTTGATCGTGTCATAGAACAGCCGGAAGACGCTGTCGCCGTCCCCCTGGTAGTTCTTGGCGGCGTTGATGCCGCCCTGGGCCGCGATGGAGTGCGCCCGGCGCGGGCTGTCCTGGAAGCAGAAGTTCAGGACGTTGTAGCCCAGCTCTCCCAGGGTGGCGGAGGCGGATGCGCCCGCCAGGCCGGTGCCGACGACAATGACCGTGTACTTCCGCTTGTTGGCGGGGTTCACGACCTTGATGTCGAAGCGATGCCGATCCCAGGCGGTCTGGATGTCGCCGGTCGGGGCCTTGCTTTCGAGGGTGGTCATGCGGTGATCCTCCTGCCTAGTTGTGGACCAGGCCGGTCAGCACGGCCAGAGGGATGGAGCAGTTGCCGACGACGATGATGACCGCCACCGCGCTTGCGAAGGCGCGGGCCACCCGGTCGTAGCGGGGGCTCGACAGGCCCAGCGTGCGGAACATGCTGTAGGCCCCGTGGCCCAGGTGCATGCCCAGCAGCAGCTGCGCGACGATGTACGTGGCCGCCAACCACCAGAACTGGGGCGAGAAGGCGTTCACGACGTTGGCGAAGACATGGCAGCGCAGGTCGCCGCCCGCGTCCACCGCGCAGTGCTGCAGACCCGGCTGCACCAGGCCGACGGTCAGGTGCAGCAGGTGGAAGACGATGAAGGCCAGGATGACCGGCCCCGAGTACCGCATGGTCCGCGCGGCGAAGGTCATGGCCTTGGTCTGCCGGCGCCGGTAGCCCTGGGGGCGGGCGGACCTGGCCCGCAGGACCAGGATGACCGAGGCCACGATGTGGACCAGGACCAGGCTCAGCAGCCCGATCCGGGCGAGCCACAGGATCTCCTGCTCACCCTGCAGGATCTCGCCGTAGTGGTCGAGGGCATGTGCACCGAGGAAGACCTGAAGGTTCCCCATCATGTGCACGATGACGAAGCCGAAGAGCATCAGGCCGGAGATCGCCATTGCGATCTTCAGGCCGATGGTGCTTCGAGCGAAGCGCATGAACCAGCTCATGGACTCTCCACCGGACGGGGTCGGCTCTTGACGCCGGGGGAACAGGGGGCTCCAGCTATTGCAGCCGACCAGGGCGGGCAAGCCGGAGCGCGAGGCAACGCGGGGGGCAGCAGGGAGAGGGGCGCCGGTGGGCGCGGCCATCCCGGTAACATGAATGCGATTGATGCTCCAGCGAACACCCGGCGTGCCGCGTTTTGCACCGTGGGCTACGATTCAACCGTCCTCGCCTCATTCCGTCAAGCGAGATTGCCAACCGGATGCATGAGCCTGGCTCATCCTTGGCCGACCTGCCCTCCCTGGACGCCCTCCGGGTGTTTCTGGCTGCGGCGCGCCACCAGAGCTTCTCCAAGGCCGCTGGCGCCCTCAACGTGACCCAGGGCGCCGTCAGCCACCGGATCCGGGCCCTGGAAGAGGAGCTGGGCACGCCGCTATTCCACCGGACGCGCCGCAAGGTCACCCTGACCGAGGAGGGCCGCACGCTCGCCCGGGCCGCAGAAGAAGCCTTTGCCACCTTGCAGGCCGGCCTGGACCAGGTGCGCAGCCAGAACCAGGAGGGCCGGCTGATGGTCTCTTGCTCGCCCTCCTTCGCCATCCGCTGGCTGGTGCCCCACCTGCCCGAGCTGCAGGCCGCCCAGCCGGGCCTGGCCGTGCTCATCTCGGCCGAGGACGGCCTGGTCGAGCCGGGCAGCGAGGGCATCGACGTCTGCATTCGCTACGGCCCCGGCGGCACCCCCGGCGTCGACGAGCGGGCCCTCTCCGTCGAGCAGGTCACCCCCGTCTGCAGCCCCCAGCTCCTGCACCGCGGGCCGCCCCTGCGCGTGCCGGCGGACCTGGCACAGCACACCCTGCTGCACGACGAGGTCCTGCGCGGCCACCCCGGCCGGGTCGGCTGGGAGCGCTGGCTCAAGGCGGCCGGCGTCACCGGCGTGGACGCGCGCAAGGGGCTCCGGTTCAGCCACGCCCACATGGCCCTGGAGGCCGCGCTGGCCGGCCAGGGGGTCGCGCTGGCCCGGTCGATCCTGGTCGCCCGCGACCTGGCCGAGGGCCGGCTGGTGGCGCCCTTCCCCGACATCACCGTGCCCTCGGGCCTGGGCTACTACGTGCTCACCGCGCGCGGGCCCCTGCGGCCGGCGGTCCTCGCATTCCGGGACTGGCTGGTGGCGGGGGTGGGGGAGCGGAGGGCGTAGGGTCGCGCCGATGCGGCCCTCCTACCACGACACCCTCGCCGCCCTGAACGTTGGCGACCTGCACCCCGGCGCCCAGGCGTCGACGTCCTTGCTTCTGTCCTGGCTCTCCCCCCGAGCCGGTCGGCCGGGTCCTGGAGCTGGGACCGGGCCTGGGCTGCACGGCGCGCCGCCTCGCTGCCGCTGGCTGGCAGGTGGAGGCCGCGGAGCCGGACCCGGCGCTGCGGTCCCGGTTCACCCACCACACGGGCCTGCCGGTCCACCCCTGGCGCGCCGAGGAGCTGGCCGCTCAGGGGCCGGCCCAGGCCTACGGCGCCGTCGTGGCGGAGAGCGTGTTGCACGGCACCGACCTGGACGCGGCCCTGTCCGGCGTGCGGCACGTCCTGCGCCCCGGCGGCGTGCTGCTGTTCACGGACATGGTGTGGACCGAGCAGGCAGACCCGGTCCAGGCCACCCGGCTGCACGATGAGAGCCTGCGGCGCTTCGGGATCCCCTGCGCGTCCCGCGCGCGGTGGACGTGGACGGACTGGCGCGACTGCCTGGCCGCCCACGGCCTTGGGATCGAGCAGGAGCAGCTGCTGGGTCCGGGCTCACCGGGGCGGGCCGGGCGCCCGACCTGGCGCGCCCGGCTGGTTCAGCCTCGGGCCAGCCTGTGGGCCCTTGTCTACAGTCGGCGGATGCGGCGCTTCCACGTGCCCCAGGGCTGGGTGGAGAGCCGGGCCTGCCTGGCACGGCGAGACGGATCACGGTGACTGTTCAGCAGCGACCGTTCAGCGGGCCGGCACGACCAGGGCGCCGGCGTCTTCGCGGTAGACGAGCACGGTGGCGCCCGGCTGCAGGGCGAAGAGCAGCTGGGGATCGCTGACCGACACCGCACTGTCCTGAATCCAGCCGGCCCGGCGCTCGCGCACGACGACCGCCTGGGACCCGTCCTGGATGCCGATGACCTGCCCGACGCTGATCTCCTGTCCGGCGCCGACAAACTCGGCGTACTCGAAGGCGGGAGCGGCGTGCGCCTGCGACGAGGCCAGGGACAGGACGAGGGAGAGCGAGAGGGCGGTGAGCATCACATTCTCCAGGGTGGCTGCCCGTGTGATGTGCATGGACTGTGCCAGGACACGCGTGCCTGCCTGCCCACAGGCCCGGCGCCGCCCCGCAGCCCGGACCTGGCCCAAGGATCCGCACCAGCGCTCGCTGTTCGCGCCTGCTCCGGGGCTCCACAGACGCCGGCACCTCGGCCCAGAGGAGGATTGCTGAAGCCGCCGCGGCAGATTCCTCCCCTTCTCAGGGCAGGGAAGCGCCGGGAGGGCAGGCGACGCAGGGATCGGGCCGCAGGAGGATCTCATCGAGGGCGCGCGCGCCCCTTGGAGCGCAGTTGCTCCGCGTCGACTCGGGCACGCGCCTTGCCCAGGTCCTCGAACTTGTTGTCGACGTCGAAGTTCAAGTCATCGAAGCTCGGGAAGGGCTCCCACTCCAGGGCGTGTCGCACCTGGTTCGACACGACGTCGAGCTCATCCGGCCACAG
>Ga0210033_1000156_pt1 | contig 58666 bp, 46 predicted proteins | sample CryGeymeta201501_FD_185465 | JGI IMG/M metagenome (GOLD analysis project Ga0210033, IMG submission 185465) | Groundwater microbial communities from Crystal Geyser aquifers in Utah, USA - Crystal Geyser metaG 2015-01 (SPAdes) (version 2) | ecosystem: Environmental > Aquatic > Deep subsurface >... | reverse complement strand
GCGCGGCCGACAATCGTCGCGAGCGAGGCGAGGTTGTCGGGCGTGAGCGCGGTGGGCCGGTCGTCGCCGCGGTCGAGCTCGCGCTCCACCATGAGGGCGAGCAGGGCGCTCTGGTTCTCGAGGTTGAGCCGCGTCTGGTCGCGCAGGTCCTTGCCGAGGGCCCCCGTGCCTAGCAGGGCGAGGACCGGGAGCACGAGCACGAAGCCGTGGGAGAGCACGAGCCACACGCGCAGCGGGAGCGCGAGGAGCGGCCGCCGCACGCTCACGACCTCGGCTTCTGCAGGCGAAAGCCGAGGCCGTGCACCGTCTCGATCGGGTCGAGGTCGTGATCGCGCAGCTTTTGGCGGATGCGTCGGACGTGGCTGTCGATGGTGCGGTCCGAGACGAAGTGCTTGCCGTCATAGGCGCGCTCGACGAGCTCATCGCGGGTGTAGACCTTGCCCGGGTGGCGCAGCAGCGACGCGAGCAGGCGCAGCTCGGTCACGGTGAACACGACCTCGTCGCCGTCGACCCAGGCGCGGTGCTCGGTGAGGTCGAGGACCAGGCGGCCGTGCTGGAGCCGCTCGGTGGCTGGGGCAGGTGTGGCCGCTTGTACAGGTTCGGAGCGCCGAAGCACGGCCTTGACCCGGCTGGCGAGCTCGCGCGGCGAGAAGGGCTTGGCGAGGTAGTCGTCGCCGCCGAGCTCTAGGCCGAGCACGCGGTCGAGCTCCTCGGAGCGCGAGGACAAGAAGATGATGGGCACGCGCGAGGTGGCCCGCACGCGGCGGCAGACCTCCAGCCCGTCGAGCTCGGGCATGAGGACGTCGAGCACGATGAGATCAGGCACCTGCGCCGCGACGGCGTCGAGGGCGGCTTGGCCGTCGCCCGCCTCGCGCACGTCGTGGCCCTCGCGGCTGAGCGTGTAGCGCACGACCTCGCGCAGGCGCGGGTCATCGTCGACGATGAGGATGTCAGGGGGAGACAAGGCGGTGGACCTCGGCGAGGGCGCTCGCCCGCTGGCGCAGCGCGGTCAGCTGCTCCCGCACGCCCGCGGTGTTTCCAGCGAGGGCGAGCAGGCCGATGTGAAGGCGTAACTCGACGATCGCCGTCAGGACCTCCTCGATGTCAGCGGCGGCTCGCGAGCGCGCCTCCACCAAGTGGTGGTACGCGGCGACGGAGGTGTCCGGGGTGCTCGCGAGCAGCGCGTCGGCGCCCGCGAGGCGCTGGTCGGCGGCGAGCAGCGCGTCGGCGAGCGGTCCGAGCTCGCGAGCGAGCGCGGCGCTGTCTGGGCTCGCGCTCACGCTCGTGAGCAGCGCGTTGATCACGGCGTGAATGCGCGCGCCAAACGGCCCGGTGCTCGTCGGCGCGACCGCAGCGGCCACGTCCCCCGCGAGGAGCGTGGCCAGGAGCGGCCAGGCGATCACCGCGCTCGCGCTCGTGGCGGGGGCGTGACCGCGCTGGGCGAGCCCGACGCCGACGACGGCGCCCGCGAGCAGGTAGACGAAGAGGGCCGCGAGGAAGGTGGAGCTCTCGGTCATCGCGTCACGCGCTGGCGGAGCAGGCCGCTGCTCTCCGCCTCCCAGCCCGGGTAGTGGCCCGTCGCTGACGTGGCGGTGGTGTCGAGGGCGTCGGCGATGTTCGACTCCACCGGCCGCAAGAAGGCGACCTCAGCCGTGGGGCGCGCCACGAAGGGCCGCAGCAGCCAGCCGCCTTGGGCCATCGGCAGCCCGAGCGCGACGATGGCCGTGGCCGTGAGGAGCGCGCGGCGAGGCAGGTCCGGTGCGAGGGCGCCGAGGGTGGCGAGGCCCGGCAAGCCCACGACGACGAGCGCCGCCGCGAGGATGAGCACCGCCTCGTGGTAGCTCCAAGCGGCACCTTGAACGAGCCAGTAGGTGGGCACGAGCACCGCCGCGAGCACCGCCGAGCGGGCGGCGCCCACGAGCCCGGCGAGGCTCACCCGCGACCAGGGCGCGTCGAGGCCCACGACCCGCGCGATGGCGGCGACGAGGGGCAGGCCGACGAGCAGCGGCAGCAAGAAGACGCCGGGCATCTTGATGGCGGCGTAGGCGATCTGAACCCCGCCGCGCCACGAGCCGGGCACCGTGCCGAAGAGCGCGGCGCCCACCGCGATGGTCGCGAGCAAGCGCGGCGCGAGGACGCCGACCGCGGCGCGATCCGCGTGCTGCTCGACGAGGCGCTCGGGGGCGCGCAAGAGGTCGATGAAGAAGGACATGGGGGACTCCAGCGTGCGGTTCAGGTGAGGAGGGACGGCGCGAGCAACATCCACACGAAGCGGGCGGAGAGCGCGATGACGAGCCCGCACCACGCGAGCACCAGCCCGTCCGCGACGAGCTCGGCTTGGCCGATCGCGGTGAGGTTGCCCTTGTGGGCGGCCGAGGTCGCCGCGCGCTCGATGACCATCAGCCGCCAGCCGAGCCGCACGAGCAGCGCCCCTCCGCCGACGGTGAAGGCCGCGAGCGCCAGCGTCGGCGCCGCGGGGGTCGTGAGGGCGAAGAACAGCAGCATCGGCGCGAGGCCGAAGGCGAGCGTGCCCACCTGCAGGAAGGAGTCGGCCACAGCCGCGCCGAGCAGCCGAGGATCGGCGTTTAAGTTGGCGAAGACGTGGCCAACGAGCAGCGTCGGGGTCGCGATCGCGGGGGCGACGACGGCGGCGGCGGCGGCCACCCGAAAGCCCTCGACCGCGTCGCCCGAGGCGGCGCCCGCGAGCGCCCCCGCGAGGCCGACGCCGAGCGCCGCTTGCGCGAGCGCGAGGGGCCGGGGGGCGACGAGCGCCGGCGGGGTGGACGTGGGCGCAGGGCGCGCCGGGTACAGACTGTCGAGCGCGACGTCGCTCATAGGTGCCTCCGAGGTCTGGCTTCAACCTACGCCGCGATGCGCGCGTCTCTTCGCAGCCGACGTGCCCGAATCGCGTCGCGGTTGTGCAGCGCCCGTGCAGGTCGATAGCCGTGCGCTGACGAGGGGGTTCTTGCGTGGGAAGGACGAGGCTGCTCGTGGCGCTCTTTGCGGTGCTCCTCGCGGCGACCGTGCTGCTCGGCACGCGCGATCGCTTCGAGGTCGTCGGCGAGGACCTGCTCAGCGGGGCGGGCTTGACCGCGGCAGCGCCGTGGAAGGTGCGCGCTGTCGGCGCTGAGACGTCGTTCCAGAGCGGATCGTTTCGGGTTCAGCTCACGCCGCCCTGCCCCAACGGCTGGTGCCGCGCGCAGGCGATGCAGCCGGTGCAGGCCTCGGGTCCTGGCTATGCGCGCGCCGAAGCGAACTATCGGTGGCGCGGGGTCGTTCGGGGGGCTGACCCTCGCCACCGGGGACCTCGCTTGAACCTGGGCTCGCGCGCGCCCGGCGGACCTTGGCGCTGGCACCAGGCCTTTCACGTGCCAGAGCTCGACGGCGACGGCGCCCAGCGCATGGCGCAGAGCTACTACGTCGACACCTCGTTGCCCGAGTGGGGCTTGTGGGTCGACCTCACCGGGCTCGACGGCGAGCTCGACGTCACCGACATCAGCCTCAAGCGCCTGCGCATGCGGCCCGAGTGGAGCGCCGCCTTCGCCACGCTCGTGGGCGCGTGGACCGCCGTGATCCTCGCGGCGCTGTGGCCGAGCTTGCGGAGGGCGCGTCGGAGCCTCGCGCACGCGGGCGTCGTCGTCGCCACGATCAGCTTGCTCGCGGGGACGCTGGCCCCCGAGGAGCACGTCAACCCGCTCCGCACGGCGATCTTGCGCTCGCTGAGCGCGGCCTCCGAGGCGGTGCATGCGAGCGCCCAAGCCCCCGTCGAGGGCGCGCCCGAGGTCGAGGTGGAGGCACCCCAGCAGATGTCGTCGTTCGGCCTCGATAAGACGGGGCACTTCCTGGGGTTTGCGCTGCTCGCGCTCTCCTCCATCGCCGCGTGGGGCGCGCCCACCCGCGTGCTCGCGCTGCTCGTGCCGCTCACCCTCGTGAGCGAGTCGCTGCAGTTCCTCACCTTGCAGCGCACACCTCGCTGGCTGGATGTCGGCGTCGACACCGCGGGGATCGCGCTCGGCGCGCTCCTCTGGTGGGCGTACCTACGCGTTCGCAGCCGATCTACGCGCAACTAAGGCGCTCGGGGCTCAAGTCGCCGCCGCGCTGACCGATGGCGCCACTATGAGCCCTACACCCACCGACGCCCTCTCCGCGCTGCGAGCGACCCCGGCAGACCCCTACGCGGGGGCCCCGACCTCGGCGCTCGGACGCGACTCGTTCCTCAAGCTGCTCACCACGCAGATGCAGAACCAGGACCCGCTAGACCCGATGTCCAACCAGGACTTCGTGGCGCAGCTCGCCCAGTTCTCTAGCGTCGAGCAGCTCATGAGCATGAGCTCGTCCATGGACAACGTGTACATGGGCATCGCGGCCATGAACAACGCGGCGATGGCGGGGCTTGTGGGCACCCACGTCGAGGCGGTCGGCAGCGGCTTTACCTACGATGGATCGGCGGAGACCCTACACTTTGATGCCTCGTCCTCGGCGGTCTCGGGCACCGTCTACGTGCACGACTCTGAGGGCCGCGTGGTCGACTCGTTCGAGCTCAAGGCGGACGAGCTCACCTCCGGTGAGGCGGTCTGGGACCCAAAGCCCGGCACTGTGCCCGACGGCGTCTACACCTTCGACGTGCAAGCGTCCGACGCCAGCGGCGATCCCGTGCAGGTCGTCGAGCACATCGTCGGGGCCATTGACGCCATGGACTACAGCACGGGCGTGCCGCTGCCTTCGGTGGACGGGGTGACGGTGGCGCTCGCGGACATCCTCAAGCTCACAGCGGAGTGATTCTGCTCAACTCGGGGGCGTCGCGGCCGATGGCCACCCCACAACGTGGTGACTGAAGACGGAGGGAACATGTCGCTGATCAACACCCTGCAGAGCGGCGCGAGCGGCCTCACCGCCATCGGCGCGAGCCTCGGCGTCATCGGCGACAACATCGCCAACATCAACACCACCGGGTACAAGGGCAGCCGCGCGAACTTCGCCGATCTGATGCCGCAGTTCCTTGGCGGCGCGGGGCAGGTCGGACGCGGCACGCAGCTCTCGAACGTCAGCCGCTCCTTCGGGCAGGGGGCGCTGCAGGCCACAGGCTCCGTGCTCGACGTCGGCGTGCAGGGCAACGGCTGGTTTAAGGTGAACAACGGGGGCGAGGCCTTCTATACCCGCGACGGCCACTTCAACCTGGACAAGGACAACTTCGTCGTCAACTCCTCCGGCCTCAACCTGCAGGGCTACCAAGCGAGCAACGGCGTCGTCACCAGCACCCTCGGCGATCTGCAGCTGGACACGGGCGACATGATGCCGCAGGTCACCTCGACCATCACGCTCGACGCCAACCTAGCGATCCCCGACCCGGCTAACAGCAACGGCGACCTGCTCGCCCTCGACTTCACCGGCGGCGCGACCATCGCCGAGATGTCGGGGGCCGCGGACTTCTCGACCTCCGTCACGGTCTACGACACCCTCGGGCGCCCGCACGACGTCAGCGTGATGTACGAGTACGACCAGACGGCTGGAAGCTGGAACTACAAGGCCGTCATCGACGCGGGCGACACCGATATGGCTGGCGCGACCCCGGGCAACGGCGTCGCCATCCTGGAGGGCACGGTCAGCTTCGACACTAGCGGTCAGCTCGCCAGCGTCACCCAGACCACGCCAGCGACCATGCCCGCGTGGACCTGGCCGGGCGCCGCGCCGTTTAGCTTCACCCTCGACATGGGCGTGGACAGCACCGGCGCCGCTACGAACGGGAGCCTCACTCAGGTAGGCCTAGACGGCACCTCAGCGACCAACGCCATCTCGCAGGACGGCTTCACGGTCGGCGCTGTGACCGGCCTGCAGATGTCGGCGGACGGCACCATCGTCGCCAACTTCGACAACGGCCAGGACCGCCTCATCGGGCAGCTCGCCCTCGCGCGCTTCGCGGCCGAGGGTGGCCTCGAGGGCATGGGCGGCAACCTGTTCCGGGCGTCGATGGCATCGGGCGAAGCCGCCATGGGGGCCGCGGGGGTCGGCGGGCGCGGCGACACCATCGCCTACGCCCTCGAGGGCTCCAACGTGTCGCTCGAGGACGAGTTCGTCCAGATGATTCAGGCACAGCGCGCGTACCAAGCGAACGCGGGCACGATTCGCACCGCGGACGAGACCCTGCAAGAGCTCGTCAACCTCGTCTAGGCCGAGTGAGAGGAAGGTATGGACAAGGCAACCATCGGCGGAACAGTCAGCATTTGGCTCCTCATCCTGGGGTCCATCCTCTACGGTGGTCCGCTCGGCGCCTTCCTCGACGTGCCGTCGGCGCTCATCGTGCTCGCTGGCAGCCCGGCGCTGGTCTTCATCGGCTTCCCGGCGGAGCAGGTCATCGGCGGATTCAAGGCGGGCAAGATCGCGATCTCCGCGCCGCCGCTCGATCCTACCGCCACCATCAAGCAGCTCGCGGAGCTCTCGAACCGCGCGCGCCGCGAGGGCTTGCTCTCGCTCGAGGCCGCCGCCGACTCAGCCTCCGACCCCTTCTTGGCGCGCGGCCTGCGCATGATGGCCGACGGGCACGAGGCCGCCACCATCGAGTCGGTGCTCTACGACGAGATCGGCAAGATCGAAGAGCGCCACAAGGGCGCCGCCGCCGTCTTCGAGGGACTCGGCGCGTATGGCCCAGCGATGGGCATGATCGGCACGCTCATCGGCCTGGTGCAGATGCTCCAGAACATGAGCGACCCGACCTCCATCGGCCCCGCCATGGCCGTCGCCTTGCTCACGACGCTCTACGGCTCACTGCTCGCGAACCTCATCGGCATCCCGATCGCGAACAAGCTCAAGGTGCGCTCCAGCGAGGAGCTCGCCTACAAGGAGCTCGTCGCGCAGGGGCTGCTCTCCATCCTGGCTGGTGAGAACCCCCGCTTCATGGTCGAGCGCTTGAACGCGACGCTCGCGCCTGCACAGCGCCTGTCTGAGGCCGCGTAATGGGCAAGAAGGAGAAGAAGGAGGAGATCATTCAGGGCTTGCCCGCTTGGATGGGCACGTTCTCGGACCTCGTCACGCTCCTCCTCACCTTCTTCATCATGATGATGGCGATGGCGAACTTCGAGGACACCAAGCGGGTGGAGACGGTGGTCGGGTCGATTCACGAGGCCTTTGGCGTGGACTCCTTCGAGGACGTCATGCTGCTCAACACCAACGCGAAGAACATGACCGAGAGCCGGGTCAGCGAGGACACGATCCACCCGATCGTCGTGCGCCTGCGCCAAGCGATGAGCCAGCACGTCTCCGATGACATGCTGCAGATCACCCAGCGCGAGAGCGAGATCCGCGTGCGGCTGGACGACCGCGTGCTCTTTGCGCCTGGCAGCGTCGAGCTGCAACCCGGGGCGTACGCGCTCCTCGCGGACGTGGGGCGCGTCGCGGTGGAGGACGACGTCGACGTGAAGGTGGAGGGGCACACGGACGCCACCGGCAGCGAGCTCGACAACTGGACCTTGTCCTCGCAGCGCGCGGTGGCGGTGGTGATGGCGCTTCGCGAGCGGGGCCCCGTGCCCGGAAACCGCGTCGAGGCCTCGGCGATGGGAGCCTTTCGTCCGGCGACGGTCGTCGGCGAAGACCAAGCATGGAACCGTAGAATCGAGCTCGTGTTGCGCACGAATCAGCTCGGCGCCAAGCACGCTGTTGAGGCGCTTGGCCATGGAGTCGAGTGATGGCTGACGAGACCGCGGACATGGACGACATCAAGCCGCCCTCCAAGCTGCCGATGATCGTAGGCATGGTGGTGATGCTCGTCGCAGGGGCGGGCGGAGGCTTCTTCGCCGCCAAAGCGATGGGCGGCACGCCTCCCGAGGGCGCTGCGGACGCCGCGTCGGACGTCGCCACAGGCTCGGACGCTGTGGCGCAGGCGCCGGTGACGCGCGCGATTCACAACCTCGGGCGGTTCACCGTGAACCTCCGCGGCTCGGGTGGCGGCCGCGTGCTGCGCTTCGAGGTCCAGATCGAGGTGGGCTCGGACCAGCTCGACGCTGTCGCCGCGCAGACGCCGCCGCTGCGCGACGCGATCGTGACGCTCGCCTCGGACTACACCTACGCGGAGCTCGAGGGTCTGGATGGTAAGATGCGCCTACGCGACGAGCTGCTCGGTCGCCTCAACGCCACTGCCGTGGACGGTGTCTCGGTGGACCGGCTCTACTTCACCGAGTTCGTGGTGCAATGATGGCGGTGACTACCGGGACCCAGACGCTGCTCAGCCAGGTCGACCAAGGCGTCGCGACCTCGGTGGAGGAGCTGTTTCGGTCCGCGGCTCGGCGGGTGCGCACGCGCCTCGTCAACCGCTCGAGCGTGGACATCCCGGTTCGCGTAGGCACGGCCGACATCTGCCGCCTTGGCCAGGCGCTGGACCGCGTTCAAGAGCAAGAGGGCGGCGCGTTCGTCCGCTTCAAGCTCATGCCTGGCGACCTCTCGGGCTTGTTGGTCGTCGAGGGCGCGCTGCTCTTTCGGCTCACCGGCCTGATGCTCGGTGAGGACCCCTGGGGCGAGCCGCCGCTGTACCGCTGGCGCGCGCTCACGGCGGTAGACCTCTCGATCGCGCGGCGCATCACCGAGGACGTGCTCGGCGGCATCTCCGACGCTTGCCCGCCGCAGCTCGGTGCCTTCTCCACGATTCACAAGGTGAGCGCCTCGCCGCGCATCTCCTTCCCCTTGGCGCGCTCCACCATGGTCGTCGAGGTCGGCCTCGACTTTGGCCCACCAAACGAACCCTTTGGCATGATCTCCATGATCCTGCCGACCGAGCTCGCGGCGGTGCTCGCCCCCGAGCGCCTGGAGGCGCAGACGCGCAGGGCGACCATGGGCAAGGGCGTCGGCCGCGTCATGCCGGTCGAGGTCGAGGCCGTCGCCGAGTTCGGGCGGGTGAAGAGCACGCTCCAAGACGTCAGCAAGCTCAAGGTCGGCTCGGTGCTCGACCTCGGGGCGGTCGGTGACGGCGTGCTGCGGGTCGGCGGGCGCGGCGCCTTCTCGGTCGACGTCGGTGAGCGCAACGGCGTGCGCTCAGTGCGCGTCAGGAACCGGCTCGGCGAGGAGTGAGGGGCGTTGGCGCCCGGCGACAGCGGGAGCTTGGCGAGCGAGGGGCAGCCACCACCACCCGCTCACGGCGCAGCGCACCGATGCCCGAGGCGCTCCGCGGCGGCGGTGATCGCCGGCTCGGTGGGCAGCTGCTCGCGCAGGAGCGCCATCGCTGGAAGGGCGCTGCACCCGATCTCTTCGGCGAGCTGCGCCTGGTTGGCTGCCCGCGCGCGCGGCGGCGTCGACCGCGTCACCCAGCGCAGCAAGGTGGCGGCGGCGGTGGCGTCCCCTTCGCGCAGGAGGGCGCGCACCCAGACGTCATAGGCGTCGTCGAGGTGAGCGCCGTCGGCGGCGGCCTTGAGGTGCGGGAGCGCTTGGTCGAGCTCGTCGCGGGCGAGGGCGATGCGGGCGAGCGCGAAGTGCGCGCGGCCATGCTCGGGGTCGCGGGTGAGCGCGTCCGTGTAGGCGACCCGCGCTTCGTCCAGGCGCGCTTCGCCCTCCAGCAGCTCACCGCGAGCGACGTCGGGCCAGGGGCTCGTGGGCACCTCTAGGCGCTTCACCCAGCTCAAGGCGCGGAGGGCGTCTTCGACCTCACCGCGCTCGCGAGCGACGGCTGCTTGCAGGTACCACGCGCGCACCTCGGCCGTGCGCGGCGTAAACCGCGGCGCGCTCGCCGCGATCGGCGCGTGTGGTGCGCAGCCGCTCGCGACGCCGAACGCCACGAGCAGCGCGCGCCAAGCGCTGCTAGGGCGTCTTGCCCGCTTCATTCACTTCGTGCTCGCTCACGTTGCCGCCGCGCACAAAGCGAATCGTGGGTCCGGCCTCCACCGGCGCCTCGACGGGCTTGGCTGCGGTGTGGGTGCGCACGACGGGCGGGGGCGTGACCGCCTCGCCGGTGATGTCGCGATCGTTGACGGACCCGAGCGCGAGCGCCTTGATGTCACTCTTGCTGCGCAAGCTCAGGTGAATCTTGCCCTCCCTCTCTGCGTGGGCGATCTCTTCGGCTTGCTGCGGCGTGACGTGCAGGGTGACCGATGGAGCGTTGGTGTTCTGCTTCTTCTGCGCTTGGGCGGCTTCGGTGCGCGTGGCGTCTACAGGGATGACAGCGCCGGAGTTGTCGTTCACCGCGAGCACATACACCGCCTGCGCGATGGTGTGCGTCTCCGTGGTGGTCACGCCGTCATCGTCGGTGTTGTTGACCGTGACGAGGATGTCGACGTAGTCCTTGGGGTGCAAGAAGCCAGACAGCGCCTTGTCGTTGGTGACGCCGACTGAGAGCGCGCGGTAGCCCTTGTCGATCAAGCCGTTGAGGCCGATGCCCTGCTCGGCGTCGGAGAGGCGATCGTCGCGAAGGTACTCGTTCGCGAGGATGCGCTCGCGCGGCACGCGGCCGATGACCTCTTGCGGGTTCGTGAACACCAGCGCGTCGTTCCGGCCGGGCATGAACTCAAGCGGCACGTCGACCCAGCGGATGTCCGCGCTCGTGATGGGGTTGCCCTGGTAGAGGTCGTGCGCCGCGAGCACCACCTTGGCGCTGGTCGCGGGGATCTGCGCGCTCGCGATCTGTTGCCGGAAGGACTCGACCATCTGGTTGACGATGACGAGGCAGGCTGCACCAGCGACGAGCGCGACGAGACCGAAGATCATGGCGCGCTTTCGACCGGAGAGTCCCTCTTTGGACTCGGCCGCTTGGTTGCGCTTTCGGCGTGACATGCCTAGCTCCTGCAAAAATGAAGGCGTTCGTGGCGTGAATAGACACCGCTTGCGCGCGTCGGTTCCCTATCGAACGTCGAACTCTATCATATGCACACGAGGTGCGCGCCGCGTGATCCAGACCATTCGGCGCATTCTCGGCGATTCAGGGCGATAAGGCGCCAGAGTGACGCTCGCCTATCAGTCGAAGAGCGCGCGCAGCTCCGCGGCGGTGAGGCTCTTGAGGAAGCCGCCCTCGGTGCCGAGCGCCGCGTCCGCGAGATCCCGCTTGGCGTCCTGCAGGTCGAGGATGCGCTCCTCGACGGTGTCCGCGGCGACGAGGCGCAGCGAGACGACAGGGCGATCCTGGCCGATGCGGTGCGCTCGGTCGGTGGCTTGCTGCTGGACGGCGGGGTTCCACCACGGGTCGAGGTGGATGACGTAGTCCGCGGCGGTGAGGTTGAGGCCGGTGCCGCCCGCTTTGAGCGAGAGCAAGAACACGGGCGGGCCGTCGTCGGTCTGGAAGTGGTCGATGACCGACTGGCGGTCGCGGGTGGTGCCGTCGAGGCGCAGCCAGTCGATGCCGAGGTTCTTGAGGCGCGGCTCGACGCGGTCGAGCAGGCCGGTCCACTGCGAGAACACCAGGGCCTTGTGTCCCTCGGCGACGATGTCCACCAGCAGCTCCTCCAAGCGCTCGAGCTTGGTCGCGGCGCCCTTGTGCTCGCCGGGGAGCAGCGTGGGGTCGCAGCAGGCCTGGCGCATGCGGAGGAGGGCCTCGAGGATGTGCATGGTGTTCGGCGGGCCGTCGCCGTCCGTGAGCGCGCGCTGCACCTCTTCGCGGGCCATCATGCGGACGGCCTCGTAGGTGCGGCGCTGATCTTCGCCCATCTCGCAGCGCTCGACCATGTCGGTGAGCGGCGGGAGCTCGGTCGCGACCTGGCTCTTGAGGCGCCGGAGCACGTAGGGCCGAACGCGGCGGCGCAGGGCGAGGCGCGCCGCTTGGTCGCCGGCCTCGATGGGCTTCGAGTAGCGGTCGCGGAAGGACTCGCGGCTGCCGAGGAAGCCTGGCATCAAGAAGCGGAACAAGCTCCAGAGCTCGTCCAGGCGGTTCTCGACCGGCGTACCGGTGAGCGCCAGGTGGTGCTTGCCCTTGAGGGCGCAGGCGGAGCGCGCGGTCTGCGACTGCGGGTTCTTGATGGCCTGCGCTTCGTCGAGGATGAGGTAGTCCCAGTTGCGCGAGCGAAGCTTGTCCAGGTCCAAACGGAGCAAAGCGTAGGAGGTCAGCGTGAGCATGCTGTCGTCCAGCTCGCGCTGGGCGCCGTGGTACACGTTCACGGTCATAGCTGGGAAGAAGCGGTGTGCTTCACGCTCCCAGTTGCGCAGCACGGAGGTCGGGGCGACGACGATGCTCTGACCGCCGCAGTCGGCGACGGCCGTGAGCGCTTGGAGCGTCTTTCCCAGGCCCATGTCGTCGGCGAGGATGCCGCCGAGCTCGACCTCGCGCAAGAAGTGCAGCCAGTGGTAGCCGACGAGCTGGTAGTGGCGCAGCTCTGCCTGGAGCCCCGGGGGCTCTGGGACATCGGGGAGACCATCGCCACCTTCAAGGAAGGAGCGAAGCTTCTTGAGGTCGGGCGGCACTGTAGCGCGCTCGTCGGCTTCTAGGAGCTCGACCAGGGTGGCGGTCGCCTGACGGGAGAGGTCGCCCTGGTTGTCACGCGCGTCCAGGAGCTCGCGCAGTACGGGGCCGTGGGTCTTGAGCCAGTCGAGCGGCAGCGGCGCATAGCCGCCGTCCATGAGCGGCACCAAGCTGCGCCCGGTTTGCCACGCGCGCATGACCGCGACGAGATCGGCTTCGCCTTCGTCGCTGTGGAAGCGCACGTCGAGGTTCCACGAGCCCGACGGGCGCGACTCCACCTGAATGTCGGGGTTGACCTGCGTAGTGGAGATGCGGAAGCGGTCGGGGCGGACCTTGCCGCGGACCGGGCCAACATGCTTCGGGAGGCGCTCGTTGAGGAAGACCGCCGCGCTCTCCGGCGGCAGGATGTGCGAGAAGCCCACGGACAGGTCCATGCGCTGCTCGAAGTCGCGCGCGGCGATGCGCTCGGCGGAGAGGTCGCGGCCGGGCACGACGTCGCCGAGGACCTGGAAGACGCCCTTGTTCACGCGCGCCACCGGCGGATCACCGTAGACGAGCGAGGTCTTCACCTCGAGCCCGGCGACGGTCTCTGCGAGCGCGATCTCCACGGTCGGCTCGATCTGGCCTTGGTCGGGCAGGCGGCTGGTGGCGATCACGACGGGGATGCGGTCGCGCAAGCGGGGGAGCGTGTCGCCGACCAAGCGCCCGACCTCATGGGCGCCGAAGCGCACGCCCTTCACGAGCATGCGGCGCTGCTCGGGGGTGAGGTCGCCGTGGGAGGTCGGGCGCACGCTGCGGCCGACGAGAGCGACGCCGCGGAAGAGCTCATCAATGCCAGCGGGGCGGTACAAACCGACCTTAAAGCCTTCGTCTTCGTCGGTGACGCGCACCTCGAAGCTCACCGGGTCGTTGGAGAGGTCGATGGCTTGCCCGTCGAGGGTCGCCTTGACGTCGCCCTCCAAGAAGATGATGATGCGCCGCATCGCCTCGGCGCTCAGCGGGCCGGCGGGCTGCACGGCGAGCAGCGCCTCGGTCTGGGCGTCGCCGCGGGTGGCGAGGAGCTTCGAGTTGGCGAGCGTGCCGTCGAGCAACTCTTCGCGGCCGTTCGGGTAGACGACGGTGCGCGACAGGTTCAGCGCTTGGCCAGCGCGGGTGAAGTCGTAGCGCAGCCGCACGCGCTGCTCGACGTCGGGCTGCGGGAGCGACTCGTCGTCGCGCCACGACTTGTTGTAGGCGATGGCGGCGGCGGCGATGTGCACGCAAGCGCCGCTTGGGAGCCCGCAATCGCAGCCCCAGTCCCCTTCGCTTGGCCACAAGAAGACCTCGTGAGGGAGCGCTCGCCCGGGCGCCTTCACGCGCAGCTCGATCTCGTCGCCGTCGGTGGCGACGCCCATGACAGCGCCTTCGCGGGCGAGCTTCACAGCTACGCCCCAAACGCGCGGTCCGACGGCCTCTCGTACGACGTCCAAGAAGTTGCTCATGGGTGACTCCACATCGCGGCGCAGCCGGTGTGACGAAGGGACCCGCTCGGGACTCGTGGGTCCTTGAGGCGGCCGCGCCATGTATCACGCAGGCCGGTATCGCGCCTTGTCGGAGCAGCGTGTCCGGTGGCGCGGCGACCTCGACCCGGTGGCGGATCGCCGCGTTCTATCGGCGCGCTGGCTTAGCCTTGGACGTTGTCCTTCGGGTGATTGGCGAGCAGCGTCTCTAGATCGCCGCGCTCGTACATCTCTAGGATGATGTCCGACCCGCCGATGAGCTGCCCGTCTACATAAAGCTGCGGGAAGGTGGGCCAGTTCGAGAAGTCCTTGACGCCCTGGCGGAGCTCGTCGTCCTCCAGGATGTTGACGGTCTCGTAGGCGACGCCCAGGTGCGCGAGCACGTTGACCGCGCGCATGGAGAAGCCGCACTGCGGCCGAAAGCGCGTGCCCTTCATGAAGAGCAGCACGGGGTGATCGGTGAGCAAGCCCTGAATACGAGCGACGGTGTCCATCTTAGACCTCTCGGAATGGCCAGCGATCTGGCGTGAACGTGTGGATTGCGAGGGCGTGGATGTCCCGCTTCATATGCTCGCCGAGGGCCTTGTAGACCAGCTGGTGCTGCTGAACGAGCGGCTTGCCTGCGAAGGCCGACGACGCGATCTGCGCGGTAAAGTGCCGGCCGTCGTTGCGGTCATCGACCACGACGGCTTCACAGTCTGGAAGCTGACTCTCCAAAAGATCCTTGATCTCCGATGAACTAAACACACACACCTCCGTGACCGGCTTGGGTAACCGCCGTCCATTCGGCGACAAGGGCGGCGTGTTTCGGTCCGTGGGGGGTCAACGTCGGCGCGTGACGATCCGATGAAGGAGCTATGGCCTCTTCTCCCACTGCGCGCGATCTCGTCGGAAGTCGCGTCGACCGCTACACGATCGAGGATCTCCTCGGCGAAGGCGGCATGGCGACTGTGTTTCGCGTCGTGCACACGGCGCTCGGAACCCGCCACGCCATGAAGGTGCTTCATGTGCCGACGCGAGCTGTGGCCGCGCGCCTGTTGCAAGAGGGGCAGGTACAAGGTAGCTTATCGCACCCGAACGTGGTGGCGGTGACGGACCTCGTGGATGTGCAAGGATCGCCTGGCCTCGTGATGGAGTGGATCCGCGGACCGAGCCTTGAGGGCTATCTGCGCGACAAGCCGCACCTGGAGATGGACGAGCTGGACTCGCTCGTGGACGGCATCCTCGCGGGCGTCGCCGCTGCACACGCCGCCGGCATGGTTCACCGCGACCTCAAGCCTGGCAACATCCTGCTTCAGCCAACGGCCGGCGGCATGGTGCCCAAGGTCACGGACTTCGGCCTCGCCAAGCTGCTCAACGATGGCGCCGGGCGGAACCTCGCGAGCACGCGCTCAGGCGTCGCCATGGGCAGCCCGCCCTACATGGCGCCGGAGCAGATTCGCGACGCGAAGGCCGTCGACGCGCGCGCGGATATCTTCAGCCTCGGAGCTGTACTCTACGAGCTCGCTACGGGTCGCCGCGCCTTCAACGGCCGCGACATGGTGGAGATCTTCGCCCGCATCAGCCGTGGGCACTACCGCCCCGTGCGCGAGCTTCGCCCCGATCTGCCGCTGCGCGCCGCCCGCGCCATCGAAGCGGCGCTCATCGTCGACGCGGACCAGCGCATCCCCAACTGCCAGGTGCTGCTGCAGACATGGCGAGGCCTAGCTGATGAGCCCGCGGCGCACTTTCGAAGCCCGTCAAAGCCCGTGGCGCCACAGCAGGATCAGGGTGCGTACCCGAACGCGTCGCGCTCGATGCACACGATGGGCTCGAAGGACACGGAGGTCGTGCGCGCGGCCATCTCCGTGGCGTGGGCGGCGCCAGCGACGCGTGACGCGCGGCCCTCCGCCAGAGAGCTGCTCGTAGAAAACGGAGGGTTCGAGCTTAGAGCAGCGCAATCGGGCGCGGTCATGGGTGTGTTCGACTCTCCCGGCAGCGCGGTCAGCTGGGCCTGGCTCGCTGCGCGGCGCGAGGGGCGCCGGGTGTCGCTGTGCACGCTGCAGACGCCGCCTGAGCTCGACGGGCGCACGGGCGAGTTCGCGTTTCCGGTCGAGGAGGTCGCGCGCTGCCGTGGCCTCGCCGAGCTGTTGGTGGCGCCGGGGGTCGTCGCTGAGGAGGCGCTCTGGAGCGGCGCTGAGCGCGATCTGATGTCGAGCAGCTTGCGGGCGGGCGCCCCGCAGACGGTGCGGCTGCCGGGCGCCGAAGGCGCTGTGAACGTCGTCGTGATCGGCGAGGACGGCCTCGCGCTCGGACACGCGCTGGAGGTGACGCCGGTTCGCACCAACTTGCCAGAGCGCCCGGGCTGCTTCGTGGGTCGGGAGTCCGAGCTGGAGGCGATCGACCGCGCCTTTCGTCGCGGCGCCGCGACCGTCGCCCTCATCGGCTCACCCGCGATTGGTGCGTCGCGCCTCGCCGAGCGCTATGCGGCGTTGCACCTGCATGAATACGCGGATGGCGGCGCGTGGCGCATTCAGACCTCGGAGCTCGCCGACCTGCGCACCGTCGCGCGGGAGGTCGCGAGCGTGCTCGGGGTGACGCTGACGCGCATGGACCCGGTGGGGCAGGTAGGGGCCTTCTTGGAGCGCGCGGGGCGCACGCTGCTGGTGCTCGACGGCTTGAAACTGCCCCCCGACGCGTTGGACGTCATCGTCGAGCGCTGGACGAAGGACACCCGAGCCCGCTTGTTGCTGTGTACGCGCGAGGTGCCGGCGCGTTGCACCCGCGTCGCCGTTGGGCCGCTCCGGCCGCAGGACACGAGGACGCTGCTCGAAGAGCTGTGGGACGGCGCGGCTTCCTTCTCAGGCGAGCTCGACGGGCTCGTGGCGGTGCTCGACGGCAACCCGCTCGCGGTGCACCTCGCCGTGGGGTGGCTGCATCACGGCATGCTGTCGCCGAAGGAGCTCGCGGGCCGCATCGAGAAGGACCCGGACTTCTTGTCGGATGCGCCGGGATGGCAGGGCGAGCGGCTCACCGACATCGTGAAGCGCGCTTGGGCGCTCCTCTCGGCGCGCGAGCGACAGGCGCTCATGGCGCTGTCGCCAATTCACGGCGACTTTTCCCTGCGCCTCGCGGAGGACCTGCTCGAACCGGAGCGGGTGGATCAGGGCTCGGCGCACGCGGTGCTCGCCGACATCGTGCGTCACGGGGCGGTCACGCCGATGGCGCAGCCCGACGGGACGACCCGGCTCGTGGTGTCGCGCTGGATGCGGTGCTGGGCCGAGTCGCAGCTCAAGCGCAGCGGACGCGCGCACATGGCGGTCAGCGATCTGGCGAAGTGGGCCGCGGAGTTCTCGGAGCCGCTCGCGACGGAGGGGGCGAAGGGTGAGGTCGGGGCGCTGCGCGAGCTCGAGCGCGAGCGCGGCCTGTTGGAGGTCCTCGTGCGGCATGAGTCACGCGGCGCGACCGAGGCCTCGGTTCGCACGGCGCTGGCCCTCGGCAAGCTCACCGCGATTCGAGGCCCGTATGACGCGATTCGCCCCATCTTGGAGCACGCGAATCGCCTGGCGACCCGCGCGTCGCCCACCCTCACCGCCCGCGCGATGCTCGACTACGCCGAGGTGCTGCTGCGTATGGGCGAGGTCCGCACGGCCGACCCGTTGATCGTGAAGCTCGAGGCCGTTGACCTTAAGCGCGTGGAGGACGAAGACCTCGCCGACCGGGTGGCGTGCGTGCGCGTGCGCCGCTTCATGCTGCGGGGCGAGCTCGGCGCCGCGGGGTCCATCCTCGAGCAGGGCCTCGCCGCCTCCCGCTCGACGGCGGGGGCGCTCCTGCTTCAGGAGATGCACGGCCTGCTCGCGCTGGCCCGAGGGGCCTTTGACGACGCGGGTGAGCTGCTTGCCCAGGTTCAAACGGGGTGGCGCTACCAGGACGCTCCGCGGCGCGCGGCGTGGGCGGTGGCGCCGTGGGTGACCGCGCGCGCGGCCCTGGGCGAGGCGGTCGAGGCGCTCACCGTGGCGACGGAGACGCTGGAGCAGCTGGATGAGTGGGGCGATGTGCCCGGGCGAGCGCGTGTTCACCTCGCGATGGCGGAGGCACACCTTGCGCGACGCGACGCGGAGCAGGCGTCGCAGCACCTCAAGCTCGGCGAGTCTGACTTCCGAATGACCCATGACGAGTGCGGCATCGCGCTGGTGCGCTTGGTGCGCGCGCGGCTGCTGATCGGCACGAACCGACCTGCGGCGGCGATGGACCTGTCGCGGCGCGCGAACGCGGCGCTCACCCGCCTGGGCGCTGACCTCTACGTGCAAGACGGCGACGGCTAAGACGCGCTGCGAGCGGCTAGGCCTTGTAGATCGGCCCGCCGCGCAACAGGCTGCTGCGGCGATGGCGACGGGGCGGAGGCACGAGCTCAAGCGCCCAAACCCCCGCGAGCGCGTTGAGGATGGCGGCCTCCTCGGGCGAGAGGCCGTCCGCCGTGGCGACCCGGCTTAGGCGCTCGTGAATGACGCTCTGGGCGTGCGGGCGCGAGACCCTGTCGGCGACCTGGCTAAGCTGGTCGACGTGCACGTGCGCGGTGCGCGACGAGTCGAACATGGCGCGCCAGGCCTCTTCGCCGATCTCGTTCATGAAGCTGTCGAGGTGATCGAGCTCTTCGTCGCTCAAGCGCCCGTCGGCGCGGATGAGCATCTTTAGCAGGACGACGAACACCTCTTGTTCTGGCGTGCTGAGCTCGGTGAGCGATGACATCCAACCCTCGCGGCGACGTCTGAATCTTAGCACGCAGCTGCGTCAGGGACTGGCCATCGCGAACGAGACCACGGGGAAGAGCTCGCGGTCGGGGCGCTCGCGCGCCACCTCCATCGCCGCGACCAGGGCCTCGTACGGCGCGCCGTCTGCGGGCACGATGACGAGCTCGTTCGCGTCTGGGAAGGCGTCCTTGATCGAGCCGAGCACGAGCCCGCGAAGGTCCCAGTCCTCGAGTGCCTTGACCGCGGCCGCGCGGTGCGGTTCCTAGCTGTGTTGTGTGAGCACGGCGGCGGCGAGCTCGGCCACGGGAAGCGCTCGCTGCTCACCCGTCGCCATCTGCTTGAGGCGCACGACGCCAGCCGCGACCTCGTCCGGGCCGAGGACGACGACGTAGGGGTAGCCGCAAGTGCCCGCGTACTTCAACTGCTTGGTCATGGATTTTCGGTTGGTCGCTTCGCCGAGGAACAGCTCCACGGACACGCCTGCGCGGCGTAGTACGGTGGCAATCCGCGCGGATTCGCTGCGAAGATCCTCGTGAAACACCGTCACGAACACCTGGGCGGGGGGCGAGGTGGCCGGCAGCATGCCGAGCTCCTCCATCGCGACCGTGATGCGCTCCAGACCAAGCGACACGCCGACGGAGGGCACGCGCTCGCGCCCGAACATGCCGATGAGCTCGTCGTAGCGTCCTCCGCCGCTGATCGAGCCGATCTTGGGCTCGGTCACGACGGTCTCGAAGACGGGGCCGGTGTAGTAGTCCAGCCCGCGAGCGAGCGCGGGGTCGACACGGATTCGGTTCGGGTCAACGCCGAGATCGGCTGCGGCGGCGAGCACCTGTCGCAGGACCGCGACGCCGACGCGGCCGCGCTCGTGCAGCAGCGCGTCGAGGTGCGCGAGGGTGGCCTCGTTGCCGCCCTGGTCGTCGAGGGCGCGCCACAGGGTAGCGACAGGCTCGCCCGTGAAGCCGAGCTTGCTCAGCTCGCCGTTCACGCCGTCGCGGCCGACCTTGTCGAGCTTGTCGAGGGCGATGAGCACGGACATCTCTTCGCGGTCGGTGGTCGCGCCAGCGGCTGCGGCGAGGTCGGCGAGGATGCGCCGGTCGTTCAGGCGGATGGTGAAGTTGGCGAAGCCGAGCTCCACTAGGCTGTCATGAACGACCGCGAGGCACTCGGCGTCGGCCATCGGCGACTCGGAGCCGCACACGTCCACATCACACTGCCAGAACTCGCGAAAGCGGCCGTGCTGCGGGCGGTCTGCGCGCCACACGGGCTGCATTTGGTAGCGCTTGAAGGGCTTCGTGAGCTCGGGGTGCATGGCGATCACGCGGGCGAGCGGCACGGTGAGATCGTAGCGCAGCGCGAGGTCGACCTCGCCGCGCTCGCCGCCCTCGCCGCGCGCGAGGATACGGAACATGAGCTTCTCGCCCTCATTTCCGTACTTGCCGGTGAGGGTCTCGATGCGCTCGAAGGCCGGCGTCTCTAGCGGCTGGAACCCGTAGCGCCCGAAGACGGCGCGGACGCGGTCCATCACGCGCTGGCGGTTGCGCATCACGTCGGGGAGAAAGTCGCGCGTGCCTTTCGGCAGGTGAACATCCACGGGGACCTCCAAGGCGCGCGGAGTATTGCCCCCACGGAGCCGAGGCCACTCCGCGAGAATCGTGTGCGTCATTCGTCGGCGTCGCCCGACGCGTTACTCCAATTTGACCGCCCGATGTGCGCTCGGGGCATCCCTAGGCACGCGCCATGGCATATGATGGGCGTGATACGCGTCGCGGGCGCGCGGACATTTGTGCTGGGGAGACGGGCTTGAGCGACTTTCACTACGTGCGACTGGCTGGGGACGACGGCGGCGTCGAAGCCTGTGAGGGCGAGGCGATCGGTCTTGACCTGCAGAGCATCCTGTCGGATGGCTTGCCGCCGATTCGCATCGCGCTTGAGATCATCGCTGGCCTGTGCGAGATCCTGGACATCGCCGACCAAGACGGTGAGGTTCACGGCGACGTCCACCCGCGCTACGTGTTTATCGACGAAGGAGGCGCGCTCTCCCTCGAGGGCTTCGGCCAGGATCGCACCACCTCGGGCGCCCCGGAGGGCAGGCCCCTCGGCGGCGCAACCGACCGCTTCGGGCTCGGCTACGTGGCCTACCGCTTGCTCTGCGCGCGCGACGACCTAGAGCGGCTCCCCAAGGGCGAAGGCCCCCACGAGGACGCCGTCATCGACGCCGTCATCGCCATGAACTTCGAGGACTTCCCGGAGTCCATCGTCGGCGACATCCAGTGGTTCGTCGCCAAGCTGCTCGCCCACGACCCCGCCGAGCGGCCCGCTGCGGTCGACGCTTGGCGAACGTTCATCGCCTTCGCCGGGGAGATGCAGGGCCCCGTGATTCAGAGCTGGGCCGAGGCCGCGGTGAACGGCGGCGGCGAGCGCCGCGACCGCGCGACGGTCGCAAAGAAGGCGGCACCTCCGCCCCCCCCGGCCGCCCCTGTCGCCCCAGCGCCGGAGCCCGAGGAAGAGGATCTCGGAGGTCCGGTGCGCAGCTCGGGCCCGCTGGCCAAGGGCGCCATCAACTTCGGCGGCCCAGGCGGCAAGCCCGGCCAGGCGACGGCGTTCTGGAGCCGCGACGAGATGAAGGCCGCCCTCAAAGAGGCGGAAGAAGAAGAAGCGCACGACATGACGGCCGCTGCGGCGGCGTCGCGTCGCCCGGCGGTTGGCGGTGGCGCCGCGACGGCGTTTTGGACGCCTGAGCAGCTCAAGGCCATGGCCGAAGGCGGCGACGCAGCGCCACGCCCGAAGCGCGGAGGTGGCGCTCCACGTCCCCAAGGGCGGCCCCCTGCAGCGCCGCCGCCCCCCACGCCTGCGGCGCCCCCTCTCACGCCTGCGGCGCCCCCCCCCAAGCCGCCGCCACCCGCTGCTGGGCCTGTCGCGCCGGTCGCAGTTGCGCCCGTGGCAACGCCGCCCGCGGCCTTCCCCGCTGTGTACCCCAAGGCACCCGAGCCGGAGACGGCCGCCGGTGGCGGCCCAAGCATGGCGCTCCTCGCTGGCCTCGCGCTCCTCGTGCTGTTGTGCGGCGGCTTCGTCGTTCTCGGCGGCGGGCTTGCCCTCTTCGCGAGCAGCGGCGACACGGGGCCTGCCCCGGTGAAGTCGTCGAACGACGTTGGCTCGGACACCAAGGCCAGCAAGACCAGCAAAGCCAGCAAGTCGGGCAAGGGCGGCGGCGACACGGCGGAGCCCAAGGGTGGAACGGACGCCGCCACCGCCGCGCCAGCGCCCGTAAAGCCGCCAACCAAGCCGCCGGCCACCACGACCACGCCGCCCAAGAGCACGTCGGGCTCGTCGCGCCCGCGCACCTCTTCCCGCAAGCCAGCGGCTACCACCACGGCGCCAGTGGTTGCGCCTCCGGTTCGCGTCACCTTCATGGTGCCGGCCAAGGGCAACATCACCTGCGGTGACGGGCAAAGCTCGAGCGTCGACGGCTCGGCGACCATGACCTTCGAGGGCGCCGCGCTCCCGGCGAGCTGCATGGTCAGCGCGGGCGGTGGGCGATGGGCGGGCATGATCTCGAAGGGCGGCAGCGTCCGCTGCACGCTCGACGGCGCCGAGCTCAGCTGCACCGGCCCGTGATCGTGCGCGGCGGTTCGCTCCAGGGGCGCCGCTAGTGCGGGCGGTGCTGCAGCGCGTTGGCCACGCTGCGGTCGTCGTCGACGGCGTGCAGGTCGGCGCGATTGAACGCGGCCTGCTCATCCTGCTGGGCGTCGGGCATGGCGACACCGAGCGCGAAGGCGCGTGGCTGGCCAATAAGGTAGCGGGGCTGCGCATCTTTCCCGACGACGCGGGGCGTATGAACCGCTCCATGCTCGACGATGGGCTGAGCGCCTTGGTCGTGTCGCAGTTCACGCTCTACGGCGACTGCCGCAAGGGCCGACGCCCGAGCTTCATCGGGGCCGCGCCACCCGAGCGAGCGGTCGCGCTCTACGAGCGCTTCTGTGAGCAGCTACACCAGGTCGGTGTTCAGCGCGTCGAACGCGGCGTCTTTCAGGCGGATATGGCGGTCACGCTGCTCAACGACGGCCCCGTCACGCTCGTCTTGGACAGCGCCGACGTCGGACGTCCAGTGGACGACAGGGCCTCGTAGCGGGCAAGATTCGCGGCGAGGGCCGACTGGGCTCGCTCCCGGAGGTTCGAGATGTGCTGGTGGTTGTCTCTCGCGCTCGCTGCGCCGCCCGGCGCGCCGCCGAGCGCGCCGCTCTCTGCGGAGCCGACGCAGGATGACGGTCGCGCTTCGCCGCTCTTCCCGCACAAGGCGCCGAACCTCCCGGTCGTCGCTGGACGGGAGGGTGGGCCCCCGGCCGTCGTCGCGCTGGTGTGGACGAACGCGGCGGGCAACGGCGCGGTGTTCTGCTCGTCGACGCTCGTGACCGGTCGCTGGCTGCTCACGGCGGCGCACTGCGTGGACGCCATCGTCGACGACTTCTCGGGCATGACCATCTGGGGCAGCTTCGCTCAAGACACGTACGGCGACCCCTGGGACGCCGTGCAGGTGGACAGCTGGGTTCAGCACCCAGCCTATGTGAGCGGCGAGCTGCACGACGACATCGCGCTGCTGCACCTCGTGTCGGTGCGCAGCACGACGGGTGCGATCGCCCTCAACGACGAGCCGGTCACCGACGCGTGGGTTGGCCAGGACCTCACCTTCGTCGGCTTCGGCATCACGACGGACGCTGGCACCGACGAGGGTGTGCGTCGCACGGCGGAGATCCCCTTCCAAAGCTGCCTGGACGGCCCGGCCACCTACTTCGTGCCCTGTGCGCGGACCGACGCGACGCTGCTCTACTCGGAGCACCCCACTCGCAACCTGTGCTCCGGCGACTCAGGCGGCGCCGCGCTGGAGATGGACGGCGCGCACTGGGAGCTCGTCGGCGTCAACTCGGCGGTCACCCCCTCCTGTGTGGGCGGCGGTAACGTCGTCGTGCGGGTCGATCGCTACATCGACTGGATTCGCTCGATCGCGCCGGGTGTTTGGCTCGGACCGTCCTCGCCGACCGACCCCGGCACGGACCCCGGCACGGACCCCGGCACGGATCCGGGCACGGACCCCGGCACGGCGACGGATCCTGGCACGGCGACGGACCCCGGCACGGCGACGGATCCTGGCACGGCGACGGACCCCGGCACGGCGACGGAGCCTGCCACGGACCCCGGCACCGCGTCCGACACAGGCGACACGCAGGACACGGCGGACAGCGGCACGTTCGGCGCGCCCACAGCGCCGTGCGGCTGCGCGACCCCAGCCCCGAGCGGTGGCCTGATCGCGTTGGTCGCGTGGCTCGCCGCCGCGCGACGGCGGCGTCGGCCTACTCCAAGTACTTGAGGAAGGGGCGCCGCGCGAAGGACACGGCGAGCTCGGTGGACAAGCTGCTGGTGAACTCGCGCGCGAGCTCCCGGCCGATGTCGCGATGGAGCGAGCCCTCGTCGGTCATGGCGAGGTGCGCCTTGAGCGCGCGCGCCTCCAGGGCCATGAGGCGGAAGCCGCGCGAGGCCGCGACCTGCAGCACAGCGGCTGCGTGCGCGTTGGCCGCGCCGCGGTCGCCGAGGCCGAGGTGGGCGCGGGCGAGCGCGAGCTGGACCTGCGTGCGGCGAGGAACGGGCAGGCTCTCCAGCGCGCTCTCGGCGAGGGCGATGGCGGCGGCGGCCTCGACCGGGCGGGTCGGGGCGAGGGCGAGGGCGACGTGCGCGCGCAGCAGCGGCAAGAAGCGCTCCGGGTCGCGTCGATCCGCGACCTCTTGGCCGACGGCAGCGTACTTGAGCGCCGCTTCGTTCTCGCCGCGCTCGACGGCGAGGTGGACGAGCCCGACCACGCTGGCTAGCACCTCTTCGGGGAGGTCGATGGCTTCGGCGATCTCCAGCGCTTTGATGAGGCCCTCGCGCGCTTCTTCGTTGAGGCCGAGGTCGATGGCGGCGATGGCCATGGCGCGCATGGCGGCGGTGAGGCCGAGCTTGTAGTCGAGCTCCTGCGCGACCTGTACGGCGACGTGCGCGCGCTGACGCGCTTGTAGCGGCTCGCCCTGCCAGGTGAGCAGCTCGGCGATGTTCGCGAGGGCGAGGCAGCGCGGGCGCTTCTTGCGCAGCTCGCGGAAGATGCCCTCGCACTCGGTGAGGCCCTTGGTGGCCGACGCGACGTGCCCGCGCGTGGCCTGCGCGGCGGTGAGCGCGAGCAGCAGCTCCGCGCGGCGGTCGGCGAGCTGGCTGCCCTGCGCGACCAGCAGGCCCTCGTTGGCGAGGCGCTCGCACTCGTCGAGGTCGCCGTTGCTCCACGCGAGCGCGGAGAGGCAGTGCAGCGCGTCGGCGACGCCTTCGCGGTAGTGCAAGCGGCGCGCTTGCTCCAGCGCGTCGTTGGCGAAGCGGCCGGACTCCTTGTGGCGACCGCGGCGGCGCAGCGTGGTGGCGAGGGCCAGGGCGGCCTCGCAGGTCGCGCGCTGGTCGTGCAGCTCCTCGGCGACGGCGAGCACCGCGCGCCACGTCTTCTCGGCGTCGGCCCACTCGGCGCGGTTGTAGTGCACGGTGGCGCGCACGGAGAGCAGGTCCTTGCGGAGCTGGGCGTACTCGGCGGCGGGGAGCGCAGCCTGAGCGGGCTCCTCCAGCGCGCCGGCCTTCTCCGAGAGGTCCCAAGCTTCCTGGCTCAGCGAGCGATCCGCGAGCCTGCGCGCCGCGGCGACGAGGTAGCGGAAGGCCCGCCCAGAGTCGCCTGCGCGGCGGTAGTGCTCGCCGACGACCTCGAGCGCGGCGGGGTTCTGCGCGTAGTGCAGCTCCAGCGCGCCGGCCATCTGGCGGTGCAGGCGCACGCGGCGGTCGGTGTCGAGGTCGCGGTAGACCACGTCCGCGAACTTGCGGTGGCTGACCGAGTGCAGCACCAGCTCGCCTGCGCGGCGCTCGCGGATGATGCCCGCGGCGAGCAAGCGCTCCAGCGTGTCGAGCACCTCTTCTTCGTCGCGGTCGAGCACGTCGAGCAGCACGTCGAGGTCGACCTCGCGCCCGCCGACCGCGAGCGCCTCCAGCACCTGGCGGTCGCCCTCGGCGATGGCGTCGAGGCGCGTCTTCATCATCTGGCGCACACCGAGCGGGATCTCTAAATGACCCGTCGCGATCTCCTCCGGGTCGAGGGTGAGCCTGCGCTCGGCGCCCCGTCCGGTGATGACCCCCTGCGCTTGCAGCGCGCGCAAGAACTCGGTGACGAAGTAGGCGTTTCCTTCCGTCTCCCGGTGCAGGCGCTCCGCGAGCAAGCGCGCGCCGAGCGAGTCACCGACCAGGTCGAAGACGATGTCGGCGAGGTCCTCGCGGGAGAGAGCGCCGACCTCGATCGCCTTGGGCTCGAGCTCCAAGCTCTCGGCAGAGGCGAAGGCGTCGGCGGCGGCGGTTGCCTTGGGTCGCAGCGTGCACACCATGAGCAGCGGCAGCTTGTCTTGGTCGACGAGGGCGCGCAGCAGGTAGCCGAGGAAGTCGATCTCGCGCGCTTGGGCCTCGTGAAGGTCGTCCACGAGGATGACGTGGGGGCGGTCGTCGAGCACGGCCTTGAGGGCGTCGCGCATGCCGTCGTAGAGCGCGTAGCGGGCGTCGCCCACGGGTGCTTCGCCGCGGGAGAACTGCTTAAGCCCCTGCACGAGCGCGTCCGGGGTGCGCGCGCCGAGCTCGACTGAGAGGGCGCGGGCGCCCTTGATGAGCACGGAGAACAGCGGCGCGTCGTGGCCGAACTCGTAGCGCTGGAAGGTGAAGCCGAGGGTTCGCGCGCGGTCGGCGGCGTAGTCGAGCAGGCGCGACTTGCCGGAGCCGTCGTCGCCCTCCAACACGACCAAGCCGCCGCGGCCGTCGGTGAGCGCCGCGACGGCGTCTCCGATGGCCTCTTGCTCCAAGCCGCGGCCGGTGAAGGGCGGCTCCCACTCGGCGGCGGCCGAGGACGGCGCTGGCTCGCGCTCCTCCGCTTCCAGGCGGTAGAGGATCTCCTGGGCGGACTGGTAGCGATCCTGCGGCGCTTTTTGCAGGAGGCGACGGCAGATCTCGTCGAGGTGCGCGGGGATGGCGCGGTTGACGTCGCGCGGCGCGGGGGCGGCGCGGTCGCGGTGCAGCGCGAGGTAGCCGGCCATGTCCTGGGCGACGAAGGGCCGCTTGCTCGTGAGCATGGCGAACAAGATGACGCCGAGCGAGTAGAGGTCGGAGCGGTGGTCGATGGGGTTGCCCGTGATCTGCTCGGGGCTCGCGTAGGCCCACGTGCCGACCAGGGTGGTGCTCATGTGCGGATCGTGCGCGGGATCGAGGTCCTTCACGATGCCGAAGTCGGTGAGCTTGCAGACGCCCTCGCGGTTGACGAGCACATTGCTGGGCTTGAGGTCGCGGTGCACGAGGCCGCGGCGGTGCACCGCAGAGAGCGCACGGCAGAGGTCGACGAGGATCTCTTCCACACGGCGCCAGCGCTTATTGGCGTCCCAAGCGCGAAAGCTGCGAACGAGCGCGTGCAGGTCCGGGCCGTCGACGTACTCCATCGCGATGTACGGGTGGCCGAACAGGTCGCCGTAGGCCTCGACGCGGATCACGTTGGGGTGGTTGATGCGCGAGAGCGCGCGAAACTCGCGGCGGAAGCGCACAAGCCCGGTCTTGAACCGGCTGCGTCTGAGGACCTTGAGGGCGACGAGCTCACCCGCGGGATCCTTGGCCAGCAGCACGCGGGCCATCCCCCCACTGCCGATCTCGCGCAGGAAGATGTAGTTTCCAATACGTGAACCGGCGTTTAGAACGACGCCGCCCATCTCGATGGGCTCGTCCTCTTCGGTTCGGTTGGGTGGTCGGGTCGTGCGAGACATGGCGCCGAGGGTATCGCGTGCGGCGATCGGTGGACAGCCCTAAGTGTGGCCCGGAGAGCGGAAGATCAGCGGGGGTTCAGGGTCGCCTGAAAGCCAGCCCGAAGCTCGCGGGGGAGCTCCGAGGCGATGCGCGTAGCGATCTGGAGGATCGTGTCCTTTACGCGCTCGTCGGGGCGCGCGTGAAAGAGCGCGACGAGCAGGCCGAGGCGCAAGCCGTCCATCTCCGCGTGCTGCGCGTTGCGCAGGCCATCTTTGGCGACGCGGCGCGCACCGTCGATGTCGCCTACGTCGGCGAGCGCCCACGCGATGTCGACGCTGATCTCGGCGCCGCGCACGGCGAGGAGCGGCGCGGGGCGAACGCTGACCCAGCGCGCGAGGTCGGCGGCGGTGGAGGCGTCCGACAGCGCGCGGCAGCGCGCTTCGATGGCGGCGCGCTGCGTGCTGGGGCCGTCGACGTGCGAGCTCGGCAGCGTGGCGGTGGGCGGCAGCGCCTCGAGCGCCTCCTCGCGGCGCCCGTAGACGCAGAGCAGCCGCGCCACGCGCAGGCGAGCGTCCCACGACCGATCGCCGATGGTGGTGGCGTAGGTGAGCGCGTTGCGGATCTGCCGGTGGACCTGCTCGTCCTGACCGAGGGTGGCGTGGAGCTCCGCCAAGAGGGCGTGGGCCAGCGGCAGGCGTTCGGGCATGTCGTGGTTCTGAACGTGCTCCAGCAGCGCCTCAGCGCGGCGCAGCCCCGCTACGAAGCGCCCCGCCGCCCAGTCGAGCTCGATGCGGCGCACGAGCACGCCGGCGCGCACCCACGGATCGCCATCAGGGTGGAGCAGCTCATCGGCGCGGTCGAGGAGCACAGCGCAGCCTGGCAGATCGCAGCGCACAGCGGCGAGGTGCGCGAGGCCGCGCTGGGCGCGCGCTTGGCCGCTGCGCGAGCCAGCGGCTTCGGTGAGGGTCAGCGCTTCGCGCCACAGGGCCTCGGAGGCGTCCAGCTCGCCGCGCTGGAGCGCGATGTCCGCGAGGGCGCGCGTGGCGTTAGCCCGGTCGATGCTGGCATCCGGCGCGCAGGCGAGCGCTTCGTCGAGCAGCGGCTGCGCGACCTCGAAGCTGCCGCGGCGGTAGTGCGCGCGGCCCAGAGCGGCGAGGGTGCGCGCGAGCGCTGCGACGTCGCCCTCTTGGCGCGCGTCGGCGACGGCGAGGGTGAGGGCGGAGGCGGCGTCGTCCCAGCGAGCCAACGCGAGGCAGGCCTCGCCAGCGAGCTCGTGCAGCCAGCGCCGGCTGCTGAGCAGCTCCGCGGCCGGGAGCAGGGCCTCGGCCGACGGAAGCAGCGCTTGGGAGCGCGCGCACAGGTCGAGCACCTCGCGCGGCCGCTGCGCCCGCGCCACGCGGCGGGTAGCGATCACGAGCTGACGGAAAGCCTCGCCGGGCTGGTTCGCGAGCAGCAAGTGCTCGGCGAGCTCCAGCGCTGGTGCGTTCCGCCGACGCGTGCCGATGGCGCGCACGATGCGCCCGTGGACGTGCACGCGCGCGTCCGCGGTGAGGCTGGCGACGGCGACCGCTGTGACCGCTGGCGTCGCGGTGGCGAACACCTCTTGGTCCTCGTCGCGCTGCACGATGGCGAGGCCCTCGCGAACGAGGGTCCGCAGCGCGTCCTCCACGTCGTCGTCGCCGGTGCAGCGCTGAAGCAGCGCGAGGGCGGCGGGGCGGCCGAGGGCGCCGAGGTAGGTCAAGGCGTCGCGGTGGTTCGCGCGCAGGTCGTCGACCTTCTGCTGCAGCGCTTGGCGTACGCGGGCTGGGATAGGCAAGGGGACAGCGCGAAGATCGTCGATGGCGACCGCCGCCTGCAGCATGCCATCTTGCACGGTCAGCCACTGCTCCGCGACGAGGGCGTCGAGCTGCTCGACCACGGGCCCGGGCAGGCCGTGGTAGTCCTCGTGCAGGCGTCGGCCGAGCACCGGCGCCGCAGCGCCGCCGACGTGGCGGTCGCGCAGCAGGGCGACGATCGCGCGGCGCTCCAGCGGCGGCAGCTCGAGCACCTCGGCGGGCAGGCCCGTGGAGAGGCCGCTGACAACGCCGGAGATCGCGACGTCTGTGTCGTCGGCGGTCGCCCCGATCAACAGGAGCGGGCCGTGACCGACCGAGAGGCGCGAGCGCACAGCGGTCGCGAGGTCGTCGATGAGCTCGGGGTGCTGGTCGAGGTCGTCGGCGAGCACGAGCGCGGGCTGCTCGTCGAGGGGTGGGAGCGGCGCCCCGGAGGCGAGCCGCACGACCTCGACGCCGGCCGCAGCGCCCTCGACCGCGAGCAGGTTGAGCAGCGCCGTGCGCCCAGCGCCCTCGGGGCCACGCAGCACAAACACAGCGCTCGCGCCGCCGCTGAGCGCGCGAAGTTGCGCGGTCAGGTGCTCGATGAGCTCGTCGCGGCCCCGCAGCGGCCACGCTTCGTTGCCGTCGGCGTCTAAGGCGGCGAGCACGGCGCGCGCCGAGGCGAAGCGCTGGTCGGGCTCCTTTCGGAGCAGCTTCTGGCAGACGGCCTCCAGGCGCGCGGGCACCATCGGATCGATCTGGCTCGGGGAGACGGGCACCTCGGAGAGGTGTCGCGCGAGGTAGCCAGCGAGGGTGTCTGCTTGAATCGGACGCTTAAACGTCAACATCATGTAGAGGACGGCGCCGAGGGCGTACAGGTCGGCGCGCGGCCCGACCTGGTCATTCGTGATCTGCTCCGGCGCCATAAAGGCGACGGTGCCGACCAACTTGCCCGCGACGGTGAGCTGAGTCCAGGTCGCTTCCGGGTTCTTGACGACGCCGAAGTCGGTGAGCTTGGGGTTGCCCAGGTGGTCCACCAGCACGTTGCCGGGCTTGAGGTCGCGGTGGATGAGCCCGAGGCCGTGCAGGTAGGCGAAGGCCTCGCACAGGCCGCGCAGGATGTGCTCCACGAGGTCCATGCGGTTCGGGGGCGGGTCGACCTGCCACCGCGCGAGCAGCCCGTCGAGGTCCACGCCCTCGATGAGCTCCATGGCGATCCAAGGCGTTCGATCCTCGACGCCGGCCTCGTACACCTTCACGACGTTGGGGTGGTCCAGGCGCGAGACCGTTTGGAACTCGCGCTTGAAGCGCTTGACGTCCTCTAAGTCGCCGGAGTGAATCGACGCTGGGTGCAGGATCTTGACCGCGCACACCAGGCCGCTCACGCGATGGCGCGCGCGGTAGACCGCCGCCATGCCGCCGGACCCAATGAGGTCGAGCAGATCGTAGGGGCCAACCGACTGTGTGGGCGGTCTGGAGGGACCGGGGCGAGCCATGGGGGGGCCTCGTCGGGCGGCCAGAGGTGGGCGGGGGGGAGGACCGCGGGATCATACACGACGCGTGCTGCGGTGGGTGAGCCTCAGGGCGCTGTTGGGCCCCATCCGCGTGCGGTGAAGCAGCGTCCATCGGCCGGGCTGAGGTTCGCTGTGATCGAGCGGGCCAGCGCGGCGGCGCGCCTCGCGTGGTCGGTGCGCGCCGCCTCCGTGGGCGCGACGAAGGCGAGCTCCTGGCGAAGGTAGAGCTGGAACAGCCGGAAGCCGCAGCGCTCGGAGAGCTCCAAGCCCTCGATGAGCAGGTCTGCGGCGGCCTGGTGGTCGCCAAGCGTGCGCAGGGCGCGCGCGCGGTACAGGTGCGCGCGGGCGGAGACGTGAGGCCAGCACGCTTGGTGCGAGCCGTCGCGGTCGAGCACGGCGCGCGACTCCGCGAAGCGGCCCAAGCGGGCGAGCGCCTCGGCGTGCAAGCCGATGATCTGCACGCGCAGGCCCTCGTGATCGCGAGGCCCGAGGTTGGGCAGCAGCTCCAGCACGCGGATGAGGGCGCGGTCGGGCGCGTTGCGAGCGAGGTCGACGCGCACCAGCGTTGCGAGCACGAGCACCGTGTCATCGTCGCCGCCGCCGAGGCTGGTGAGCAGCTCGAGCGCCTCGCGGGCGTCCTGCACGGCGTCGTCGATGCGACCCACCTCTAGCAGCGCGGTGGCGCGGTAGGCGAGGCCGAGGGCCATGCCGTGCGGGTGCTGCATCTCGCGCGCTTGGGCGACGGCGCGCTCCGCGAGCTGGAGCGCCTTTCGCAGGATGCCCGTGGAGAGATAGACCTCGGAGAGGTTGACGCGCGCGATGGAGAGCGGCCCGAGCATACCGAGCTCTTCGAAGGTGCGGGCCGCTTGCTCCCAGTGTCCGCGCGCTTCCACGGGTGAGCCCTTGCAGAAGGCGGCGAGCCCGAGCCCGTTGTAGCCCATGCCGATGGCGCGCTCGTCGCGGATCGCGGCGGCGGTGGTGAGGGCCTCGCGCCAGCACGCCTCGGCGGAGTCAAGGTCTCCGTCGGCCCACAACAGACTTCCAAGCTGGTATAGCGGCGCCGGGCGCAGCGCTGTGTCGCCGATGGCTGCGGCCTTGTCCAACGCGGTGCGCAGCGCGGTCTTGGCGTCGTCGACGTCGCCTTGATCGCGCAGCTGGCTGCCGAGCTCCGCCGCGACGCGCGACTGCAGGCGGGTGTCCATGGTGAGCGCCGCGACGCGCTCGGCGCGGCGGGCCTCCTGCAGGCCGGTGGACCACTGCCCGAGCGCGTGCAGCGCGCGGGAGCGGTCGAGGTGGACCTCGGCGAGCTCCCGGTCGGCGTGCTCTAGCAGCAGCAGCGGTCGGGCGGCGGGCTCCAAGCGCAGCGCGCGCTCCAAGAAGCCGAGGGCCTCGTGGTAGAGGCTGTGGTTGAGGTGTCGCTCCGCCGTGCGCCGCAGGTAGGTGGAGGCCTTGGTGGCGATCCCCGCCTGCTCGAAGTGCCACGCGAGCTCCTCGACCACGCCGCCGAGCTGACGGCGGTGGTACTCCTCGATCGCGGCGCCCAGGTGCTGATGGCGCGCGAGGCGCACCGCCATCGGCAGCTCGTCGAGCAGCAGATCGCGCAGGCGCACCTCGGCGAGGCCCACCAGCTCGTCCTCTCCGATGAGGCGCTCGACGACCATGCCCGCTTCCACGAGCTGATCGATGGCGCGCATCGCGGTCTCTTCGCCGAAGGGCACCATCTTGAGCACCAGGTCCAGCTCAAGGTCCCGGCGCGACGTGGCCAAGAGCACGAGCACCTCGCGCGCGTCGGCGTCGAGGGGCGTGAGCCGCTCGGACAGCGCCTGCCGCAGGGAGGCGGGGATGGGCAGCCGGCTGTGGGCGAGCTCCCCCGCGGAGAGCTCCGAGCGGAAGCCGCCGTCGCCGTCGTCGATCAGCACGCCTTGGTCGACGAGCGAGCGCAGCGTGTCGGCGACGAAGACGGGCGAGCCACCGCTGACTTCGTGCAGGCGCCGCGCGAGGGGCGTCGCGAGGGAGGGGTTGCGCGGCAGCAAGCTGGCGACGAGCTCCTCGACCTCTTGGCCGGTGAGCGGCTTGAGCGCGACGTGGTCGACGCGGGGCGCGTTGAGCAGGGCGGCGCTCAGCACCTGCTGCAGCGGCGGCGGCGTGCGCCCGCCGATGACGAAGGCGACGGACTCGTCGCTGAGATCGAGGGTGTTGCGGACGAGGTACTCGACCGCCTCGACCGTGGCCGCGTCGGCGTTCTCGAAGTCGTCGACGATGACCACGACGGGCGCGGCGTCCGCGATGAGGCGCCGTAGGGCGGAGATGACGGGGTAGCGCTCGCGCACCACCTGCTCGTCGCGCACCGAGAAGACGGACGCGAGCACGCCCGCGTCGCCTTGGGGCGCGAGGGCGCGGTACACGCCGAGCCACGCACCAAACGGACGGTCGTGCGGGCGACAGTGGCCGCGCGCGACGCGCACGCCTTGCTGCTTGGCGATGGTCTCCACCGCGTCCAGCAGGCGGGTCTTGCCCGCGCCGGCCTCGCCGTCCAAGAAGAGCGCGCGCCCAGGCAGGCGCTCGGCGATGTCCTCGATCGCCTGTTCGAGGCGCGCTCGCACCCCGCGGCGCCCGACCGCTTGCGGCGGCCAGAGGTTCTCGCGCTTGCCCGCGGTGGTGTCGCCCAAGGCGTGCAGCATGTGCGTGGCTGAAGCGTAGCGTTCGTCCGGGATCTTAGCGAGGAGTCGCGCCGCGACCTCGGCCAGATCGGCGGGAACATGCGGCTGCAGATCGGTGAGCGGGCGCGGCACCTGGTGCAGGTGCAGCTCCAGGTAGCCCTGAATGCTGCGCGCCTTGAACGGCCGACTTCCGGCGACCATCCAGTATAAGATCGCGCCCAGCGAGTACAGGTCGGCGCGCGCGTCCACGAGCGCCCCGCTGATCTGCTCGGGGGCGATCCAAGCCACGGTGCCCAGCAGCTCGCCGACGGCGGTGAGCTCGGCGCCGAGGCCCTTAATGACGCCGAAGTCCATGACGCGCACGCGCCCGCTCGGCTCGATCATGATGTTCGCAGGCGTGAGATCGCGGTGCACGATGCCGCGATCGTGCACGTAGGCGAGCGCGTGCCCGAGCTGGACGATGACGCGGCGCGTCCGCTCGCAGCGCGCGTCGGGCGAGAGCTCCGCCCAGGTGGCGACCTCGTCGTGGAGCGTGCGCCCGTTCACGAGCTCCATCGTGTACCAAGGGCGCCCCTCCCACAGCCCGGACTCGAAGACCTGCAGGACGCCGGGGTGGTGCATGCGTGACAGCGCGCGAAACTCCCTGCGAAAGCGCTCCAGCGCCTCGTCCTCGTGCTCCATTGGGGTGAGCAGCTTGAGGGCGCGCTCCAGCCCATCGTGGGTGTCGCGCACCGCGTACACCGTGGCCATGCCGCCGCTGGCGACAACGCGCAGCACCTCGTAGCGCCCGATCCTCTCGCCGATTGCGGGAGCATCCACACGAGGAACGATGCGATGATTAAGGCGGTTGGTCGGGTTCTCAGGCCCGCCGGTGTGCGGCAAGGTAGCTCCATCCGGTGCGGTTGCGCGGCAGGCACACTATAGTGCAAGACCGCCTCGACGGCTGAGGGAGCTCATGGAAATCGAAGCCTACGGCCGAACCGACACCGGGCCGGTCCGCGAACACAACGAAGACAACCTGCTCATCGACATCGAAAACGGCGTGTTCTTGCTCGCCGATGGCATGGGCGGACACGCTGCGGGCGAGGTCGCCTCGCAGATGGCCGTACAGACGGCGCACGAGATCCTTGTCGGCGAAGACGACCCGGACGAGACGCGCCTCGTGCGCGACATCGACCCGCAGGACGACGCTGACGTGCTGCGCGAGCGCATGCGCTACGCCATGAACCAGGCCTCGGTGCGCATTCGCCGTGAGTCCGAGCTCCGCCCCGAGACCCGCGGCATGGGCACCACGCTCGTCGTGCTCGTGGTCGACGGCCATCAGGTGCACCTGGCTCATGTCGGCGACAGCCGCGCGTACATGTTCCGCCAGGGCCGCATCACGCGCCTCACCCGCGACCACACCGTGGTGCAGCAAGAGATCGACACGGGCAACCTCACGCCCGAGCTCGCGCGCTTGGTGACCTACAAGCACATCCTCACGCAGTCAGTGGGCTTCCACGGTCCGGTCGAGCCGGACACCACCACGCGCATGATCGAGCCGGGCGACATCTTCGTCCTGTGCAGCGACGGCCTCACCGATCCGCTCACCGACGAAGACCTGCGCGCGATCATCGAGAAGACGCCCTTCGACAACCTCGCCGAAGAGCTCACCGAGCAGGCGTTGAGCGCCGGCAGCGAAGACAACGTCACCGTCATCGCGCTGCGCGTGCAGTAACGCTGGCTACTCGGCGCCCATCACGGCGCCGAGGTCGGCCACCACGTCCTGTGCCAGGTCGCGCGTGAGCTTCACGAGCGAGCGGTTGTAGGTCGTGCGCGCGTAGAACTCGGGCTGGGCGCCGCCAGTGGAGCGCAGCAGCTGCACCGACCAGCGCTCGCCCTTGCCGAGCACGCTGAAGGTCAGCACCGGCTCGAGGTCGGCGATGTCGTCCTCGTAGGCCTCGACGCGCACGCGGAACAGCTTGTCCAGCCACGGGCCGGCCACGTCGCTCACGTCGTCCGGGGCGCTCGCGTCGGCCCAGAAGGCGGCGGCGCGATCGTCGCGGTTGCGGTGCACAAAGGTGCGCTTGGCCGTGCCTTGTTGGAGCTCGACCTGCTCGACGTCCGACGAGAGCACCGGGAACAGGGCGCGCTCGACGAGCCGGGCAGACGCTTGCTCCAGCGGGCGCAGCGTCGCCGCTTTCACCAGGTAGACCCGGTTGTCGTAGCGGACGTAGCGGTCCTTGGTGCCGTAGCTCTCGCCGCCGAGGGTGAGCTCGGCGGGGCCTTGGCGGCGGGTGACGGTGAGCGTCGCGGTGGGCTCGTCGAGGCCGTAGGCGGCGGAGCTCAGATCCTTGACGTCCAAGCGGCGCAGGGCGGTGAGCGGGCCCACGTCGTCCCAGAGCTTCACAGCGGCGTCGTTGCCGACGAAGGCCGTGAGCTCGTGCTCGGGGGCGGGGGTGGCGGGCGGCGCGTCGCTCTGCGCGGCGTCCTCGCCCTCGGCGACGGGCTCCGGGGGCGTCGCCGGCAGCGTGCGGTCGACGGTGACCCAGGTGTAGTCGCCGAGGCGGTCCGTCTTGCGCTCCATGCGCACTGTGACGTTCTCAGCGACCCAATGCAGCGCGTTGATCTCCGCGGGCGTGCCCTGGTAGAGCGCGACCGCTTCGGCGGCGAGCGGCGCGGCGCTCGGGACGGTCCAGGTCCAGTAAGAGGCGCCGAGCGCGAGCCCGAGGGCGACGGATAGGGTGGCTACTTGTCGCATCACTTCCTCCTGAGCTGGACGACCAGCATTCCAGCGAGCATCACGAGGAGCGGCACGCCAAACACGGTCCCGTAGAACCAGTAGACGTCCTCATCGCGCGTGTGCTGAATCTTGACGTCCTCTTCGGACTCGGTCTCACCGGAGATGCCCTCGTCGCCGACGAGCCACAGGGCCGCGTCCGCGAGGAACATGTTGTTGCCGCGCATGGCCCCGAGCATCGGATCCGAGAAGGCGGCGACGCTGCCGACGACGACGGCGCGCCACGGCTTGTCGTCCGCGCCGCCTTCGACCGCCACCGCGAGGTCGGTCACCGCGCTCGGCTCGTCGGCGTCCTGCACGATGTTGAGGGTCGTGTCCGCCCAAGTGTCGGGGTAGGAGCGGATGAGCGTGCTGATGTTCACCTTGGCGTCGGGCAGCTTGCTAAGGCCGGCCGAGAGCGGGAGCGCCACGTAGGCCTCGGTGGAGTAGCGCGCGAGCGTCTTGACCACGGCGTGGGTGCCGTAGCGGTTCGACACCAGCATGAGCTTGTCGGCCTTGCCCTGGCGCTGGCTCAAATACTTGGTGGGGTTCACGAGCGGGGCGCTGGTGGCCTGCAGGCCGAGGCCAGCGAGCACGCCAGCGAGCGGCTGCGCGGGGTCGCCCTCGCGGGGCTTGAGGGTCGGCGCCGCCATGACGAGCAGCGAGCCGCCGCGCGCGGTGTAGTCGGCGATGACCTGCTCCTCTTCTGGAAGCAGCGCGTGAAGCGGCGCGGCGATGAGCAGCAGGCTCGCGTCGTCGGGCACCGCGGAGGTGGAGCCGTCGGTTGCGCCGAAGGTCTTCACGTCGAAGCTCAAGGACTGGAGCACGCGCTTGAGCTGCGCGAGCTTGCGGCCGTCGTCGTCGGTCTCGCGGGGGGAGGCCTCGTCATGACCCGAGAGCATGTAGACGGTGCGCTTGCCCTTGGCGAGCTTCATCAGCGACTTCTGCACGCTGCTGTCGAGCTTCTTGAGGTCGCGCTTGGCGCGGTCGATCTCCTCGGGGAGGGTGAGCTTCTGCTTGGTGTCACCCATGGCCAAGAGGATGGTGCCGTTGCGCTGAATCTTCTCCTCGGCGGCGAGCTCGGGGGCCATGGCCTGGTCGAGCACCTCGTAGGTGAAGCGGCCCTCGCCCGCTCGCTCCAGCGCGTCGAAGTAGGGCAGCACCTGCTCCTTCACGTCGCTGGCGGCGGAGAAGAAGAGCGTGGCGTGCACCGGCTCGGTCAGGCTGCGCACGGTGGCGAGGGTGGCCGTGCCCGCGCGGGTGGTGCGGAAGTAGGCGTAGTCGTACTCGATGTCGTGCTTGGACGCGAGGTAGTTCACCGGCAGGGCGAGGCTCACCACCAAGCCGGTGGCGAGGCCAGCGGCGCCCGATCGGCGCGCGATGGACACCGGCACCATCATCGGGTTGCGGGTGAGCACGCGGTCCGCGTAGAGCAGCGGGAAGGAGCCGAGAGCACCGAGCAGCAGGTACAAGCTCGTGCCCACGACGTACCAGCGCGCTGCGCCGTCGTCGCCGAGGCCCATGGCCGTGGTGGCGGCGGTGAGCGTGGTGGCGTAGAGCGCGAGGGCGGCTAAGGTGGCGGCCGCGCCCGCGAGCCACAGGGTGTACGCCGTCTTGCGGCCGGCGTCGGGCTCCGAGCGGCGGCTCGTCAGGTGAATCGCGGCCATGGAGCCGGCGAGCAGCAGGCCTAGGCCCGTGAGCGGGAGCTCGAGCGCGGTGCCAGCGGCTGGGCGTTGGCCGAGCGTGAGCAGCGCGAGGCCGCTGAACCAGAGCACCGTGGGCGCGCTGGGGCGCGGCAGATCACCGGGGCCGAGGTCGCCGATGAGCGAGGAGATGCTTGGCTTCTTGGTGGTCATGCGAGCTTCCTCCCCTCGAGCACTCGGGTGGTGAGCCAGAGGAAGACGCCCACGAGCGAGGCGTAGTAGACGACGCCCGACAGCAGCAGGCGGCCCTCCAGGAAGGGCACAAAGTGCTTGTCGAACAGGCTCATATACGCGATGACGTCGGTGAGCGGCGCGTCGACCACGCTCGCGAGCTTCCAGCAGATGAGCAGGGTGACCACCATGACCGCCGACAAGATGCCCGCGGCGAACTGGTTGTTGACCAAGGCCGAGCCGAGCACCCCGATGGCGGTGGTGGCGGCGCCGAGGCAGAACAAGCCCGCGTAGCCCACGAGGACGTGCGCGAGCGCGATCTTGCCATTCCATAGGATCATCATCGGCATATAGCCGGTGAGCGCGATGAGCAGCGTGAGCATGCCCAGCGCGGCGAGGTACTTGCCGCCAACGACCTCGGCGTCGCGCACCGGGGAGGTGGTGAGCAGCACGTCGGTGCCGCGGGTGCGCTCCTCGGCGAAGGTCGGCATCGCGAGGAGGATCCCAGCGATCATCGTGGTGCCGCTCGCCAGGTAGAAGAAGTTGCTGAGCACCTCGGAGCTGAGGTGCGCGCCGTCACCGAGGGCGTAGGCGTTGAACAGCACCCCGTCGATGAACAGCACCGCGGCGATGATCGCGTAGCCCGCGACGCCGTGGAGGTAGGCCGACAGGTCGCGTCGGGCGATGAGCAGGATGTTGCGCATTTATGCGACTCCTTCGCGGGTGAGGCCCAAGAAGATCTCCTCGAGCTCGTCGTCGGGGACCTCGACCAGCCGCAGGCCGAAGCCCGCGGCGATGAGGTCGGCGAGCACCTGCTCGCGGGTGTCGCCCTTGAGGTCGACGATCGCTGAGGCGTAGGGCCCAGCGACCTCGCGCGAGCAGCAGTCCTCCACCAGGGGGTGGGCGTCGAGCCACTGAATGAAGGGCTCGATCTCGCCGCGCACCGTGAGCACGATGCGCGCGTCGCCGAGGCGGTGGGCGAGCTCTTCCTCGGTGCCCTGGGCGACGAGGGCGCCGCGGTCGAGCACGAGGATGCGGTCACAGGTCTGGCTGATCTCGCTCAGGATGTGGCTGCTGATGAGCACCACGCGGCCCTTGCCGAGGGCGCGGATCACCGTGCGCATCTCTTTGATCTGGCGAGGGTCCAAGCCGCTGATCGGCTCATCCAAGATGACGAGCTTGGGGTCGTGAATCACGGCCTGGGCGATGCCGACGCGCTTGCGGTAGCCGTGCGAGAGGGTGCCGAGGACCTGGTCCTCACGGCCCTCCAAGCCCGCGAGCTCCATCACCTTGGGCAGGCGCGCCGTGACCTCGGCGGCGGACATGCCCTTGAGGCGCCCGACATGCGACACGAAGGCGGTGACGGTCATGTCCGGGTAGATGGGCGGGCTCTCCGGCAGGTAGCCGATGGAGCGCTTGAGGGCCTCGGGCTGCTTGTGCAGGTCCAACCCGTCGATCGTCACCGTGCCTGCGCTCGGCTGAATCAGGCCCGCCAGCACCTTGAGCGTGGTGCTCTTGCCGGCGCCGTTCAGCCCGAGGACGCCGATGATCTGGCCGTCCTCGACCGAGAAGGACACGTCCTTCACCGCCGGGAATGACCCGTAGTATCGGGTGAGGTTCTTCACGTGAATCATGTGGTGATCCTGATGCGGTGCGGCGGAACGCTATGAACGCGCTCGCGGCGCGTCAAGCGGGGCGCGCGCGTCCTGGCATTCGGTGACGTGCGCGTAGCGATGGAGTAGGCTTGCGGCCACGCGGGTCTACGTGGACCTTTGGGGAGGCTGTATGCGGATCTGGGGTCTGGCGCTCGCGCTTGTGCTGATGGGGACGGCTTGTCCTGCGAATCATCACTACAAGATCGCAGCACAGCACGAGCTCGCGGGCCGCGAATACCAAGCGGCGCGCGAGTACCTGGAGGCGCTCAGCCGCCGCCCGAGCTGGGTCGACGCGCAGGTCGGGCTCGCCAATGTCGCGCAGATTGGCTTTGAACGACGTCTTCGCGCGGCCGAGGAGCTGGAGGATGCGCGCAAGTACCGCGACGCCGCCGCCGTCTACGACGAGCTCGACCGCTTCGTCGCGCAGCTGCGCCGCTTTAACGCCGACACCTTCGCTACGCCGGACCTCGTTGGGCGGGCCGCTGCCATGCGCGACGCCGCGGTGGCGATGGAGTTCGAGCAGGGCGAGCAGGCGCTCGCACGCCGCGACTGGGGCGCCGCCTTCGACCACTTCAACAAGGTGAAGCAGGAGCGCCCGCGCTACCCCGGCGTCGACCTCGGCATCGCGAAGGCCTGGTACGGCTCCGGGTTGGATCGCGAGGCAGAGGGCGCGTGGCGCGACGCCGCGGGCGCCTTCCTCTCAGCGGTGGACGCCCTCGGCGCGCCGCACGCGGACGCGGTCGCGCGGGCGGCCTCCATCTACGAGGCGCTCGGCGACTACCACGTCGCGCAGGGCGCTTGCCGCCAGGGCTGGCGCGATCTCGTCACCGCCAGCAAGCTGCTCCCGCCAGGCGAGCTGCAGGCGAAGGTGGACAACGCCTGGGTCTGCGCCGAGCAGGTCGTCGTCATTCATCCGCTGCAATCCAAGTTCCCTGGCGGCGTCTCGGGTATGGACGCCACCGCCTTGCTCTACCAGCGCACGCTGGAGAAGGTGCGCACCGGCGCGAGCGAGTTTTTCACGCTGCGCGACGCGCTCAACAATGACGTCGACTTCGTGGTCGACGGTGACTTGGTGGAGGCGTGGGCGGAGACGCGCGAGCAGCGCCGCGACCGCGTCGTCACCGGGGTCGAGCGCTACGCCTGCGATGTGGTGGGCGCCGACGGCGTCACCTCCACGTCGACCTGCGAAGACGGCGTGGACGTGCGCTACACCGAGGTCAACTTCGACGGGCAGGCGCAGGTGCAGGGCTCCGCGCGCGTCGTGCACCGCGTCAGCCGCGTGCAGCGCGCGGTGCGCTTGGGCGCAGGCCAGACGGCGCCGGTGCACTTCGTCACCGACTTCAAGTCCGTGGCGGGCGTGCCGGTCGCGGTGCAAGCCAGCGGTGATCGCGGCGTCATCCTCCCGCAGGACATCGTCGACCTTGGCCTCGCGGACAGCGCCCGACCGGACGAGCGCGTGCTCTTCTCGGCGGCCTTGGACGAGGTCGCCGCGCAGCTCGCCGACCACATCCTCGTCACGGTCGACACCGAGCCCCAGTGGCAGGACCCGGTGCAGCTCAAGCTCAAGCGCTAGGCGCGCCGGTGGTGGTCGCCGCGCATCGCGACCCCCTCGCTAAGCCAGCGCTCCTTTCGCGCGGTCATCGCGCTCGGCGCGCTGCCGCCGTGTGTCGACGCGACCTGCGTCCATCCGACACAGTGTGTCACTCTAACAGCATTCTTATGCGCAAAATAATGGACCTACATCCTAGATAGATGGATAGCGTTCGGGAGTGTTGGAGGTCGGGGTCCAGTATTTGGGTCGCCTCGAGCTCACAGAGGCTGCGGCGCTCATTCACTCCTGGAGGTCCCCATGTCATCTGAGAATCGCGAGGTTCACCCCTCGATCCCGAACCCGATCGACGCCGACAGCCGGCGCGGCTTCCTGAAGGCCGCGGCGGTCCTGGTCGGCGGCGGCGCCATCGCGTGGGGCCTCGAAGGCTGCGGCGCCAACGAGGGCGGCACCCCGGCGGCGCCAGCCAAGGAGGCGGGACAAAATATCCACGTCGCCCCCGGACAAATGGACGACTACTACGGCTTCTGGTCGGGCGGCCAGTCGGGCGAGCTGCGCATCCTCGGCGTGCCGTCCATGCGCGAGCTCAAGCGCATCCCGGTCTTCAACCGCGACTCCGCCACGGGACATGGCCGCACCGACTGGAGCAAGGAGCTCCTCAAGGGCCGCGAGTCGGGTGACACGCACCACGCGCACCTCTCGTACACGAACGGCACCTACGACGGGCGCTACATCTTCGTGAACGACAAGGCCTCAGCGCGCTTGGCCCGTGTTGGCCTGGCGATGATGGAGGTCGACGCCATCGTCGAGATCCCCAACGCGCAGGGCACCCACGGCATCTTCCCGCAGCGCCACAAGACCGGCCTCGTGCTGTGCAACTCCGAGTTCCGCCTCCCGATGCCGAACGACGGCCGCGACCTCGACGACCCCAGCAAGTATGCCGCCATGCACACCGCCATCGACGGCGAGACCATGAAGGTGGTCTGGCAGGTCATGGTGCAGGGCAACATGGACCTGTGCGCCACCGACTACGAGGGCAAGTACAGCTTCGCGACCTGCTACAACTCCGAAGGCGGCGTCACGCTTGAGCAGATGATGGCCGCGGACCAGGACTGGCTCTACGTCTTCCACCTCGCCAACATCCAGGCGGCGGTCGACGCTGGCGAGGTCATCACCGTCGGGGACTTCGACAAGGTCGTCGACGCGCGCAGCGGCGACAACGAGTTCGTGCAGCGCATCCCGGTGCCCAAGAGCCCCCACGGCGTGAACGTCTCCCCCGATGGCAAGTACGCCGTCTGCTCGGGCAAGCTCTCGCCGACCTGCTCGGTGGTCGACATCTCCAAGCTCGCGGACGTGTTCGCCGGCAAGATCAAGCCGCGCGCGGCGGTCGTCGCCGAGCCCGAGGTCGGCCTCGGGCCGCTGCACACCGCCTTTGATGGCAAGGGCAACGCGTACACCTCGATCTTCATCGACTCGCAGATGACGAAGTGGAACATCGATCTCGCCATTCGCAAGTTTAAGGGCGAGGACGTCGACCCTGTCCTGGAGAAGGTCGACGTGCACTACCAGGTCGGCCACACCAACGCCTCGATGTCCGAGACCAAAGAGGCGGACGGAAAGTGGCTGGTCGCGCTCTGCAAGTTCTCGAAGGACCGCTTCTTGCCGATGGGCCCGCTGGGCGCCGAGAACGACCAGCTCATCGACATGACCATGGACAAGCTCAAGGTCGTGCACGACGGCAGCGCCTACGCAGAGCCGCATGACGCGGTCATCGTGCGCAAGGACCTCATCCACCCGGGCAAGGTGCAGGACCGCAAGGACCCACGGTTCCGCATGTACGAGGCCTGGGCCAACGAGGACGGCGTGGAGCTGCTCAAGACCAACAAGGTCCTCCGCAAGGGGCCCAAGTCGGTGCGCGTCTACATGACCAGCCAGGCCCCCACCTACGGCCTGACCGAGATCCGCGTCAAGGCGGGCGACACCGTCCAGTTCATCTGCACCAACATCGACAACGTCCAGGACCTCTCGCACGGCTTCTGCTTGTGCAACCACGACGCCAACATGCTCATGAACCCGCAGGACACGAACTCGATCACCATTGAGGTCCCAAAGGCGGGGGTGTACTGGTACTACTGCCCGTGGTTCTGCCACGCGCTGCACCTTGAGATGCGCGGTCGTCTGATCGTCGAGGCCTAAGCGGCCTCCTGGCTGACTCCTGCGTGGAAGGTGCTCATGTTCGCTTCGCTGCTGCTGTGGTTCGGGCTCGCCGCCCAAGGGCAGGTGCCGCCGAGCACCTTTCACCTCACGGGCCGCCACGAGGAGCGCACCGCTGGGCTCGACTGCGCGTCGGACCCGTGTGGTGCGGTGCTGCCGGGCGCGGTTCGCTTTGAGCCGATCCCGAGCAAGCCCTATGTGCTCGGGGTGAACGCCGAGGGCGACGCGGTCGGCTGGGTGGCCCTCTCCTCGCAGATCGTGGACGTGAAGGCCTACTCGGGCAAGCCGCTGTTCACCTTGGTCGGCCTCGACACCACGGGCACCATCGTCGGCGCGCGCGTGGTCCACCACTCCGAGCCCATCCTGCTCGTGGGCATCCCCGAGGCCAAGCTCCACGCCTTCGTGAACAAATACGTGGGGCTCAAAGCGAACGAGAAGGTCGTGGTCGGCGGCACCGCGCCCGGCGCGCGCTCGATCGACATCGTCTCAGGGGCCACGGTGACGGTGCTCGCCGAGAACCAGACGCTGCTGGAGACGGCGCGTCGGGTGGGCGAGGACGTCGGCGTCATCGCGGCGATGGGCACGGTCGAGGGGCACTTCACCGAGGACTCTCCTTGGTCCTGGCGAGAGCTCGTCGCTTCGGGCGCCCTCGGGCACCTGCGCGTCGAGCAGGACGCGATGGGCCTGCCACCCGACGCCGAGGGCAGGCCCTTCGTGGAACTGTGGTTCGGCCTCGTGGACGCGCCGCAGGTGGGCGTCCCGCTGCTCGGCGAGGGCACCTACCGCTGGGCGATGGGCAAGCGCCCGGACGGCGACCACCTCTTCGTCGTGTTCAACGGCGGCGCCTACTCCTTCAAGGGCTCGGGCTTCGTGCGGGGCGGCATCTTCGACCGCTTTCACGTCGAGCAGGGCCTCGACAGCTTGTCCTTTATGGACATGGACTACACCAAGCTCGACACGCCCAAGGCCGAGGGTGCGCCGAATCTTTGGGAGGGCGGCCTCTACTTTGCCAAGGGCGAAGCGCTCAATCCGGGCCTGAGCTACGACTTTGTCTTCCTCGGCAGCAAGCCCGCCTTGGAGCGAGGCGCCTTCGAGCGCGACTTTCAGACCTTCTCGGCGCACCATCGCACCCCCGCGAACGTCTACGTCCTCGAAGGCCCCGACCCCGAGGCCGAGGCCGCGGCGCGCATCTGGAAGGCGGCGTGGGCGCAGGGCTGGCCCAAGGCGCTCTTTGTCGGCCTCTATCTGGCGATGGTCGGTGGCCTCTTCGCCGGGAGGAGCTGGCTCACCGCGCGCATGAAGCGCCTCAAGCGGGTGCACAGCGCGGTGCTGCTCACCAGCTTTGTGGTGCTGGGCGTGGTCCTGCATGTGCAGCCCTCGGTGACGCAGCTGCTCACCCTCGCCGGGAGCGTCACGGGGGAGTGGCGCTGGGGGCTGTTCTTGTCAGACCCGGTGCTCTTCGTGTCCTGGGTGTTCATCGCGCTCTTCACCTTCGCGTGGGGGCGCGGCGTCTTCTGCGGCTGGGTCTGCCCCTACGGCGCCATGAACGAGCTCGCGTACAAGCTCGGCCGCAAGCTCGGCCTCCCCGACCTGGAGCTGCCAGACCGGGTCCACTTCAAGGCCAGATACCTGCGCTATGGGCTCTTCGCGGCGCTGCTCGCGGCCTTCTTGTACGACGCGCAGCTCGGCGAGCGCCTGGCCGAGGTCGAGCCCTTTAAGTCTACCTTCTTCGTTCCTATTTGGACCAGGCACCCGGGCTTCATCGTGTGGTGGACGACGCTCTTTGTGGCCTCGTTCACGACCTACCGGCCCTTCTGCCGCTACATCTGCCCCCTCGGGGCGGCGCTCGCCGTGCCGAGCAGCCTGCGCGCCTCGGGACCGTACCGCCGGGGGTTCTGCAGCAAGTGCAAGATCTGCACGAAGGGCTGCGAGCCGCGCGCCATCCGCTCCGACGGCATGATCGACCCGCGCGAGTGCCTCAACTGCTGGGAGTGCGAGGCGAACTGGCGCGACGAGCAGGTCTGCCCGCCGCTGGTGCGCGACCGACGCGCTGCCGAAAAGCAGGCGGTGGACCTGTGATGTTCCTGTCGCTCTCGCTGCTTGCCGCGGCGGCCGAGCTCGTGGTCGGGGCCGACGCGCCCACCGCGCAGGCCACCGTGGACCTCGCGGTCGCGGGCGACACGGTGGTCCTGCCGCCGGGCGACTGGGCGGGGCCGGTGGTGCTGCGCCAGGCGATCGCGCTCACGTCGCGAGGCGGCGTGCTCGTCGGCCACCAAGGCACCACGCTGCGGGTCGAGGCGCCGGGGGCTGTCGTCGACCACCTCGTCCTGCGCGGCAGCGGCGATGACCTGCAGGGCCCCGACGCCTGCATCTACGTCGCGCCTACGGCCACCGGCGCGGTCGTGCGCGGGTCGACGCTCGACGACTGCTTGTTCGGCATCTGGCTGCACGAGGTGTCCGGCGCGCGCGTGCTCGACAACCACGTCACCGGGCGGCCGAGCCTGCCCTCGTCGAGCAAAGGAAACGGCATCCACCTGTTCGACAGCGAGCAGCTGGAGATCCGGGGCAACACGGTCACCGGCGCCCGCGACGGCATCTATGTCTCAGCGACCGAGCACAGCGTCATCGCCGACAATGATGTGTCGGACCAGCGCTTTGGTATTCACTACATGTTCTCGAACGACAACATCGTCGAGGGCAACCGCGCGAACAACAACAGCGGCGGCATCGCGCTCATGCAGAGCCGGCGCTTGGTGATTCGGCGGAACGTCGCGAGCGGCAACCGGCGTCACGGCATCCTCTTTCGCGACGCGCAGGACTGTGAGATCATCGGCAACCGCGTCGAGGGCAACGTCGAGGGCTTGTTCTTCTTCTCCAGCCTCGACAACCGCATCATCGGGAACCTCATCGCGGGCAACCAGATCGGCGCCCGCGTGTGGGCCGGGACCGAGCGCAACGAGGTGCGCGACAACGCCTTCGTCGGCAACGCGCAGCAGGTGTTCTACGTCGCCGCCGCCGACCAGACCTGGGGCGGCAACTACTGGTCGGACTACCTGGGCTGGGACCAGGACGGCGACGGCCACGGCGACCGGCCCTACCGAAACGACGCCTTCATGGCCACCTTGCTGCACCGCTACCCCGGCGCTGTGCTGCTCATGAACAGCCCGAGCCTGGAGCTGCTCGCGCAGCTTCAGACGCGCCTGCCCGCGCTGCGTGTGCCCACCGTCATCGACAACGCGCCCTGGGTTGCGATCCCGGAGGTGCGCTGATGGAGCTGCGCATCGAGGGCGTCGTCGTGAGCTTTGGCGCCGTGCGCGCGCTGCGCGGCGTGGACCTCGCGCTGCGAGCGGGCGAGGTCTCGGTGCTCGTGGGGCCGAACGGCGCGGGCAAGTCCACGCTGATGAGCGTGCTGCTCGGCTTGGTGCGCCCCGACGCGGGGCGGGTCGTCGCTGATGCTCAGGTGATCGCCGACCCATCCTCGGCCGCCATCTTGCCCTTTCGCGAGCGGCTTGGCTATATGGCAGAGTCCGCTGCCTTCTCTGAGAACCTCACCGGGCGGCAGGTGCTGCGCTTCTTCGCCCACGCGCGCGCCGTGCCGACGTCCCGCGTGGACACGGTGCTGGAGCGCATCGGCTTGAGCCACGCCGCGTCGCGCTCGGTGGGGGGCTACAGCCGCGGCATGCGCCAGCGCTTGGGCCTCGGCGTCGCCATCCTGCACGAGCCCGACCTGCTCATCTTGGACGAGCCCACTGGCGGCCTCGACCAGCCCGGCCTCGCGCTGCTGTGGGAGGTGCTCGCGGAGTGGCGCGCGAAGGGCAAGGTGGTGCTGCTGTCCACGCACGAGCTCGCGCTCATCGAGCGCCGCGCCGACCGCCTCTTCGTGCTCGCGGACGGGAAGCTGCTCGCGTCGGGCACGCCGAGCGAGCTGCGGGCGACCTCGACCTTGGAGCGCACCCTGCGCGAAGGCCCCGGCCTCGACGAGATCTACGAAGAGCTGATCGGAGGTGTCCCGTGGGACGTGTCGCGCGAGCGCTGATCCTCCACGAGCTGATGGAGCGCGGCCGGGACCGCTGGGTGCTCGTGATCACGGCGCTGTTCGCGCTGCTCGCGGTCGGCATCACGGCCTACGGTGGCTCGTCGGAGCAGACGGCGGCGGTGGTGACCGCCCCGAGCTTGGTGACCCTCGCGGCCTTCTTGGTGCCGCTGGTCGCGCTCATGCTCGGCCACGACGCCATCGTCGGCGAGCGGGAGCGCCACACCCTCGGCCTGCTGCTCTCGCTGCCGGTGTCGCGCGGCGAGGTGCTGCTGGCCAAGTTCCTCGGCCGCGGCCTCGCGCTGTGCTTCGCCATCGGCTTTGGCCTGGGGGCAGCGGCGCTGTTCTTCGACCCCGCGCAGCGGCAGATCGTCGCCAGCCTCATCCCGCGCACCATGCTGCTCGGAGCGGCATTTCTGTCGATCGGCGTGCTCATCTCGACGGTGACGAAGCGGGTGTCGACCGCGGCGAGCCTCGCGGTGGTCGCGTGGTTCTTGCTGGTCTTCTTCTACGACCTCGGCCTGCTCGCGCTGCTCGTCGCGACGGACGGCGCGGTGAGCCAGGGCACGGTGGTCTGGCTCGTGACGCTGAACCCCGCGGGGCTCTACCGCTGCGAGCTCATGATGCAGCTCGTCGGCCAGAGCTCGCTGGAGCAGCTCGGCTTGGCGGTCGCGCTGCCCGGCGCGGCGGTGCGCGCGTGGGTGTGGATGGCTTGGATTGGCGGCCCGCTGCTTTGCGGCGCTGCGATGCTCTCTTCGCGAAGGACGGTGGTGTCATGACGCTCCTGTGGCTCGCGCTCGCGTGCGGCGGCGCCTCAACCCAAGCGGTGGCGAACGTCTCGGCCGCCCCCATCGACGGCGCCGAGTGCGCGGTCTGTGGCATGACCGTGGGCGAGCAGCTCGCGCCGCGCGGGCAGGCGGTGTTTCGCGACGGCACCCACGCGCATGTGTGCAGCGTGCAGGAGCTGCGCGCGCTCGTGCAGGCGCCCTCCTCGCGCGGCGCGCCAGTGGCGGTCTACGTCGAGGCGCTGCCCGACGACTTTGACGTGGCGACGGGCTCCAGCGCGGCGCTGCCGTGGATTTCTGCGGATGAAGCGCGCTTTGTCTACGGCGCGTCGCGGCCGATGATCATGGGTGAGCCCGCCTTGGTCTTCGCCGACGACGCCGGAGCCGCCGCCGCCGCGCGCGCGCTCGGCGCCGGGGTCGTGCGCTGGCCGGCGCTCCGCGACACCCCCTTCAACAACGTCCCTTCCGAATGGAGGACCCCGTGATGCTGTCCCTCGCTCTCGCCCTGTTCATCGCTTGCGGTGGTGCGCCCGCCGCTCCTGCAACCCCCCCCGAGGTGGCCGTCGCGCCGCCACCAGCGCAGGTTCACCCAAAGCCTTCGCCCGAGGTGCTCGCCGAGGGCAAGCGCGTCTACGAGGCCTACTGCCAAGCTTGTCACCAAGCGGACGGCACCGGCATGAACGGCATGCTTGGGGCCAACTTCAAGGCGGACAAGACCCGGCTCGCGAAGGACGACGCGACCCTCATCGAGTCGATCACCAAGGGCAAGACCGGCACGATCGGCGTCATGCCGCCTTGGGGCGAGACGCTCACGTCCGAAGAGGTCACGGCCGTGCTCGGTTATCTTCGAGACACCTACGGCGACTAGGCGTCGGCCTGCTACTCCGGAGCTGCCGGAGCGAGCTCATCGCTGGCGCCGCACAGCTTGGCGTAGCCGGTGGAGGCGGGGTCGAGCTGCAGTGACCACGTGGTGCCCTGCGCTGCCGCGAGGACGATGGCGTCGAGCCCCTCAGCGACGTCGGGGTCCTCTTGGCGCGACTCGGTGAGGCGCTTGTTCATCTCCGCCGAGAGGTCTTGGTTGAGGTAGGGCGAGAGGTTCCAGCTGCCCACCTCGAGGTGGTGAATACGCATCGTCGTCAGCCAGCCCTGCTCCATGCGGAGCTCGAAGCGCGTGGTGACGTTCAGGTAGGAGCCGGGCTCCATCTCGGCCGACAGCATGAGCTCGGGCAGGCCCTCGCGATCCCGCAGGGTCCACTGGGTGTCGGCGGAGCGCTCGCCGGCGTGCGTGAACAGATTGACCTGCTCAGTCGTGAACGTGGCGGCGGCGCCCGCTTGGCTCAGCGAGCAGGTGGACAGCAGCTCGCCGATGTGCGCCTCGGCGTCGGCCGGTGGCGGTGGGATCGGCAGCGGCGTGGGGGAGGCGACGGTGCCGGCGAGGTAGGAGAGGGCGGCCTTGGGGGCGACGACCGCGAAGCCACAGCTCCCGCAGCAGCACAAGGCGCCGCTGGCGACCACGAAGACGGCGCAGCCGAGGAGGGTGGGGAGGACACGGCTTCGGCGTTCGGACATGGTGGACCACGGGGCTTGTGTGAGACCGAGGCCTATCTTGAGCGGGCCATCCGAGCATGTGGCGGAGAGGCCCTATGGAGGGCTATAGTCGGCCGCCCGGAGGTTCCCATGATGCGCAGTGTGCTCGTATTGGCGTTTACGTTGTCGGTGTCGGCGCAGGCCGCGCCTGGCTTGTTGGCTCATCAGGGGCGCTTGTTTGACGCCGCGGGTGATCCGCTCACCGGCTCGCACGATCTCGACGTCGTGCTCTGGGATCAAGCCACCGACGGCGCCGCGCTGTTCGGGCAGACGCTCAGCGTGCCCTTCGACAACGGCTACTATGCGGTGACCCTCGGCGAAGCGGGGGGCCTCGACGCCTCGATCTTTGGCGGCGACGAAGCCTGGATGGAGCTCGCGGTGGACGGCGGCGCGCCGCTCCCGACGCGCGTTCAGCTCACCAGCGTGCCATGGGCCCTGCGCGCGGACACGGCCACCAACCTCAGCGGCGGCGTCGTCGACGCGACCGAGCTCCGCGTGAACGGCCAGCTCCTGTTCGCGGGTGGCGCCACCGCGTCGCTCGCGTCCCTCGCTTGCGCGGCGGGGAACCTCCCGATGTACGACGGCTCGGCCTGGGGCTGCACCCCCTTCGCGCATCAGCACGACGCGAGCGACATCGCCACTGGCACGCTCGACATGGGCCGCATCCCCGTCGGCACCAGCAATGACACGGTCGCGCGCGGCGACCATCGCCACGACTTCAGCGCGATGGACGGCACGCTCAGCAGCGCCCAACTTCCGGCGGAGCTCCCCGATCTCGCGCGCACCTGGGTCGGACAAGGCAGCCTCGACGCCGTCACGGTGGGGGGCTCGCTCGTGATCGACGCCAACGGCCAGTGGGTCGGCGACCCGACCGGCCTCGTGGGCCCGATGGGTCCGCAGGGCGCGGACGGCCCCATGGGTCCGCAGGGCGCTATCGGCCCGATGGGCCCGACAGGACCGCAGGGGCTCGCTGGCGCGACGGGCGCGACGGGCGCGACTGGCGCGACTGGCGCGACGGGGGGCGCTGGACCGCAGGGCGTCATGGGGCCGCAAGGACCGCAGGGCCTGAAGGGCGACCCGGGCGCTGCGGGCGCGACTGGCGCAACCGGCGCCACGGGTCCCAAGGGGGATCCTGCCTCGGTCGACGCGCTCGGCACGACCGGCATCTGCTCGACCTATATGAAGCAGGCGCCGGCTCGCACGGGCACCCTGCTCTGGACGCAGCTCGACAGCGACTACACCGGCGCCACCACCTGTGGGTCAGGCTGGCACGTCTGCAACTTCCAAGAGTACACGGTCTACACGATCCTGGGCGCGTGCGACCTGCCTGTGGGCTGGATGGTCGCGGGCTTCAGCAACATCGACATCCACCGCCGCGCGATCCTGTCGGGCCAAGACTCTCAGCAGTGCGCGGTCGGAAACGGCCTCATCAGCTACGACACCTGGGGTCCGTACCACGGCCGCGTACACTGCACGTCCCGCGTCAACTCCTACCCCGTCAACTGCTGCGCGAACCGGTAGCAGCGGCCGATCGCAGACGCGCCCTCGCTTCGGGCCCCGATCGGGCGCGCGGATGGGGTATACCTGTGCTGTCCCGCCACGGTGGCCGCTCGCGCCGGCCCCGAAGAGGTCCGATGTCTACGCTGCTCGCTCTGCTCGTCTCGCTGCCCGCCCTCGCTTCGCCGCCGCTGTGCTCCGCGTGGCCGGGCCCGGCTCAGCCCGGCCTGGTGCCGCAGGACACCACCTGCACGCGCGCCCCGCCCATCGGCACCTTCAACCCGGTGGTGGAGTGGAACTGGGCGGGCACCACCATCAGCGGCCACAACTACAGCCGCGTCATGATGACCCCCGTCGTCGGCAACCTCACCGACGACAACGGCGACGGCAAGATCGACGAGCACGACATCCCGGACATCGTGTTTACGGCGTACGATCCCGCGCAGTGGCCCGTCGATCGCGGCTATCGCGAGGGGGGCGCCATCATCGCCCTCAGCGGTGACGGCAGCGGCGTGCTGTGGAAGCACGAGTACACCGGCGGCTACCGTCCGTTTGGCGCGGGCGGCGTGGTCATCGGCGACATCGACTCTGACCGCAGCCCCGAGGTCTGCTACGCCGCGTCCGATTCGGGCGTCGCGGTGGTCTGCCTCAACGCGAACGGCAACTTCCAGTTCGCGGCCTTCGGCGACCGCTACCAATACGGCGCGCCGAATATGGCCGACATGAACCACGACGGGCGCGTCGAGCTGGTCTTTGGCCCGCAGATCTTCGACGACCACGGGCAGCTCCTCGGGAAGGGCGTGTTCGGCGACGGCCGCAACTTCATGAGCACCACCGTCGACTGGGACGGCGACGGCATCATGGACGTCGTCGCGGGTAACGTCGTGTACAATATGCAGGGCGATCCTATTGATTGGCTCGGCACCGTGCCCTACCCCACCTCGCGCTACGCGGACGACTCCATCCCCGCCATCGCGGACCTCGACGGCGACGGCTACCCCGACGTCGTGAAGGTCACCTGGGGCGAGGTGGTCGCCATCGACAACCTCGGCCGTGAGCTGTGGCGCGTGCCGGTCCCCGGCGGCGGAAACGGCGGCGCGCCCACCGTCGCGGACATGGACGGCGACGGCACGCCGGACGTCGGCGTCGCGGGCAAGGGCGCCTACGCTGTGTTCGACGGCCTCACGGGGCAGACGATCTGGGAGCGTCCGGTGACCGACAACTCGTCGTCGGTGACGGGCTCGTCGGTCTTCGACTTCGAGGGCGATGGGCGCTCGGAGGTCGTCTACGCCGACGAGACCACGCTGTGGGTCTTCTCGGGCGCCACGGGCGCCGTGCTCATGCAGGACACGCACCACGGCTCGGCCACGCTCTACGAGTACCCGGTCATCGCGGACGTCGACGGCGACGGCCACACCGAGATCGTCGTGGCCTCCAACGGCTACGGGGGCCGGCCATCCACGGGCATCACCGTCATCGGCGACCTCAACAACTCCTGGCAGCCGTCGCGCCCGATCTGGAACCAGTATCAATACCACATCACCAACGTCAACAATGACGGCACCATCCCGCGCACGGAGATCGACAACTGGCGGTCGTGGAACAACTTCCGCGCGGGCGGCGTCGAGCTCGGGCCGTCGAGCTGGCTCACGCAGCTCTTTCCTGGCGATCCGCAGGAGTGCTTGAGCGCCTGCGCCGTCAAGACCGTGAGCGTGTGGGCGCCCGTGCTCAACAGCGGCCTGCTCGACGCGCTCAACATCGACGTCGGCTTCTACCGCCGCGTAGGCGGCGTCGACACGCTCATCACCACGCTCTTCGTGCCGGTGGTGCCCGCGGGCGACGGCCTGCTGGTCGGCCCCGTCACCCTCAACCAGACTCAGTGGGGCCCGGGCGAGCTGGTCATCAAGGTCGACTCGGCGAACACCTCGGTCGAGTGCGTGGAGTCGGACAACGTCCTCAACGTCGGCACCTGGCCCTACCCCTCCACCGACATGGACGGCGACGGGCACGAGCCCCCCGAGTGCGGCGGCGACGACTGCAACGACCACGACGCCACCATCTACCCGGGCGCCTACGACATCCCCGGCGACGGCATCGACCAGGACTGCGTCGGCGGCGACACCCGCGACTGCGACGTCGACGACGACGGCTACCTCTCGATGGACGTGGGCTGCGGCGGCGACGACTGCAACGACTACGACGCGAGCATTCACCCTGGCGCCTACGACCTGCCAGGCGATGGCGTCGACCAGGACTGCGCCGACGGCGACGCGCGCGACTGCGACCTCGACGACGATGGCTACCTGGCCGACGACGCGGAGTGCGGCGGCGACGACTGCGATGACAACGACGCCACCATCCACCCCGGCGCGGTGGACATCCCCGGCGACGGCGTTGACCAGGACTGCGCCGACGGCGACGCGCGCGACTGCGACCTCGACGACGACGGCTACCTGGCCGACGACCTGGAGTGCGGCGGCGACGACTGCAACGACCTCGACGCGAGCATCCACCCCGGCGCCGAGGACGTCCCCGGCGACGGCATCGACCAGGACTGCGCGGGCGGCGACGCGGTCGACTGCGACGTCGACGGCGACCGCCACCGCAGCCTCGAGTGCGGCGGCGACGACTGCGACGACGGCGACGCGAGCATCCACCCCCGCGCCGAGGACCTGCTCAACGACGGCGTCGACAGCGACTGCGACGGCTTGGACGGCTTCGACCCAGGCACGGGCGAGCTCGTGCAGCGCTGCGGCTGCCAGAGCAGCCCCACCAGCGGCTCCGCAGGCGTCGGCCTGCTAGCGCTCCTGCTGGTGCGCCGCCGCCGCCGCTAGGGGCCTGTCGGGCGTAGCGCGCAGGCTCCTCCCAGCTCGCGGAGCGAGCGGTGCCTCTGCCCCTGCCCCTGCCCGTGCCCGTTCGCCTCCGGGCGGAAATCCCCGCCGGGAGGTGGATCCCGCGCACGGTGGCGCGGATAGCCTCCCTGCGGAGGCCGACATGGGCAAGGAGCGGCTGCGGTTCGACTTCGAGCGGTTGGACGTGTTCGGCGTTGCGTTGGACGCGGTCGCGATTCTGGATGAGTTGGCCGAGGAACTGCCGGATGGGCGGGGCTACATCCGAGACCAGCTGCGCCGGGCTGCGACCTCGATCGCGCTCAACATAGCGGAGGGAGATGGAGAGTTCGCGCCTGCGGAGAAGGCACGCTTCTACCGGATGGCGAGGCGCTCGGCGACTGAGTGCGCGGGTCAGGTCATGGTGTGCCGCCGCCTCGGACTCACCGACGCGCCGCGCGTGGACGGCGCGTTGGACGTGCTCCAGCGCGTCATCGGGATGTTGGTGACGTTGGTCCGTCGATGCGGCGCGCGCGCGCAGGGCAGGATCGACGGGCCGAACGCGGCGTGATCTGCTGGTGACGGAGGCCCGATGCCGAAGTCATCTCGGCGATCGACGACGCCATCCAAGCCAAGGATCCTCGCGGCGAGCGGCCCTACCCGCCCCGGATGATGCTGTCGCTGCTGGTGTACGGCTACTGCACCGGCGCTGTTCGTCCAGATCGTCCAGATCAGCCGGTTAAAACACGAGGTTCGCTCGTGCTTCCCATGGCGCCCCGGCGAAGACGCGCCCACGGGTGGAGCCATGGATCCGGAACCCGTGGGACAGAGCGAGGGGAGAGTGGGCCCTCGTCTGCACCTGCCCCAACGTCCGCAAGCTCTGGGTCGCCCGGCGAGCAGAGCGGCTGGCGGCAATCGCCCCAGCCCTGCCAGCGCCCCGAACGGGCACGGGCAGGGGCACGGTCATGGGCAGGGGAGGAGCGCCGCGCGCTACGCGCGACGGGCTCCTAGGTGCCCGCCTACCAGACGACGGGGTTCGTGGTCGCCCCCCACCAGCTGATCGTGTCGTCGGTCGAGGTGGTGGTGGTGTGGCCGCTCGTGGGCGAGACGCGCACGATGTCGCCGTAGCGCGAGAAGCCGTAGAGCTGGTCCGCGTCGTAGCCGAGGCCGAACAGGCCGACCGCGTCGATGGTGCCGACCCAGCGGGTGGAGCCGTTGTTGGGGTCCAAGCGCACGAGCTCGTCGCCGCTGGCGCCCTTGACGGTCCAGTACAAGAAGCCGTCGGGCAGACCGACCAGGTCGCCCGAGGTCTGGAAGACCGAGTTCACGAGCAGGCCGTGCACCGCGCAGGTGTTGAGGTCGATGGAGGAGATGTCCCCGCCCGCGCCCGCGAAGAGCACGCCGTCCGACGTAAAAGCCAGGGCGTAGGGGCGCAGCTCGGTGTCGCAGACCTTGGTGACCGCCGCGGTGAAGGGGTCGATGCGGTAGATGGCGTCGTAGGTGCCGCCGAACATGCGGCCGTCGAGGTCGATGGCGATGTCGACCATGTTCTCCACCACGCCGAGGCCGTCGTGGAACTGCCCGCGGTGGACGCGCACGCCCGTCTCGGGGTCGACCTCGAACAGCTCGGTGGAGGTGTTGGCGTAGACCGGAGCGTCGGCGACCGGGGTGGGGTCGACGGGCTCGGTGCCTGGATCGGCGGTGTCAATCGGCGCGATCACGTCCGGGGGTGGGCCTTGGAAGTCGTACTCGATGCAGGCGACAGACATCAGGAGCGCGAGCGATACGAGCATGGAGCCTCCACGCGCGGGGTTGTATCGGATCGGAGGCTCCGCCCGCCACTGGATTTGTGGGTTAGCTCTGCGCCCATGACCCGCTTTTTGCCCATGACAGCCGAGGAGACAGGAGGGGAAACCCTCGACGTCATCCTCATCTCTGGCGACGCCTACGTCGATCATCCCGCGTGGGGAACGGCCGTCATCGGTCGGTGGCTCGAGGCCCACGGCTTCTCGGTCGGCGTCATCGCCCAGCCCGAGTGGGAGAACGTCGAGGCCTTTCGAGTCCTCGGTCGCCCGCGCTTGTTCTTCGGGGTGACCGCCGGGAATATGGACTCGATGGTCAACCGCTTCACGGCCTCGCGCCGCCTGCGCAGCGACGACGCCTACTCGCCGGGCGGCCAAGCGGGGCTGCGACCGGATCGCGCCACGGTGCCGTACACCGCTAAGGCGCGGCAGGCCTACAAGGGCGTGCCCGTCATCATCGGCGGCGTGGAGGCGTCGCTTCGGCGGCTCGTTCATTACGACTACTGGCAGGACCGGGTGCGCGGCTCGATCCTCGTCGACAGCAAAGCGGACCTGCTCGTGCACGGCATGGGCGAGCGGGCGGTGCTGGAGATCGCGCGGCGCCTGGACGCGGGCAAGACCGTGCGCGACTGCCGCGACATCGCCGGCGTGGCCTGGTGCGCGGGCGCCAAGGACGAGCTCCCCTCCGGTGACGACGTCCTAGAGCTGCCTTCCTTGGAGTCTTGCCGCCAGGATCCTGTCGGCATCAACACCATCGCGCGGGTCATGGTCCGCGAGGCCAACCCGCACTCCGCCCGCACGCTGCTCCAGCGCCACGGCGATCGCGCGGTCATCGTGCGCCCGCCGGCCATGCCGCTCAGCACCGAGGAGCTCGACCGCGTCCACGAGCTGCCCTTCGCCTTCGCGCCGCACCCCTGCTACCGCGCCCCGATCCCCGCGCTGCAGAGCATCGAGGGCTCGATCACGGTGAACCGCGGCTGCTCGGGCGGCTGCTCCTTCTGCGCGCTCACCCTGCACCAGGGTAAGGACGTGGTGAGCCGCTCCCAGGCCAGCGTGATGCGCGAGCTCGACGCCATGACCGAGCGCCCAGGCTGGAAGGGCATCATCACCGATATGGGCGGCCCTACGGCCAATATGTTCCATATGCGCTGCACCAACGAGGCGGCGAACAAGGTCTGCAACCGCGTGAGCTGCTTGCACCCCACGCGCTGCCAGTTCTACGGCACCGATCACGGCCCCTACCTGGACCTGCTGCGGGCGGCGCGCTCCCACCCCAGGGTGCGGCACGTCTACGTCAACTCCGGCATCCGCTACGACCTCGCTTCCCTGGACCCGCACTTCGTCGAGGAGCTCGCTGAGCACCACGTTCAGGGGCAGCTCTCGGTGGCCCCGGAGCACGTCGGCGTGCGCGCCCTCGCGCAGATGCGCAAGCCCGCCATCGAGTACTTCACCGAGTTCATGCTGCGTTTTCGCGCGGCCACCGAGCAGCTCGGCAAGAAGCAGTTCTTGGTGCCCTACTTCCAGTGCGCCCACCCCGGCGTCGGCCCGCAAGAGACCGTCGAGCTGGCGCTGTACATGAAGGAGCACAACCTCCGCCCGCGGCAGGTGCAGCTCTTCATCCCCACGCCCTCCACGCTCTCCACCGCCATCTTCTACACCGGCCTCGACCCCATGAACGGCAAGGAGGTCTACGTGGCGCGCGGCTCCAAGGAGCGAGCGCGGCAGCGGGCGCTGCTGTTCTGGTGGAAGCGCGAGGAGGCGCCACACGTGCGCGAGGCCCTGCGCGCGTGGGGCCGCACCGACCTCATCGGCCGCGGACCGCAGCACCTGGTCCCGCCGGGCGAGGCCTACGGCTCCTGGACGACCACCGACCGCTCGGTGCGCTTCGACACCCACATGGGCCTGAAGGTCGAGCGGGCGACGGCGGACGAGCAAGCCGAGGAGCGCTGGGAGGGGTGAGCCTTAGATCCCAGGACAGCCGACGCAGCCATTCCTTGTGCCGATGTCGCCGCCGCACTCGCATGTGACGGCGCCGCACTGCCCCAGCGACTCCCAGCTCGCGTGCAGCTCGGTGATCATGCCCTTGGGCGCGATGAACGCGACGGGGGCGGAGTCGATGTATGAGCAGCTGCACCAGCTGGGCGTGTACTGCAGGTGGGCGGTGAGCACGCCGTCCTCGCAGGAGGGGGTCGGGATCGTGTAGTTGTTCGGGCAGTCGGTGAGCTGTGTCCGCACGACCACCTCTTGCCGGTCGAAGTCGAGGGGCGGCACCGCCTCGGCGACTGTAGGGTCGAGACAGCGCGAAGCGAAGTAATCCCACGTCTCCTGGTCGCGGATGAACTCGGTCTGGCCGAGGGCGAAGGAGCACGGCAAGCTCCCCCACGGATCGATCTGCACGATCTGCCCGCTTGCGACAGGATCGGCGTCGCACTGCGCGGGCGAGGTGCTGGTGTCAATGGGGGCGCCGCGACAGCCGGAGAGCAGCGCGACCGACAGGAGCGCGGTGGAAAGACGAATCATAGCCAGTCTCCCATACACGCTTCGCGCCCAATGGGCATTGTGGAAACCCCAGAGGGTATTAACTTGGGTGCAGATCGCCCTCCGTCAGGCAGGCGCGGCGAAGACCATCGAAGTGAGCTGAATAATCGCATGCGACATCCATTGTCGGAATGTGCCCGCG
>Ga0210033_1000153_pt1 | contig 59255 bp, 57 predicted proteins | sample CryGeymeta201501_FD_185465 | JGI IMG/M metagenome (GOLD analysis project Ga0210033, IMG submission 185465) | Groundwater microbial communities from Crystal Geyser aquifers in Utah, USA - Crystal Geyser metaG 2015-01 (SPAdes) (version 2) | ecosystem: Environmental > Aquatic > Deep subsurface >... | reverse complement strand
CGCCACGCTCTTCGCGCCGATGGCGCCGGGCCTGTACTACGGCGACCTCCGCCCCAACACCGACTCCCTCGACGTCGCCGACGGCTTCTGCACCACCGGCGTTCACGCCTCGCCGGGCGCGGACGGCGTCGTGCCGGTCCTCGTGCGCTCGGGCGAGATCTTGCACGCCACTGTGTCCATGCCTGGGCACGACCCCGTGCTCTACCTGCTCGACAGCTGCGACACGGGCGCCACCTGCGCCGACGCCGTCGACGCCTCCGCCGGACCCACCGAGCAGCTCAACTACCGCAACGCCACCAGCGCGCCGCAGACCCTGTTCCTCGTGATCGACGGCTACTCGGACACCGGCATCTTCAGCCTCGAGCTCGCTACCGAAGCCACGGGCGTGCTCATCCCCGGCGACACCTGCGATGACGCCCTCGGCATGATGGGCGTTGAGCCTGGACTGTACGCGGGTGACATCGGGGCCTTCCACGACGACCTCGACCCAGGCCCCGGCGGCTGCACGGGCTACAGCGCCGACGCCCAAGACGGCATCGTGCCCATCGACCTCGAGCCGGGGCAGACGGTCGATCTCACCTACTCCTCCGAGTACGGCGACGGCTCGCTCTACCTGCTCTCCGACTGCTCGGACGAGTCCACCTGCTTGGTGGGTGTGGACACCGTGGGCCCTCCCGGCAACGACGAACACCTCAGCTACACCAACGACACCAGCGCCGCGCAGACGGTCTACGCGGTGCTCGATGGCTATGGCTCGGCGAGCAGCTTCGTCCTGCGCGTCGACTTTCGGTAGCGGCTACTGAACCTGCGCGACCGACTGCAACATCTCGCGGTTGAAGTCGGCGCGCAGCGACAGCAGGGACGCGAAGGTCGGCCGCGGCGCGTTGAACACGGCGATGCCGGTCGGCTTGACGAGCTCGCCGTCGAGCTCCAGCACGTCCATGTTGATCTCGGAGCGCGCGGCGTACGCCACGCGGCGGCCGCGCTCGTCCACCTCCTGGGCGGAGGCGGCGCAGACGGACGTGAGCAGCAGGACGAAGAACAGGGGACGCATGGGGCACTCTCCAGGTGGGGGTCGCTTCGAGGCAGAAGGACAGCGGCTGAGCGGCGGCGGTTCCGCGCGCGTCGTGATTCGCTGGCCCTCCGCGCTTGCGTCGCGGCTCTCGTAGGTTCATCCTTGCCTCCTCACGACATGGAGGCGCGATGCGCATCGGAGTCCTCACCAGCGGCGGTGACGCGCCAGGCATGAACGCGGCGATTCGCTCGCTCACCAAGGCGGGCATCGCGCGAGGGCACACGGTGCTCGGCGGCAGCCCCTCCGCCGTCGACCGCATCCTCGCGCAGCGGCTCGCGGTGGGCGCGCTGTTCGCGCTGGAAGCGGGCGCGCACGATGAGCTGCTCGCGTGGGAGACGACGGCCGGGCTCGCCACGCAGGACGCCTCGGTGAACCGCGAGCCCCTCGACCAGGCGCTCGCCGAGACCGAGCGCGTGCTCGACGTCTCCTCGCCCGCCACCGTGCGCAGGGTGGCGCTCATGCGGAGCGCCGAGGCGCTGCTCGCGCTATGAGCTGGGACATCGTACTCTATGGTGCGACGGGCTTCACAGGCCGACAAGCGGCGGCCTTCCTCGCGGATCACGCGCCACCGGGGCTTCGGCTCGCCATCGCTGGGCGGCGCTTGGACGCGCTGGAGGCCGTCGCGGCGTCGCTCTCGCGCGAGGTCGGCGTGCTGGTGGCGGACGCCTCCGACCAAGCGGCCCTCGACCGCATGGTCCGCGGCGCGCGGGTCGTCGCGAGCACCGCGGGGCCGTTCGCGCGCTACGGTGACGGCGTCGTCGCGGCGGCGATGGCCCACGGCGCCCACTACTGCGACATCACCGGCGAGACGCCCTGGGTTCGCGGCCTCATCGACCGCTACCACGCGGTCGCGGTGGCGCAGGGGACCACCCTCGTGCCCTTCTCCGGCTTCGACAGCGTGCCAAGCGATCTCGGCGTGCTCTTGCTCGCACAAGCAGCGCGCGAACGCGGCGCGGGGCTCGGTCGCGTTCAAGCTGCGTTCGCGATGAAGGGGGGCTTTAACGGCGGCACGCTCGCGTCCTCCCTCGCGATGGCCGAGGACGGTCACCTCGGCGCGCTCGCCGACCCCTTCGCGCTGGTGCCAGAGGGCGGCGACGCGGCCCTCGCCCAAAGTCAGCGCTACCCGCGCTTCGACACCGAGACGGGTCGCTGGCACACCGCCTTCTTGATGGCGCCCGTGAACACGGCGGTGGTGCGCCGCAGCGCCGCCCTCGCCGCGCTCGCGGGCGAGAGCTACGGCGCGCGCTTCGCCTATGGCGAGGCGATGGAGACGCGCTCGCGCCTGCAGGCGTTCGCGCTCGCGCAAGGCCTGCGCTTCGGCCCGCTCGCCCTGCGCAGCGCGACGATTCGCCGCCTGCTCGCGCGCTTCGGGCCGTCGCCGGGGGAGGGGCCCTCGCAGGCGGAGCGCGACGGCGGCTTCTTTCGAGCGCGCTTTCGCGGCGAGCTCGACACGGGAGAGGTGCTCCACGCCGAGGTCTCAGCGACGGGCGACCCTGGAAACCGCGCTACGGTACAGCTCCTCGGGGCCACTGCGCTGCACCTCGCCGAGCACGGCGGCGCTGGCGGCGTGCTCACCCCGGCGACGGCGGGGGGCTCGTTGTTGATTGAGCGCCTGCGCAGCTTGGGCGTGGTCGCGGAGTGCAAGGAGGCGTAGCGTTCGCCACACTCGACGCGGTGGACGACTCCATCGCGCACGGAGGACAGATGGGCTTGCTCTCGAACTGGTTTGGCTCCACGCCAGAGGTGATTCCTACGCATATTGAGACCCTGGCGGAGTTTCGCCGCGTGGTCTTGGAGAGCGAGCGGCCGGTGCTGTTGGACGTGTGGAGCCCGACATGCGCGCCTTGTCGCCAGCTCGCCCCGTGCTCGTGCAGGTGGCGACCAAGTACGCGGGCAAGGTCGACGTCGTCGAGCTCAGCGCCGTGTCAGCCGAGCGCGCGCTGCTCGCGCTGCTCGGCGTACAAGCGACGCCGACGATCCTCATCTACGAGGGTGGCGAGGAGTTCGGGCGAATCGCAGGATTTCGGCCAAGAGCGTGGTTTGACGAGATGATCGCGACCGAGTTCCCCGAGCTGCTCGCCTAGGCGACCGCGGCGGTGCAGCGCCACCGCGACATCCGTGCCGTGGTTCGCGGAGGCGCGGGCGATGGCGCGATTCGTGGCGAAGGATCGTGGTAGCCGATCGCGCGACGCCGGGCGCTGATCCTCGAGCGCGGCGGTGATGCGCGGCTGAGCGGGCTGAGCGCGACACGGATGTCGTGGTTTGCGGTGCCAGGCGCGTCAGTTCTCGAACGAGAAAGTGAAGTATGACGGGTTAAAAGTCACTATTCGCGCATCCAGGAAGTCTGGCATGCCTGCTGCATGGCATTCGCGCGGAGAACGCAAGAGCGTTGCGGAGCCCAGCGGGTCCCGCGCACGGACGCCCGGTCAGCGATGGCCGGGCGTCTCTGTGTTCACGGCGCGTCGCGCGCAGTATGCTGCGACGATGAACCCGACCGACACCATCGCGTGGAGCGATCACCCGCTCGACCTCGCCGCCGCCGCCCGTGATCTGTGGCCTGGCGGCACTCTTGACTTCGTGCAGGGGCGCTCGTCGACCGGGCCTGAGCGCGTGTGCTGGCCCGAGGATGACGCCCAGGTCGCCCAGGTCTTCGCCGAGGCCGCCGCCGCCGGGCAGGTCGTCGTCCCTTATGGGGGCGGCAGCGGCGTGTGCGGTGGGGCGCGCTCCGGCAGCGGTGCGGTCGCGCTCGACACCAAGCGCCTCGCGCGCATCGGCCCGCTGGACGCCGAGCGCTGGACGGTCGACTGCGAGGCTGGGGTCATCGGCCAGCACCTCGAGGACTGGCTCGCGGCGCGCGGCTTCGTGCTCGGCAACTCACCCTCGTCCATCGGCTGCTCCACCGTAGGCGGCTGGGCGGCGTCGCGAGGCGCTGGCCAGTTTAGCAGTAAGTACGGCGTCTTCGAGGATATGATCCTCCGCCTTGAGGGTGTCGCGCCGGGGCATGGGCGCTTCGTCGTGGGCGAGGGCGGCGACGCGCCGGACGCGTGGATGCCGCTGCTGCTTGGCTCCGAGGGCACGCTCGCGGTGATCACGCGCTTGCGCCTGCGGGTGTGGCCAGCGCCCGCCAAGCGCTGGCTGCGCGGCTACCGCTTTCGATCGCTCGAACAGGCGCTCACCGCCATGCGCCGCCTCGCGCAAGGCGAGCTGTGGCCCGCGGTCGTTCGCCTCTACGATCCGGTCGACACGCGGATCGGCGGGCGCACAAGCCCCAAGGGGCACAAGAGCGGTGGCGACCCGGGCTGGCTCTCCACCTGGATGCGCCGGCTCCCGCATGAGCACCTCAGCAGGCGCGCCCTCGCGCTCCCGCTCGCGCTGCCACACCTCGCGAACGCGCTCCTCGACCGCGCCTCTTCGGACTGCCTGCTCATCCTCGGCTTCGAGGGCGACGCGGAGGTGGTGGAGCGCACGAGCGCCGAGGGCCACGAGCTCTGCCTCGCTGCGGGCGGGGATGACCTCGGCGCCGAGCCGGGCGAGCGCTGGTACGCGTCGCGGCACGCCGTCTCTTACAAGCTCATGCCGATCTTTGCGGCGGGCGGCTACGCGGACACCATGGAGGTCGCGGCCCGCTGGTCGGACGTGCTGCCCACCTACCACGCCGTGCGCGCGGCGGTGCGCGACGACGCCGTGGTGATGGCCCACCTCAGCCACGTCTACCCCGAGGGCGCCGCCATCTACTTCTCCTTCGCGGGGCCTGGCGACAGGAGGCGCTACAACGCGCTCTGGGAGCGGGCCTTAGCGGCGGCGCTCGCCGCAGGCGCCACCACCACGCACCACCACGGCGTCGGCACGCTCAAGGCGCGGGCGGTCTCGGCCGAGCTCGGCCCCGCGGCGGCTGGCTGGCGGGCGCTCAAGGCGGAGCTCGACCCGAACGGGCTGCTCAACCCGGGGCGTGTGTTCGTCGACGGCGTCGAACCCGCTGTCGTCTCCCATCGCGAGCCACTCGCAGACGATGGCCTCGTCGTCTGCGATGGTCGAGGCCCGCTCCCAGAGGCGGCGCGGTGGCGTTGGGAGCACCTGCCCGCACCGCCGAGGTGGCAGCGCTCGCCATGGCATACGGGCTGGGGCGAGGTCGCGGGCGCGGTGGACGGGCAACGGTGTCGCCTCGGGCGCGGGCCGCGCTCGGCGGCGGGCCCCGATCTGCGTGGGTGGCTCTTCGCACACGATCCGCTCGCGACCTGCCTTGTTGCGAGCGAGGCCGAAGCGAGCCGCTGGCTCGGCGCCGCGCGCGTGGAGCACCCGTGGCGGGCGGCGCGGGCGCTGCTGCGGTCGGACCTGCGCCCGGCGGTGCTCGCTGTGCAAGCGGGGGAGCTGCTGGTCGGCTTTCGCGGGCCGGCGGCGCAGGCGCTCGGCCTGCTCGCCTCGGAGCGGGTGCCGGGTGGCCTGAGCGAGCGGCCGTGGCAGAACCCAGCGCGCGCGACCGGCCCGCTGGAAGCTTGTGGCGACGACGACCTCGCCGCCGTGAGCGTCACCGCGCAGTCCGCGTGGCGGAGGGCCGAGTGAACGCGCTCATCGAACAGTGCAGCGTCTGTCCGCGCTTGTGTCGTCACGCTTGTCCTGTCGCCACCGCCACCGGACGCGAGGCCGCGGTGCCGTCGCTCATCGCGTCGGCGATTCACGCCTGGTCGCGCGGCTGGCTGAGCCCGGAGCTCGCCGGGAACGCAGCCTCCCTGTGCGTGGACTGCGACGCGTGTCGCGAGGCGTGCCACCTGCACGCAGACCTGCCCGGCGAGCTGCGCGCGGTGCGGCGCCGCTTGCTGCGCCCCGCGCCCATGGAGCCGCTCGGTCCCATCGAAGGCGACGCGGAGCTGGTGGTCATCGAGGCGGACACCCGCTCCTTCGCGGCGGCCTTGGGCCAAGTGCTCGGGGTGCCCGTCGCGCGCTTGCGCACAGCGGACGCGCTCGGTGTTCACGCCATCGACAGCGCGCTCTGGCCTGCGCGGGTGCACGCGCTTCGCTCCAAGCTGAAGTCGCGGTCGCTCGTCACGGCGGACGGCGGCGTCGTGCGCGCGCTCACCTCGGCGGCGCTCCCGGTGCGCTGGCTGCACGAGCTGGTGGACCTGCACCAACCGGTGCGTGACAGCTGCGCCAGCAACGGCGCAGCCGAAGGCCTGCGCTGCTGCGGTGGCGCGGGGCCCCTCGCGGCGGAGCACCCGGCAGACGCCGAGCGAATGGCGCGGGTCTGGGCCGCCGCGCAGCCCGACGCGCCTGTCGCCGACGCCCGCTGCGCGGGCTTGTGTCGCCGAGCGGGCGCGCCCGTCGTCGACGCCATCGACCTGTTGTTGCTCCGGCTGGGCACCCCCCAGGAGGCCCCATGACCCCCAAGCAAAATACGCACGAGCGCGCCTGCTTCATCCTCAACCCGCGCAGCGGCGGCGGGAGAACCGGCGGGCGTGAGTCTGCGCTTCGCCAGGAAGTGAGCCGATGGTTCGCGCAGGGCGAGGTGAGGACGACAGAAGCTGCCGGACACGGCACCGAGCTCGCGCGCCGCGCGGTCGACGAAGGCTTTGACGTGGTCGCCGCGGTGGGCGGCGATGGAACGGCGCACGAGGTCGTGAACGGCTTGGTCGAAGCCGGCGTCGCCCGCCGCGAGGGCGTCGTGTTCGCGGTGATCCCGGCGGGCACAGGCTCAGACCTCGTGCGCACGCTGCGCATGCCATCGCGCTTGGAGGAGGCCGTCGCGACCGTCGCACACGGGCGCACGCTGCACGCGGACCTCGTCAGCGCCACCGTGCGCGGACCCGACGGCCCGCTCGCGTCCACCTGCGTCAACGTGGCGGGCTTTGGCTTGAACGGCGACGTGGTGTCGCGCGTGAACCAGAGCAACAAGCGCTTGGGCGGCACCATCACCTTCGCGGCCGCCACCGCGCGCACCCTCGCGAGCTACCGCGCGCCCGTGGTGCACTTGAGCTGGACGGACACCCGGGGCGAAGAAGCGAGCTGGTCGGGGCCGATCTTCGCGGTCTTCCTCGCAAATGGCGCCTATTGTGGCGGCGGGATGTGGCTCGGGCGCGGCGGCGCTATGAACGACGGCGCCATCGATCTCACCATCATCCCCGAGCTCAGTTGGGCGCAGGTGCTCACCGGCGCGCCGCGCTTGTTCACGGGCACGATCGCCGAGGTTCCAGGTGTCGTTCGCGTCGCGGTGCGATCGCTTCGAGCCACCAGCGCGCAGGACGTTCGGGTGGATCTGGACGGCGAGCAGCCAGGCACTCTTGAGGCGACCTTTCAACTAGTCCCCAAAGTGCTCCCGATAAGAGCTGTTTGGGAGGATCCTAGGCGCTCCTAGTCGCTCGGAAATAAGGTTCGTCCGTGCTGTGAGACTATTTTCAGTATTCGGAGAGCCGCTCGTAGTGAGGATTCCCGAAAAAAGTGGCCTTCTCCCCTTGCGCATAGGGGGGGGCAGCGCCTAGAAGGTGCGTGTTCGGGGAGTGATGCTTAGCGAAGCACGCTCTGCGGGTATCGGGAGGTCCGAGCCCATCGATCGTCGCATTGAGTTGCACAAAAAGTCGCGCTTTTGCGTCGACCCAGAACAGAATTTGGATTAAACGTCCGCATCCAGAACGGAGGCTCCAATGAACAAGGCCGATCTCACCGAAATGCTGGCTTCTCGTGGCGGTATCCCCAAGGTCCGCGCTGCTAGCTACATCAACATCCTCACGGAGGCCATCCAGGAGGCCCTCGTGCGCAGCGAGAAGGTGACCATCTCCGACTTCGGCACGTTCACCGTGTCGCAGCGCCGCGCGTTCAAGGGTCACAACCCTAAGAACGGCAATGAGATGAACGTGCCCGCTCGCCGCATCCCGGTCTTCCGCGCTGGCAAGGGCCTCAAGAACGCCCTCAACCCCGACGAAGCCAAGTAAGCTCGCGTCAGGGGCCGCTTCGGCGGTCGAGCCGCCCCAGACCTTTGTGGTCTTGGGCGGCTCTTCGTTTTTGGGGCTCGCGGCGCGCCCGGCGCGACACGAGCTGTCTCACGGGCTGGACGAGCCAATAGCGCGTGATTACGGAGAGCGGTCGGAGGACTCATGTACTCAGAGTCGCGCCCGCAGCCGAGTCTGCCTGACGGGCGTCTTATTCGCCTTGTAGCCGACGCCCAGCTTCCCTCTCGCTACGGCAACTTTCGGGTGATGGCCTTCGAGGCCGCCGACGGCAAAGAGTACGGAGCGGTGGTTCGGGGCGAGGTGCGCGGCGCCAAGGGCGTACCCGTGCGCTTGCACTCCGAGTGCTTCACCGGCGACGTCATGGGCAGCCTGCGCTGCGACTGCCGCGACCAGCTGGAGGCGGCGCTTCGCTACATCGGCGAGCGCGAACTCGGCGTGGTGCTCTACCTGCGCCAAGAGGGGCGCGGCATCGGCCTCGCCAACAAGATCCGCGCCTACGCGCTGCAAGACAGCGGCATGGACACCGTCGAGGCGAACCTCGCCCTCGGCTTCCGCGATGACGAGCGCTCCTACGACGTCGCCGCGCAGATGCTCCAAGAGCTCGGCGTGCAGTCGGTCCGCTTGTTGACCAACAACCCGCGCAAGTGGGAGGGCCTGCAGGCCCACGGCGTCACGGTCGATGGCCGCATCCCCATCACCATGGAGCCGAACGAGCACAACGTCGACTACCTCGCCACCAAGAAGCGCAAGTCGGGCCACTTGCTCTAGCCGCGCGGTGCGCTCACCAGGGCGCGGCGCGCGCGATGGCGGCGACGCAGGCGGTGTCCGCGCGCAGGACCAGCGGGCCGAGGCCCATGGGGGAGAAGCCCGCGTCGAGCGCGGTCGCGATCTCGGCGTCGGTGAAGCCGCCCTCGGGGCCGATGAGCACCGCGGTCGGGCCGGTGGCTGGGGCGGTGCTCGGGGCGCCGGGCAGGGCGATGCGTCGATCGAGGCTAGCGGGGAGCTCGGCGATCGCCTGCTCCAAGCGGCGCAGCGGGTGCAGCAGGGGCAGCGCGTCGCGGTGGCACTGGTGCGCAGCGGCTTGGGCGATGCGCTCGACGCGGTCGAGGCGCAGCTCGGAGGGCACGCAGCGCGACAGGTGCAGCGGGTGAAGCTCGGAGACGCCGAGCTCAGTGGCCATGCGAATGATCAGGTCAAACGCTGGCTTTTTTGGCACGCCGATCAGCAGGTGCAGCGCGGGGCGCGGCGCCTCCTCGCGCGGGTCGTCGAGCTGACGCACGCGGGTGAGGGTGCTGTCGGCGGCGAGCAGCTCGGCGGTAGCGCGGGCGCCTGAGCCGTCGAACAGCTCCACCGTGGCGCCGGGGGCCTGGCGGAGGACGCGGACCAGGTGGTGAGCGCTCGCGTCTGGCAGGACGAGCTCGTCGCCTGCATGGCCGAGGGCGTCAACGCGCGCGCGTCTCACCCGGCGTTCTCCGTCGCGAACTGCAAGCAGATCCACTCGCCGTCCACGTCGCGGTGCTCGATCTTGAGCGAGGCGAAGGCGTTGAGCACCAAGTGCTCCCGGTCGGCGAGCACGCCAGCGACCACGAGGCGGCGCTGGGTGAGGCGCAGGATGTGCGGGGCGAGGGCGACGAGCACCTCGGCGTAGAGGTTGGCCAGCACGAGCTCAGCGGGGCGCTGCAGCGCTTCGATGGGGGTGTCGCTAAAGTCGAGCGTCACGCCGTTGAGGCGCGCGTTGTCGTGGCTGTCCTGGACCGCGCGGACCTCGTTGTCGACGCCCCAGGCCTCACAGCCGAGCTTGGCGGCGGCGATCGCGAGGATGCCGCTGCCGCACCCTAGGTCAAGCACGGTGTGGTGCGTGTCCGCGAGGGCGTCCAAGCGCCGCAGCGCGCCGAGGGTGGTCGGGTGCTCTCCGGTGCCGAAGCCTTGGCCCGGCTCGATGATGATGGCGCCTTCGGGCGCGTCCCACGGTGGGGCGATCACGACGCGCGGGCTCACCTGCTTGGGGCGGAAGGACGCGCGCCACTCGGCCTCCCAGTCGCGGCCGGGCTCGAAGGTCCACACCGTGGGGTGAGGGGCCATGAGCGCGTCGACGCGTGGCTGATCGGGCTGCTCGTACCAAGCGAGGATGCGCGTCCAAGCGGCCACGGGCGCTGGCGGCCCTGTGTCCCACGGCTGGCGTGGGGGCGGGGTCTCGCCGGGGCGGTAGGTCTCTTGCAGGCCCATGGCGCCGGCCGCGAACAGCAGGTCGCTCACGCGCTGCACGTCACCGCGCGGGACGTCGACCTGGACTTGGTGCCAGCCGAGGTCGCTCACTCGGGCGCCACAAACGGGCCAGGAGTGGGCAGGCTCACGCCGTCACGGGCGGCCTCGATGAGGCGCGCGACGTCGTCGGGGGTGTTCAGGATCTGGACCCACTCGGAGCCGTTGGTGCCGCGAAGGAAGAGCGTCGGGGTGCCGCCGATCTGCAAGGTGCTGCCGTCGTTGGAGTCGTTGATGACGTTCTCGATGACGGTGGGGTCCTGCACGCAAGCGCGCCACTTCTCCATGTCGAGGCCGACCTGGTCCGCCATGAACTCGAGGTCGCCCTCCGAGAGGCGCCCGATGTTGGTGTACATGGTGTCCGCGTACTCCCAGAACTTGTCCTGGCGGTGCGCGCACTCAGCGGCGAGGGCGCCGAGGCAGACCTCGGGGCGGCCGGGGGCGAGCTTCGGGTTGCACTCGCCCGACAGGGGGTAGTTCTTGTAGCGGAGCGAGACGTCGGGGTGCTTCTCCACGAGCTCGTGGAGCTGCGGGAAGGCGTGGGCGCAGTGGCCACAAGCGAAGTCGGCGAACTCGACGATCTCGTAGCGCGCGTCGGGGCGGCCGAGCAGGGGCTCCTGGCCGTCCAGGTGCATGATGCCGCCGGTCGCCATGTACAAGGCAGCGACCTCGGCGCTCGGGTTCGCGCTCTTGGAGATCGGGGGCGGCGGGCTCTTGTCGAGCACCTGACCCAGGCCTGCGCCGAACACCAGCAAGAACACGCCGCTGACCGTGAGCGACGCGGCGCTGGTGATGGCCGAGCCGGCCTGCTCAAAGAGCGAGACGCCGTCCTGCGCCATGCCGCGGAAGGCTGCCCAGAAGAGCAGGATGTTCGCGCCGTAGATGGCGATGCAGAACGGACAGACCAGGCCGAGCTTGGCGCTCTCATTGGCGAGGTAGGCCGAGAAGGCCAGGCTGGCGAGACCGAACAAGCCGTTCACCTGGTGGAGGCGCTTGGCGTTGGTGGCCGCCGCGACGATGAGCCCCGCGTAGAAGGCGACGCCGAAGAGCGTGACCGGGACGCCGAACAGCTCCGAGGCCGCCGAGGCGTTCACCTTGTCGCAGTTCACGATCTCGTTCACCGAGCAGATGGCTGGGCCGCTCGGGAAGAGCTTGTGCAGCAGCAGGTAGCCGTTGGCGCCCAGGCCGACGGCGGCCGCGGCGACGATGCCCCACCGAGGGTTGGCGCGAATGACGAGCGCGCACACGGCGAGCACCGCGGCGATGCCGGTGAAGAGCGGCACCGGCGAAGCGTTCGCTGCAAACGGAAGGAGCGGCAGGCCTGCCAGGAACAAGGAGTGCATTGCTTATGGCCTCTTCTTAGCGGACGCGGTGCATATCGCGCTCGGCGTCCTTCGCCTTCAGGGACTCGCGCTTGTCGTGGAGCTTCTTGCCCTTTGCGAGCGCGATCTCTGCCTTGAAGAGCGAGCCCTTCAGGTAGATCCGAAGCGGAACAATCGTCATCCCCTTCTGCTGTGTGGCGCGCTGGAGCTTCGACAACTCGTGACGATGAAGCAGCAGCTTTCGCGGGCGAAGCGGCTCGTGATTGAACTGGTGCGCCTCGATGTAGGGGGAGATGTGCAGCCCGATGAGCCACGCGCTGTCGCCGCGCAGCTGAATATGCGCGTCGCGAAGGTTGGCGTTGCCAGCGCGCAGGCTCTTCACCTCGGAGCCGAGCAGCTGCAGCCCCACCTCAAAGCTTTCCGACAGGTGGAAGTCGTGCCGCGCTTTGCGGTTGACGACGACGTCGCGAGTCTCGGTCTTGGACACAGTGCCCTCCGGGCGGCTGGCTAACGCGCGACGCGCGATCGCGGAGGTCCGGACATTGGATCGAGCGGCCTCGACCCGTGTGTGGGGTTGGGATCGGCCTGCGTGGCGGATCGTGGATCGAAGTGGATCCAAGTATGTTGAATGTGGGGGAGAGTGGACTATAGTGGTGGAGCCGGGATCGAACTCGGCGGGTCCCCTCCGGATTGACATGCTGAAGGTTCGCTGCCAGGCCAACGCGACTCTTGATCCCAAGGGTCGACTCGCGCTCCCCGCGCCGCTCAAGCGCGCGCTGGGGGAGAGCGACGTGTCGCAGCTGGTCTTGGCGTTCCACAAGGGGGCCGTGTGGGGCATGACCCCCCACGACTTTGAGGAGCAAGTGGAGCGTCGCCTCGAGCAGCAAGATCCCTTCGCGGCCGACGTGCTCGACTTCGCTCACGCCATGCTCTCCACGGCTCAGGACGTGAAGGTCGACAACAACGGGCGCATCTTGCTGCCCCCAATCCTACGCAAGCTGGCGGGCCTCGATCGAGAGATCGTGGTGAGCTCGCTGCTGTCCCGCATCGAGATCTGGGACGCACAGGCGTGGGACAAGCGCTTCGAGGTCGCGCTGGAGCGCGCCGCGGCGGCCAGCGGCATGCCGCGCGGGGAGGCCTGGTGAGCTTCGTCCACGACACGGTCCTGCTGCACGAGTCCGTGGCCGCGCTCCACCCGGTGGACGGCGGCTGCTATGTCGACTGCACCCTCGGCGGCGGTGGGCACACCGAGCTGCTGCTGGAGTCGGCCGACTGCACGGTCATCGGCTTGGACCGCGACCCAGCGGCCCTCGCCGCGTCCACCGAGCGCCTCGCGCGCTTTGGCGACCGCTTCATCCCCGTGCGCGCCACGTTCTCCAGCCTCCACGACGTGCTGCGCGCCCAAGGGCGCGACAAGGTGCAGGGCATCCTCGCCGACATCGGCGTGTCGTCTCCGCAGCTGGACGACGGCGCCCGCGGCTTCTCCATTCGCAACGTCGGCCCGATCGACATGCGCATGGACCCGGACGCCGAGCTCTCGGCGGCCGAGATCGTCAACGAGTGGACCATCGACGAGATCACCAAGATCGTCCGAGATTATGGAGAGGAGCGTCACGCTCGCCGCGTCGCTACCGCCATCGTCGAGGGTCGCCCTTGGCGGGACACCGGCGCGCTCGCGGGCGCTGTCGCGGGTGTCGTCGGCAAGGGCAAGGGGCGCATCCACCCCGCTACGCGCACCTTTCAAGGGCTGCGCATCGCCGTCAACGATGAGCTCGGCGAGCTGGAGCGGCTCCTCGCTGCGTCGGTCACCGCGCTCGCACCAGCCGGATGGCTGGCCATCATCACCTTCCACTCCCTGGAAGACCGCCTGGTAAAGCAGTTCCTAGCTGCAGAAGCAGGCAAGCAGGCCGAGCGTGACCCATGGGGTAACGCCATCGGCTCCTTCCGCATGGCACCCCCCGCCAAGCCCGTCACCGCCCCCCCCGACGACCCCAATCCACGCGCTCGCTCCGCCCGGCTGCGCAGCGCCATGAGGCTCCCGTGAACGCTCAGTCACTCGGCCTTCGTCACTCCGTCACCCTCGTGGCTCCGCCCGTGGCGCTCCCCGCGCCCGAGGTCGAGGTCGCGCACTGGGACACCCCGTTCGTCAACGTGCGCCCGCTATGGCGTCACGTCGTCGCGGTCACCATGATCTTCGCGCTCTCGGTCGCGTGGGTCGAGGTCCGCCTCGACGTGAAGAAGACGCGCATCGAGCTGGACCGCAACGCGTCCATGCAGCGCGAAGCCCTCGTGCTCAACAAGCGCCTGCGCTTGGAAGTCGACGCGCGCCGGCGGGCGGCGGCCATGGAGCAGGTCGGGCGCGCGCTCTCGCTCTCTGGAGCGGCGCCGGTCGTCGTGGTCGCGCGGCGATGAGCAACCGCATCGCCATCCCGAAGGTGGACATCCCACCCGACGAGCAGGCGCTCGTGCGCAAGCGCGCCGCCGGCCGCAGCGGGGGCGTCGGCGCCCTGCTCGCCGTCGTGCTCGCTGGCATCGCCGCTCGCGGCGCGGTGCTCTGCGTGGACCCGGACCAGCGCACCACCCGCATGGGCTCAGGGCAGCGCTGGGGGCAGACCACCCTGCGGGCCGACCGCGGCGACATCTTGGACCGCAACGGGCGCCGCTTGGCCACCTCGGTCGACGCGCCCTCGGTCATCGTCGACCCCATGCTCGTGCAGCCCGATCAGCTCGCCGAGCTCGCGGGCCAGCTCGCGAACATCCTCGACATGCCAGCCGACGAAGTGCGCGAGAAGCTCGGGCGCGACGGCCGCTACGTGCGGCTCAAGACCCGTGTTCACCCGGCACAAGCGCAGGCCGTGCGCGAGCTCCACAACCCAGCGCTGTGGATCTTGCGCGACCCGCGCCGCTACTACCCGGAGCAGGACCTCGCCGCGCAGGTGCTCGGCTTCGTCGACAGCACGGGCGTCGGCAAGGAGGGGCTCGAGTCCTCGCTCGACGAGCTGCTCGACGGCGGCTCCATCCTCATCACGCACCGCCGCAACCGCGTCGGCCAAGACCTCGACCCCGAGGATGTGCAGCAGGCCACGGACGAAGGCCGCACCGTCCACACCACTATCGACCGCGCGATTCAGCGCGCCGCCGAGCGCGCCCTCGCGGACATCGTCGAGCGGCACCACCCCGTGGCCGCCTACGCCACCGTCATCGACGTGCGCACCGGCGACATCCTGGCCATGGCCAACGTGCCGACCTTCAACCCGAACGACCTCGACGGCGACGCCGCGGCGCGCAAGAACCACGCTGTGGTCGACGCGATCGAGCCGGGCTCGGTGTTCAAGCCGTTCACGGTCGCGGCGGCCATCGAAGAGAAGCTGGTCACCATCGACTCGACCATCGACTGCGAGGGCGGCCTCTGGGCCCTGGGGCGCGCCCGCATCCACGACGACCACCCGCACAAGCTCCTCACGATCGGCGAGCTCATTAAGTTCTCGTCGAACATCGGCTCCTCAAAGCTGGCGTTGCGACTGGGGGCTGAGCGAGTGGTCGGCTACCTCGGCGACTTCGGCTTTGGAGAGCGCACCGACGTCGCGCTCCCCGGCGAGCGCCGCGGCCGCGTGCGCGACCCCAAGAGCATCAAGCCGATTGAGCTCGCGACGACCTCCTTCGGGCAGGGCGTGACCGTGACGCAGCTCCAGCTCGCCATGGCCACCGCCGCCATCGCGAACGGCGGTGAGCTCATGCGCCCGCGCATCGTCAGCTTGGTCGAGGACTCCGAGGGCGTACCCGTCTGGGTGCAGGAGCCCACGGTCGTGCGCCGCGTCGTGTCGCAGGAGACCGCGCGTCAGGTCACCGCGGCCATGCTCATGGTCACCGAGGAGGGCGGAACCGGCACCCGCGCCCAGGTCCCCGGCTACCGGGTCGCGGGCAAGACGGGCACCGCGCAGAAGGTCAAAGAGGGGCGCTACTCCGAGGCGCGCATCGGCAGCTTTATGGGCTTCTTGCCCGCAGACAATCCGCAGGTCGTCATCGTCGTCACCGTCGACGAGCCCACCGTCGGCAGCCGCTACGGCGGCACAGTCGCCGGGCCGGCCTTCGCAGAGATCGGCGCGTTCACCATGCGCCACCTGGGCATCCCCGCGGACCCCTCCCTGCTCAAGCACCCGCCCGTCGTCGCGGACGCCGTCGCAGACGTCGAGGATGAGCCGCTCGCGCTCGCTTGGGGCGGTCGCTCGTGGAGCGTGCCGGACGTGCGCGGCCGCTCAGTTCGCGAGGTCGCGTCAGCGATTCAAGGTGCGGGCCTCGAGCTGCGCATCGAGGGCAGCGGCTACGCTGTCCGCCAAGACCCTCCGCCTGGCGCGGCGCTCCCTCTCGGGGGCGTGCTCGCCGTCGCCTTTCAATAGCCCCAGCTCTGGAGCCAGCCCTTCGCCCACCCCGTAGCCCGTCCACGAACCAGTTGAGCGCGAAACTCGTACACGTTCCAGCGTGCGAGGGAATCCAAGCGTGTCCGAGCCTCCCCGGAGTCTCCACCTGTCGCCCCAGTCGCGCAGGTCATCCATCGGATGCCGCGAAAGAGTCCAAATCGCTGTGGTCTTGTCTTAGCCTGACGCCCGACTCTCCTGGGGCGTGGACGGGTTCCCTCCTATCTTAGCCTAGGCCGCGGCCAGCGGCTCGCCGCTCTCCGTTACGCGCGTCGGATTTCCGCTTGCGCAGCGGATCCCCAGCCGGTACAACGTACCCATCCCTCCGCGTGTGGTCTCGCACGCATCCGCCCTCCTCCCCGCGTCCCCCACCATGAAGCTCAGTGCCCTCATCGCGCACCTCGATCCGGTGTCCGTGCACGGTCCAACGGATGTCGACGTGCGCGCGCTCACCAAGGACTCCCGCGACGCGGGCCCCGACGTGGTCTTTGTCGCCCTGCGGGGCGAGCGGGTCGACGGACATCGCTTCGTCGCCGGCTTGAACGCAGCGGCGGTCGTCGTGCAGGACGAGGTCGTCGCCCAGCCGGGCGTCACTGTGGTGCGCGTGCGCGACACCCACCGCGCCCTAGCGGAGTTGGCCGCCACTTGGCACGAGCGCCCCTCCGACCACCTCGCGCTCATCGGCATCACGGGTACGAACGGAAAGACCACCACCACCACGCTCATCGACATCGCGCTGCGCGACGCGGGCGTGGCGTCGGGGCGCATCGGCACGACGGGCACGGTGGTGAACGGGCGGGCGGTGCCGAGCGCGCTCACCACGCCGATGGCGGATGACCTGCAGGCGCTGCTCGCGGGCATGGTCGCCGAGGGCGTCGAGGCGGTGGCGATGGAGGTGTCGAGCATCGGCTTGCACCAGCACCGCGTGCACGCCTGCTCCTTCTACATGGCGCTGTTCACCAACTTCAGCCGCGACCACCTCGACTACCACGGCACCGAAGAGGCCTACTTGCAGGCGAAGGCGCTGCTCTTTCGCGAGCCCCCGCTGCGCGCCGCTGGCGGACCGCCCCGCGTCATGTACTGCGCCGATGACCCAGCGTGGCAGCGGCTCGACCTGCCGACGGACCGCTGGGGATACGGTTTCGCCGCGGACGCGGATCTACGAATCATCGAAATGTCGGCCGATGCGGACGGCATGGCGCTTGCAGTAGCCACGCCCATGGGACTCGCCGACATCACAAGCCCCCTCGTCGGGCGCTACAACGCGCTCAACCTGACCGCAGCCCTCGGCGCGCTGCTCCTGCTCGGCCTCGGCTTGGAGCAGGCGTCCTCCTCGCTCTCGGTCATCGGCGGCGTGCGCGGGCGCTTGGAGCCGGTGCCGAACGAGCGAGGCCTCACCGTCATCGTCGACTACGCGCACACGCCTGACGCGCTCTCCAACGCGCTCTCAGCGCTGCGCGAGGTGACCCGCGGGCGCTTGTGGGTGGTGTTCGGCTGCGGTGGAGACCGCGACGTCGGCAAGCGGCCGCTCATGGGCCGCGTCGCCGAGCAGCTCGCGGACGTGGTCATCGTCACGTCGGACAACCCGCGCTCGGAGCCACCGGAGCGCATCATCGCGCAGATCGTCGAGGGCATGGACGAGCCGCCGGTGCGCGCCGAGGTGCGCCGCGAGGTCGCGATCACCGCCGCCATCGTCGGGGCCCGCCCCGGTGACGTCGTGCTCATCGCGGGCAAGGGTCACGAGACCTACCAAGAGATCGCGGGGGAGTTCCTTCCCTTTGACGATCGAGACGTCGCGGCGCGCGCGCTGCGGGAGCTGTCATGAAGCTGACGGGTGTCGACATCGCGACCGCAACAGGCGGCGTGCTCAGCGGTGAGGGGGGCTTCGGCCAGGTGCTCACCGATACGCGCGGCATCGTGCCTGGGGCCTGGTTCTTGGCGATTCGCGGGGCCAGCTTCGACGGCCACGACTTCGTGGAGGCGGCCGCCGCTGCGGGCGCGGGGGGCGTCGTCGTCTCGCGCGAGGTGCCGTTCTGGACCGGCGCGCAGGTGCGCGTCCCGGACACGACCCTCGCGCTGCAAGACCTTGGGCGCTTCGCTCGCGCGGCCTACCACGGGCCCGTCGTCGGCCTGACTGGCAGCGCTGGAAAGACCACGACCCGCGCGCTCATCGCCTTGGCGCTTGAGCCGCTCGGCCCCGTCCACCAGACCGTCGGCAACCTCAACAACCACTGGGGCGTGCCCATGACCCTGCTGGCGGCGCCCGACGACGCGGCGGCGCTCGTGGTGGAGATGGGCACGTCGGGTCCGGGCGAGATCGCCGTGCTCGCGGACATCGCGCGCCCGACCGTGCGCTTGGTGCTCAACATCGGCCCGTCGCACCTGCTTGAGCTCGGCGGCCCCGCCGGCGTCGCGCGCGAGAAGGGCGTGCTCTTCGCGAGCGCTTCCGCCGGTGACACCCTCGTCGTGAACTTGGACGACGCGGCGGTCGCCGCCATGCCTCGCCCCGAGGGCGTGCGGGTCCTCACCTTTGGCGCGCGCCCCGAAGCGGACGTGCGCATCGAAGGTGCTGTGCTGGACGGCCTCGTCACGGTGGTGACCCTGCAAACCCCCGATGGCCCCTGCACCGTGCGCCTGGGCTCCCCCGGCTTGCACCTCGCGTCCAACGTCGCCGCTGCGCTCGCGTGCGCCTACGCGCTCGGCGTGAACACCGTCGCCGCCGCCCAGAACCTCGCGCGCTACCAGCCCGTCGGCATGCGCATGCGGGTCGAAGACCTGGGCGGTGTCACCGTGCTGAACGACGCTTACAACGCGAACCCTACGTCTATGTCCGCCTCGCTGCGCGCGCTCGCCAGCCTGCCCGGCCGCCGCGTCGCCATCATCGGATCGATGTTGGAGCTCGGCGATGAAGAAGACAGGTTGCACGCCGATATCGCGCGCCTCGCGGGTGAGCTCGGCCTCGACCGCGTGGTGCTCGTCGGCGAGCAGATGTGCATGGCGGCGCCGTGCTGCGTGGGCGCTCGCGCGCTCGACACCTTCCCGGACCCCGAAGACGTCGCGCCCGAGCTCGCTCGGTGGCTGCGACCTGGTGATCATGTGCTGCTGAAGGGCAGCCGCGGGGTCCGCATGGAGCGCATCCTCGCGGGCCTTCGCGAACAGAGGGGATAGCGATGCTGTACTGGCTTCACGAGCTGCTTGGGGACGCGGTCCCGGGCGCGAACGTCCTTCGCTACATCTCCTTTCGCACCGCCTGGGGCATGATCACGGCGCTGACCGTGTCGTGGATGCTCTTCCCGTGGTTCATCGAGTGGATGAAGCGCCAGAAGATGAACCAGATCATCCGCTCGGACGGCCCAGAGTCGCACCTGCTCGCGAAGGTCGGCACCCCCACCATGGGCGGCGTCGTGCTCATCTTCGGCGTGGTCGCTGCGACGCTGCTCTGGGGGCGGCTCGACGTCGCGACCACCTGGATGGTGCTGGTCGTGACCGTGGGCTACGCGCTCATCGGCTTCATCGACGACTGGAAGAAGGTGATGGACCGCAGCGCGGACGGCCTCGCTGGGCGCTGGAAGATCGTCGGTCAGCTGCTCTTTGGCGGCGGCGTGCTGCTCTACGGGCACTACTCGGGCGTGATCGAGCCCATCCTGCCGCTGCCCTTCGTGAAGACGGCGGTCCTCGACTTTCGCGAGCTGTGGGTTGGCGCCCCCGACTTGGGGCTGCTGTACCCGCTCTTTGGTATGTTCATCCTCGTGGGCGCGTCCAACGCCGTGAACCTGACCGACGGCCTCGACGGCCTCGCCATCGGTCCGGTCATGACCTGCTCCGTGACCTACGGCATCCTCGCTTACGTCGCTGGAAACGCCCGAACGGCGGCCTACCTCGACATCCCCTTCGTGGCGGGTGGCGGCGAGCTGGCGGTCGTCGCGCTCGCGGTGGTCGGCGCCGGCCTCGGCTTCCTCTGGTACAACGCCTACCCCGCGCAGATCTTCATGGGCGACGTGGGCTCGCTCTCCCTCGGTGGCACGCTCGGCATCATCGCCATCATCACCCACCACGAGCTGCTGCTCGCGCTGGTGGGCGGCATCTTCGTGCTGGAGGCGGTGTCTGTCATCCTGCAGGTCGGCAGCTTTAAGCTCCGCAAGAAGCGCATCTTCGCGATGGCGCCGATTCACCACCACTACGAGAAGCAGGGCTGGAGCGAGACGAAGATCGTCATGCGCTTCTGGATCATCTCCATCGTGCTCGCCCTCGTCGCGCTCTCCACGCTGAAGATGCGCTGATGAACCTCGCGGGCCAGCGCGTTGTGGTGATGGGCCTCGGCGCCTCCGGGCGCGCGGCGGCCGAGCTGGCTGCGCGCCACGGCGCGGACGTGGTCGGCGTCGATCTGCGCGCGGACCTGCCCGCCATCCCCGGCGTGCGGTTGGAGCTCGGGCCCCACCGCCGCGACACCTTCCTCGGCGCCGACCTGCTGCTGCTCTCGCCCGGCGTCCCGCTCACCCAGCCCGACGTCGCCGCCGCCATCGCCGCAGGCGTCCCGGTCCTGGGCGAGCTCGCCTTCGCCTGGGCGCTGCTCTGCGCGCGCGAGGGCGGGACCCCGAACGCCGCCGCCATCACCGGCACCAACGGCAAGTCCTCGGTCACCTCCTTCACCGGTCAGCTCCTGCAAGCGAGCGGTCGCACCGCCTTCGTCGGGGGCAACCTCGGCACGCCGCTCTCAGCGGCCCTGCTCGCCGATCAGCGCGTGGACGCCTGGGTGATCGAGGTGAGCAGCTACCAGCTCGAGCTCGCGGGGGACTTCGCGCCGCGCGTCGCCGCTTGGCTGAACCTCACCCCCGATCACCTGGCTCGGCACGGCACGATCGCGAACTACGCGGCCACCAAGGCGAAGATCTTCGCCAAGATGTCTCCAGACGCGGGCTGCCTCGTGCCGCAGGGCTCGGACGTCGTCGACGCCGCGCTCGCTACGGTGCCGAGCCGCCGCTGGCTGCGCCTCGGGGGCGCTCCTGGCCTGCGACGCGTCGGACAGCAGGGCCTTGTCGCGACCGACGAGGGGGAGACGTGGTCGATCGACCTCTCGGTGGTGCCGCTCCTCGGCGAGCACAACCTCGACAACGCGCTCGTCGCCGCCTGGCTCGCCGTCTCCCTGGGGGCCGCGCGGGGCGAGGTCCAAGCGGCGCTCGGCGCGCTCAAGCCGCTCGCGCACCGCATGGAGCAGGTGCTCACGCGCGATGAGCGCGTGTGGATCAACGACTCGAAGGCCACGAACGTCGACGCAGCGCGCGTCGGCGTGCTCGGCTTGTCCCAGCGCGCCGTGGTGCTGCTCGGCGGCGAAGCCAAGGCTGGCGACGACTTCTCTGCCCTCGCGCCGCTGCTTCGCGCGCAGCGGGCGGTGCTCTGCTTTGGCGCGTCGGGCGCCGACATCGCGAAGGCGCTCCGCGCTGAAGGTGTCGAGAGCGAGCTGCTCACCTCGCTCGAAGCGGCGGTCCAACGCGCCGCGGTCCTCGCCCAACCTCACGAGGCGGTGCTGCTCTCCCCGGGCTGCGCGAGCTTCGACGCGTACCAGAACTTCGAGCGCCGCGGAGAGCACTTCGCGGCCTTAGTCCGGGAGATCGCATGAGCGTCCTCGTCACAGGCCCCGCCGCCCCCACGCCCCGCCGCGACGCGCGCGCCCTGAACGTCGAGCGCGTGCCGCCCGTCGCGCGCTGGGACTGGTGGCTCGCCGGGCTCGTGCTGCTGCAGATGGCCTTCGGCTTGCTCATGATCCTGTCGGCGAGCTCGCTCTCGGCGGACGCACGCTTCGGCAACCCGGCGCACTTCGTCACCCGCCAGGTCGCGGGCCTCGTGCTCGGGCTCGTGCTCGGCGCTGGCGTCGTGCGCACGCGCTGGAGCGTGGTCCGCGCGGCGGCGCTCCCTACCTACTTCGTCGCCATCTTCGGGCTGCTGCTCGTGCTCACGCCGCTCTCGCACTCCGCCAACGGCGCGACCCGCTGGATCTCCATCGCCGGGCTGAACTTTCAGCCCTCCGAGTTCGCAAAGCTGGCGTTGGTCTTCGCTATGGCGTACTTCTTGGCGAACAACGAGGGCCGCCTCAACGACTTCGCGGTCGTGATCATGAGCCTCGCGGTGCCGGTGCCGCTGCTGCTGCTCGTCATCCTGCAGCCCGACTTTGGCACCACCGTCATCTTGTCCGCGCTCACTGGCGTCATGGTCTTCTTGGCCGGGCTGCGCTGGCGCTTGGTCGGCAGCCTTGGCGGCGCGGGCATCGCGGCGCTCGGGCTCGTCGCGGTCCTGGAGCCCTACCGCATGCGGCGCTTCGCCACCTTCTTCGACCCCTTCGCAGACACCGCGGGCTCGGGCTACCAGGTGATTCAGGGCTGGATCGCGCTCGCTTCCGGCGGCTGGTCGGGGCGCGGCATCACCGGCGGCTTCGCGCAGAGCGGCTTCTTGCCTGAGGCGCACACCGACTTCATCTCAGCGGTGGTGGGCGAAGAGTTCGGCGCGCTCGGCTTCGTCGCGCTCGTCCTCTCCTACGCCTTGCTCGTCTGGCGCGGCACCGTCATCGCGCGGCGCGCGGCGGACTTCTTTGGCATGCTGCTCGCGATGGGCATCACGCTGCTGATGGGCAGCCAGGCCATCATCAACCTGGGCGTCGTCGTCGGCGTGCTGCCACCGAAGGGCCTCGTCCTGCCCTTCCTCTCTTATGGGTCGTCCGCGGCCCTGGTTCACACGCTCTGCGTGGCGCTGCTGCTCCGAATCAGCATGCACCGCGCGCCGGAGGCTCGCACGCGATGATGTTTCGAGGCAAGGTCCGCACCATCCACTTCGTGGGGATCGGCGGCATCGGCATGAGCGGCATCGCTGAGGTGCTGCTGAACATCGGCTTCACCGTCAAGGGCTCCGACCTGCGCGAGGGTGAGTCCGTCGATCGACTGCGTTCGCTCGGCGCGGTCATTCACATCGGCCACCGCGCCGAGAACGTCGGCGACGCGGACGTGCTCGTGCGCTCTACGGCGGTGCACGCGAGCAACCCCGAGCTGGTCGAGGCCCACGCGCGCCTCATCCCCGTCATTCAGCGCGCCGAGATGCTCGCCGAGCTGATGCGGCTCAAGCACGGCATCGCCGTCGCAGGCACGCACGGCAAGACCACGACCACGTCGATGCTCGCCACGCTGCTCGACGCCGGCGGCTTGGACCCGACGGTGGTCATCGGCGGTCGCTTGGACAGCTTGGGTGGCACCAACGCCCGCTTGGGCACCGGCGACTACATGGTCGCCGAGGCCGACGAGTCCGACGGCACCTTCTTGCTGCTCTCGCCGACGGTCTCGCTGGTCACGAACATCGACGCCGAGCACCTCGACCACTACGGCGACGTCGAGACGCTCGAGGCGACCTTCCTCGACTTCATGAACCGAGTGCCCTTCTACGGCTTCTCGGTGCTCTGCGTCGACCACCCCACCGTGCAGCGGCTCATCCCGCAGGTGCGTCGCCGCGTCGTCACCTATGGCCTGTCGCGTCAAGCCGACTACCGCGCCGCCAACCTCCGTCGCGACGGCATGGAGACGCGCTTCACGGTGTACCAGCGCGATGAGGTGCTCGGGGACGTCGTCCTTGGCATGCCGGGCCTGCACAACGTGAGCAACGCCGTCGGAGCGATCGCGACGGCGATGGAGCTCAGCATCCCGTTTGAGCGCGTCGCGACCGCGCTGCATCGCTTTTCTGGTGTGCAGCGGCGCTTCACCGTGCGCGCGGATGTCAGCGGCGTGCTCATCGTCGACGACTACGGGCACCACCCGGTCGAGATTCAGGCGACGCTGGAGGCGGCCGAGCTCGGCTTCCCCGAGCGCCGCATCGTCGCCGTCGTGCAGCCGCACCGCTTCACGCGCTTGCAGTCGCTCTTCGCGGAGTTCTGCGGGGCGTTCCACCAGGCGGACCACGTCGTCGTCTGCCCGATCTACGCGGCGGGCGAGGAGCCCATCGAGGGCGTCTCGCACCACGCGCTCGCGCGCGGCATTCACGAGCGCGGCCACCGCGGCTGCGTCGCCGTCGACAGCCTGGACGAGGCTGTGCAGCACCTCAACGAGGAGCTTCGCGAGGGCGACATCGTCATCACGCTCGGCGCGGGCAACGTGAACTCGATCTGCTCGGCGGTCGCGGCGAACTTGGCCGCGAGGGCTTGAGCGCCGTGTGGCCCGACGGGGTCGTCGTGCGCGAGGCCGAGCCGGGCGAGCGGCACAGCCCGTGGCGGGTCGGTGGCTCGTGCGCGTGGTTCGCCGTGCTGCACCGCCGCGCGACCCTCGCGGACGGCTGGTCGGCGCTCAGGCAAGCGGGCGGCGCCCCCATGCCTCTCGGAGCCGGCACGCGCACGCTGGTGCGGGGAGGGGGCCTCGATCGTCCGCTCGCGCGCCTCGGCGTCGACTTCTTGCACATCGAGCGCGGCGAGGGCCTTTGGTTCGTCGGCGCGGCGGTGCCCGTGCCGGTGCTGCTGCACGCGTGGGCGCTCGCTGGGCGCACGGGCCTGGAGGCGTGGACCTCGCTCGCGGGCAGCGTCGGCGCGGCGGTCGCCCTCGACAGCGCGGGCGTGCTGCCGGCCATCGGCGCTGTCGAGGCGCTGCAGCGCGGTCAGCTCCGCGAGGGCACCCTGGAAGACGCGAAGCGGGCGCTCATCATCACCGGCGTGTGGCTGCGGAGCGCGCCCGCCGAGGTGCTGCCCAAGAAGGCGAAGGCGCGGTCCACGCTCCCGCAGGGGTGGTGGCAGCGCGACGGGCGCATTGACCCCGTCGCTGAGCTCGTTCGGGCGGGGGTCGCTGGCACGCGGCTCCGCGATGTTCGTATCCCGAGCGAGGACATCGAGCAGTTTGTGAACACCGGACGAGCGACGCTGGACGACGTCGAGCTGCTCGCCCGGTCGGTCTGCGACAAGGTCAAGCGCACGAGTGGGGCCGACCTCGTGTCGCGCGTTCAGGAAGTCGGCAAGAAGAGGAGGTCGTGATGCTAGAGAAGAGCGTACGCGTTGGGGTTCTCATGGGCGGTCTCTCCACGGAGCGCCCCATCTCTCTCAAGTCGGGCAAGGCCGTCGTGCAAGCCCTCCGCAACCGCGGCTGGAACGCCATCCCGGTGGAGGTCGACCGCAACCTGCCGGTAAAGCTCCTGGAGGAGCGGATCGACGTCGCTTGGTTGGCCTTGCACGGTCGCTTTGGCGAGGACGGCTGCGTTCAGGGCTTGCTGGAGGTCATGGGCATCCCGTACACCGGCAGCGGCGTGCTCGCGTCCTCGGTCGCCATGGACAAGGTCGCTACCAAGCGCGCGCTCTCGGGGAGCGAGGGCGTGACGATGGCGCGCGACTGGGTGTACCGCCGCGGGCAGGCCTGGCCGCAGGACCTCACCTTCCCCATCGTCGTCAAGCCGAGCGTCGGCGGCTCCACCATCGGCATCGCCCTCGCCAAGAGCGAGCCCGAGCTGCGCGACGCGCTGGACCAAGCCTGCAAGCTGAACGAGGAGGTGCTCCTCGAAGAGTACGTCGCTGGCGACGAGATCACCGTCGCCGTGCTCGACGGTGACCCGCTCCCCATCGTACGCATCCTGCCCAAGTCGGGCTTCTTCGACTTCGAGGCGAAGTACACCGCGGGGCAGACCACCTACGAGGTCCCCGCGGACATCTCGGAGCACGCTTGGCGGCGCGCGAGCGAGGCGGCCAAGATCGCCTTCGTGCGGCTCGGCTGCCGCGGCCTGGCGCGCGCGGACTTCATCATTCGGCGCAGCGACGGCGAGCCTGTCTTCCTGGAGATCAACACCATCCCGGGCATGACGGCGACCAGCTTGTCCCCTATGGCTGCGCAGTCTGTGGGCATCTCCTTCGAGGAGCTCGTCGAGCGCGTTTTGCGCGGCGCCACCTCGATGGCGGCCGAGATCGAGTGAGCGCGTCTTCTCCAAAAGTCGCCCTTTTGACCGATACAAGAGCGAGTGAGATCATTGGATCCAATGGTCGCGCGCAGATTGGATCTTCGGATCTCAATTCGCGCAACGCGCCGGTTGAAGCGAGGCGGATTCGAGCGAAAAACGCCGCTGTTCACAAGCCTGTGGATAACTTGTAATAAGCGGCGTTAGAGGCCGTATTATGGTGAACTCTTGCGCGGGTGCCTTTGACAGGGTTCGACAAAATCAGAAAACTTGATCTCATTCGCTTGAAGGGTCTGGGATGACACTGTAGAAAGAGGGTGTCCCAACCGACTTGAGTCCCCCTCGAGTCCCCCCCGGGTCGCCCCCCCTCGCGCAGCGCCAGCTGCCACCCCCGCCCACCATCGTTCCCCAAGCACACCCCGTGACCTTACACGCGCCGCCATCGGCCGAGGCTCCCGTCTCGGACCTGTACGCCTGGGCTCGCCCGCTCGCAGCGCTCGCTGCGGCGGGCGGGCTCATCGGTGCGTTTGCGGTCGTGCGACCTGACCTCATGATGGTCGAGCAGGTCGCGTTCGTTGGCGCCCACCACGCCAGCGTTGAGTCCCTCCGGCACCTGTCGGATATTCGCAACGGCGACCCGCTCTGGTCGGTCGATCTCGACCGCGTGGAGCGCGGCGTCCGAGCCCACCCCTGGGTTCGCGCGGCGCGCGCGGCCCGCAAGTGGCCCGCCACTGTCGAGGTTGAGGTCGTCGAGTACGAGCCCGTCGCGCTCGTGCGCTGGGACGGCCTCCGCTACGTCGACGCTGACGGCACGCTCTTCTTGGGCGCGCACAGCGATGACCTCGACTACCCCGTGATCACCGGCATCGACGGCAGCCTCGCGGAGGCGCACCCGAACCTGCCCGCGATGGCGCTGCGCGACACGCTGAACGTGCTCACCTCGCTCGATGAGCGCGGCATCGTCGCCCGCTCGGACGTGTCCGAGGTGGCCTTCTCCACCTCCCACGGCTTCACCGTGCAGCTGCGCAGCGGCTCACGCGTCCTCTTCGGCTTGGACGGCCTTGAGCGTCAGCTCGACCGCCTCGCCACCCTCGTGTCTCGTGAAGGCCTCGACTTGTCGAGCGCTGTTCACGTCGACCTCGCGCCCATGCGCGTGGCCATCGTGCGTCCCCTCGCTCGTCCCGGTGGGGAGGGATGATGGCACCCTGTCAAGAAACCACTGGATTGCGGAGGAATCCATGATCGACCTCGTCGCTGAACACGAACTGAACGGCGCCAAGATCAAGGTGATCGGCGTCGGCGGTGGGGGTGGCAACGCCATCAACACCATGATCGCGACCGGACTCACCGGCGTTGAGTTCATCGCTATGAACACCGACGCTCAGGACCTGAAGCGCAGCCTCGCGCCGCGTCGGTTCCAGCTCGGCGCAGAGCAGACCCGCGGCCTCGGCGCGGGCGCTAACCCCGAGGTCGGCCGCGAAGCCGCCCTCGAAGACCGCGACCGGATCGCCGAGCTCGTGGTCGGCGCAGACATGGTCTTCGTCACCGCCGGAATGGGCGGCGGTACGGGCACCGGCGCGGCCCCGGTCATCGCGCAGGTCGCTCGCGAGTGCGGCGCGCTCACCGTCGGCGTCTGCACGCGTCCCTTCTTCTACGAGGGCAAGCGCCGTCGCCGCCAGGCGGACGAGGGCATCGCCGCGCTCAAGGAAGTCGTCGACACGCTCATCACCATCCCGAACCAGCGCCTGGTGGCGATGGCCTCGGATCGCACCAGCATGAAGGACGCCTTCCGCATGGCGGACGACGTGCTCCTGCAGGCCGTCAAGGGCGTCTCCGACCTCATCAACCACCAGGGCATGGTGAACGTCGACTTCGCCGACGTGCGCACCGTCATGGCGGGCAAGGGTGTGGCGCTCATGGGCGTCGGCTCCGCTCGCGGTGAGCACAAGACCGTCGAGGCCGCGCAGATGGCCATCAGCTCGCCGCTGCTCGACGACGTGTCCATCTTGGGCGCCACCAGCGTGCTCATCAACATCACCGGCAACAGCAACCTGACGATGTACGAGATCCACGAGGCCTCTTCCCTCATTCAGGAAGAAGCGCACGAGGACGTCGAGGTCATCTGGGGTTGGGTCGTGGACGAGTCCATGGACGACGAAGCCCGCGTGACCGTGATCGCCACCGGCTTTGAAGAGAGCCGCCGCATGCTTCAGCCGCAGTCCGAGTACGTGGAGGTCCGCGTCAACGAGCGCGTGGCCAACCGCCTCGGCGATCGCCGCGCTCGCGCGCCGCGTGAGCTGCACGCTGGCTTCGGCCGCGCCCGCGAAGACTACGACATCCCCACCTTCTTCAAGGGCGACTGACGCGACTCGTCGCAGTCGCTCGCCGGTCGCCGCCGGGCCTCCGCCCTGGTAGCACGCGGGTGGGCTGCACTCGAGACAGGGACGACGACGGCGTCGCAGCTCACTCGCTGAGCTGCGGCGCCGTCAACTTTTTGGTGGGGAGGGGATAGAGGGCGTCCTCGCCCCGGAGTCCCCATGTTCTTGCTCGCGCTCTTCGCCTGCACAGGCGCCCCCGACGCTCCCGCTGCCAATGACCCCGCGTACACGACGACCCATCGCGTGTGGTCGCTGGTCGGCGACGGGCTCACCGAAGATCAAGGCCTCGTCGACCTGAGCGTGGCGGGGCCGCTGCGCGGGCACGTGCGCGTGTGGGTCGGAGACGCGGCTACCGAGCTCGTGGACGGCGTCGGCCAGCTCGACCTGCGCGACCAGCCCCCCGGCCTCGTCGACCTGATCTGGGAGGACGGCGGCGGCGCCTTCGCCCTCACTACGGTGGTGCGCAGCGCGCCGCTCTACGTCGTGCCCTCGGTGGACTGGGACAGCTCGGACACGCGCGACAACGTCATGGACTGGCAGTTCGCGCTTCACCAGGAGCACCCGGAGCTGCGCATCACCCACCTCGTCGGCCCCTACCTCTGGACCGATCCGGAGCTGACGGACGACCGAAAAGCCAAGCTCACCGCCGATCTAGCGAGCTACCGCGACGATCACGACGACGAGATCGGGCTGCACATCCACCCCTACTGCCACCTGGTGGAGCTCGCGGGTGTGCCCTGCGCCACCGAGCCATCCCTCGCGGGCGGCGTCGACCCCACCGGCTACGCGGTGCCGAACTGGGCCTACACCGAGGCGCAGTTCGCGGACATCGTCGCGACCTCGGGCGACCTGTTCGAGGCCCACGGCTTCGCGCGCCCGACGAGCTACCGGGCGGGCGGCTGGACCGCGACCACCGACATCCTGCGCGCGCTCACCAGCGAGGGCATCGTCGTCGACAGCAGCGCGAACAACTGGGCGCGCATGGAGGAGTGGCAGGGCACGGGCATCCTCTACGACTGGAACGCCGAGGCGTGGTCGACCATCGGCGACACCTCGCAGCCCTACTGGCCGCAGCAGGGCGACGCTCAAGCGGGCGGTCCCGACCCGATCGGCCTGCTGGAGGTGCCGGACAACGCCATCCTCGCCGACTACGTGACCGAGGACGAGATGATTGATGTCTTCGACCAGAACTGGCCGGGGGGCCCGCTCGCGGTGCCTACGCAGGTGTCGATGGGCTGGCATGACAGCGTAAACGCCGTGTTTCGAGCCCGCGTCTCCCGAGCGCTCGACCGCTTCGACGGCGGGCTCGCCGCGCGGGACTCGGGGCCGGTCGTCTACGCGACCATGACCGAGCTCGTGGACGTGGACTGGCCCGAGTAGCTACTGAAAGCGGGCTTCGACGTCGGCGATCGCGGGCTCGATGGCGTCGACGCGCGCGCCGTGCCAGCGGTGGGCGAGGGCGGTGTCGCGGCCGCGCACGTAGTAGCCGTGGGCCTTGGTCCACACGACCTCGGCCCGGCCTCGGAGCGCCGCGTTGTAGGCGGCGAGGCGGTCCTGGCGGCGGGCGATCTTGCGGGGCGGCCTCGCGGTGAGCAAGGCGTCGCCTACGTCGGTGTAGCCTTGGCCGAGGGTGATGAGCCCGTCGAGGATCCACTCGACCTCGCCTAGGTTGGCCACGGCGACGATGTGCTCCTCGGTGGCCTTCATGAGCACGGCGCGGGCCTCCAGGGCGCGCACCTGCTTGCGCGGGCTCACGTCGAGGGAGCGCTCGCGGGACTCGGCGACCAGGGACTGCGCCCAGATCGCGTGCGCTTTCGCTTGGTAGTAGGTGGCGTCTGCGGGGGCGGTGTGCGCGAGCGCCTGGGCGATGGCGTCTCGTCCACCCGGCACGTCTCCGCCTTGAAGCTGCCAGATCGCGCGAACCAGCGCGACCTTGGCGCGGTCCGCTTCGTCGTCGACCTCGCCGAGGGCGTCGACGCTGGCGATGGCGTCGTCGTAGCGGCCCATGCTGCCGAGGACCTCGGCGCGGCGAAACTGGAGGTCTTGCGCGCGAACGCCTTGGTAGGCCTGGGCGGTGTCCTCGTACACGCGGAGCGCGTCGGGCAACCGGCCCTCGAGCTCCAGCACGATGCCCTGAAAGTACCGCACGGCGACGACCTCTTGGGGGGTGGCGGCGCGAGCGGCGGCGCTGTTGAGCATGAGCCCGGCGCCCTCGAAGTCGGCCTCGCGAATGCGGCCGCGGGCCTCGTCAATCAGCGCCTCGATCGACGGCAGCGCCGGCTGCTCCGAGGCGAGCTCTAGCGCGACCGGGGCGTCGGCGGGCACGTCGGTCGGCGCGAGCGCTGGCTCATCGGCCAGGGCGAGGAGGGACAGAGCGAGCAGCCACATGCGAAGTCTCCGGCTCGTGGGACAGCATCGCCGCGATGGCGGTTCCCCTGAGAAGTTCGGCCCCTCCCGAGGGAGAGGCCGATGCCGCTTAGCCGTGTAGTGGAAGTCAGACCCCCTACAATGAAGTAGGTGGGCTTTATTACATCGCTTCCGGCTTCCCTGTCAGAAGGGCATGCGCTCCACGATGAGGAAAAAATCCCGATTTCCGGAATTAGAGGGAGTCCCGCGACCGCCCACTTAACCACGAACCTCGCAGCACCTTTAGAGTACGGGATGCAGTGGTGGAGCGCAAGAGGAAAGCGTTGAGCTTCTGAGAAGAGGCCGAAGGACGCCGAGGAGCGGGCGACGTGTGGGTTGCAGACCGCGCGATGCGGTTAGCCTCTGATCCTGCGCCTGTGTGCGCCCGTTCAATCGAAGCCCGTTGGAGTTCCCATGTCCGTCAATCGCTCGCTCCCTTCAGTTCTCGCCGTGCTCGCCCTGTCCGCGTGCCGGGGGGCTCCAGACGCCATGAGCATGAGCTTGTCGCCCGATCCCGCCTACACCACGGACGACCTCACCCTCGTCGCTTCGCTCGCACCCGACGACGTGGTGCGCGCGGATCGCCTGGACGTGAGCGTCTCGTGGACGCTCGATGGGCAGGCGCAAGCGGATCTGGACGGAGTCTACACGGTCCCCGCCGACCGCACCGCCAAGGGCCAGGTGTGGCAGGCCACGGCGGTCGCCGCGCGCGGCGACCATCTGGGCGTCGAGGCCGTCGCGAGCGTCACCATCGCGAACAGCCGCCCCGCGGCGGTGATCTCCGCAGACGCCACGGTGCCATCGGACGTGGACGTCGTCGCCACCGCCACGGCGACAGACGCCGACGACGACGCGGTGACCTTCACCTGGGCGTGGACCGTAGACGGCGACCCCTCCGACCTCGCCACCGACACGGTGCCAGCGGAGCTCACCGCCAAGGGGCAGGTCTGGCAGGCCACGGTCATCCCGAACGACGGCGAAGCGGACGGCGAGCCTGTGACGGCGTCGATCTCCATCGAGAACGTCGCGCCGCAGGTCACGGAGGTGGCGTTGAGCCCGCTCGACCCAGCCACGGACGCTACGATCACCGCTGCTGTGGTCGCGTCCGATGTGGACGGCGACGCGATCACACTTCGCTATGAGTGGCTTGTAGACGGTGTCGTAGCGCAGGACTCCGACGTAAACACGCTCGATGGCGCGCTCTTCGACAAGCGTCAGGTGCTCAGCGTGCGCGTGACGCCGAACGACGGCTTCGTCGACGGCGCGGCGCTCACCTCTGCCGAGCTCACCGTCGTCAACACGGCGCCTACGCTGACCTCGGCGGCCATTGACGCCACGGAGCTGTTCACCACGGACAGCCCGTCTTGCACCAGCGCGGGGTGGGCGGACCTCGACGGGGATCCCGAGGACGTGCGCTACGCGTGGCTCGTGAACGGGCAGGTCGTCGCGACGACACAGACCCTGGCCTCGACGGAGTTCGTCAAGGGCGACGTGCTCGCCTGCGTGGCGACGCCTTGGGACGGCGAGGTCGAGGGCGCGCCGGTCACCAGCGACAGCCTGACCGTGCTCAACACGGCGCCGGTGCTGGCCACCGCGGCGCTCTCCACCACCAGCCCCGCCGAGGGCGACACGCTCAGCGTCGTGCTCGGCGGCGCGAGCGACGTCGACGGTGACACCCTCTCTTACGCGTACAGCTGGCAGGTGAACGGGGTGCAGGTCGCCACGACGGAGACGCTCAGCGGCGACTCCTTCGACAGGGGCGACACGATCGTCGCGATGGTGACGCCGAGCGACGGCTCGACGGACGGCCTGCCGGTCACCAGTGACACAGCGACCGCTGTGAACACAGCGCCCACGATGCTCAGCGTCGCGATCACGCCAACGGGGGCGCACGCCGCGGACACCCTCGTCGCGCACTACCAGGGCGGGGACGCGGACGGCGACACGCTCTCATACACCTTCGCGTGGACGGTGAACGGCGCGCCCGTGGGCACCGCAGACACGCTCGCCGACGACCTCTTCGCCAAGCACGACCTCATCGGGCTCGTGGTCACCCCGAACGACGGCACGCTTGACGGCGCGCCCATGGCGGCGGCCGAGCTCGAGATCCTCAACACAGCGCCCACCGCGCCTGTGGTCGCGTTGTCTCCGACGACTCCCGTCCTCACCAGCGACATCGTTTGCAACATCGACGTTGACTCTGTCGATGTGGACAATGACGCTGTGAGCTACGCGTTCTCGTGGACCGTGGACGGCCTCCCCTACACCGGCCAGACCGACCTCACGGTGTTTGACGGCGACACGGTGCCCGCCGCGGAGACGAACGTCGGCGAGGAGTGGGTCTGCTCAGTTGTGGCCAACGATGGTGAGGTCGACAGCGCCGTCGCGAGCGCGTCGGTCGTGGTCGTTGACCCGCTCTTGGCGGACGACTTCGAGGACGGCGACTTCGCTGGGTGGCTCAAGAAGAGCGGAAACTACTCGGTGGACACCATCGGCGCGGACGGCAGCAGCCGCGCGCTGCGCCTCGACGGGAGCACGTCGCACTACAACGGCTTGTACTGGAGCTTCGCCTCCGAGACGCCGTCTGCTATTCGCATGTATGTGCGGACCGACGCGAGCGACGTCGACGCCGCGTACGTCGTGTTTGGTGGGGCCAACATCGGCAACAGCAGCACGGCGGCCTTCTTCCGCATCAGCCAGAACACCCTCAAGCTGTACGATGGGACCAAGGAGTACACGACGCCCTACGTCGCGGGCACGTGGGCGCTCATCGAGTTCCGTCCCAACTGGGGCGCGCAGACGCTGGACTGGTACACGGACGGCGCGCTGCGGGCCTCGGGGGTGCCGTTCCGCGGCACGGCGCTGACGCTCGAGGAGCTGCACTTGTACAACTTCTCGGACACCACGGCGTGGTGGGACCAGGTGATGGTCCTCCCATAGCCTCGGGCGAGCTCTCTGCAGGGAGGCGGGCGTCGTTGACACAGCGATCGCCAGCGTTTACGTCCTCAGCACCCTCCTCCCTCCTGCCAAAGACTCCCCATGTCACCAAGAAATCCTCGCGCACGCGTCCTGGTCTACCTGCTCCTGCTCCCGGCGGTCTTACTCGGGGCGAACGAGAGCCCAGGTTGTAGCTGTCGTCGAAAGCCGCCGTCAGACCTGCCGCCGGTCGTGGACAACGTCTCTGATGTCGCCTCAGTCGCGGAACCTCTGCAACTTGTCGATGTTGAACCTGGCGTTGGCGAGGTCGGGCAGGACTTTGACGTGCGCGTAGACGGCGCGGGCTTCGGCGATGGCCTTCGGGTCGGTGTTGTGGACGCCGCGGGGGGCGTGACTGAGCTGCTACACCAGAGCGTCGTCGACGGCAACACCGTGCGCGGCCGGGTGCCGGGGCTGGCAGCGGGCCGCTATGACGTGCAAGCGGTGCAGGGGACCTCGCGGGCGGTGCTTCGGCAGGGCATCTCCGTGCGCACCTCGGCGCCCGATACGCAGCGCTGTTCACGCGTCACCGTGCGCTTCGAGACCGATGACGCCACGCTCGCGGCGGACTCGCGCAAGCAGCTCGACAGCTTGGCGGACTGCTTCAACACGCTCGCGGCGATTCGCATCGAGGGCCACGCCGATGAGCGCGGCACCACGAGCTACAACCTCGGGCTCGGCCAGCGCCGCGCCCACACCGTGAGCCGCTACCTCGTCGGGCTTGGCGTGCCGCTCACTCAGCAGGAGCTGATCTCGTATGGTGAGGAACACCCGATCGCCGATGGCCACGATGACGCCGCGTGGGCGAGCAATCGCCGGGTCGAGCTCCTTGGCCGTTAAGACGCTCGCTGCGGTCGGGCTCGCGCTCCTCAGCGGCTGCGTGATGCCGCATAATAAGGCTGCGACCGCCTCTTATGTGCGCGACGTCGCTGTCGCCCAGGAGCGCTCCGCCACGCTAGAGCGCGCTGTCGCCGAGTACGAAGGGCGCCTCGCGCGCCTGGAAGAGGCCATGCGGGCTGCGGGCGCCCACGAGGCGGAGAAGCTCGAGAACCTCGACCAGGTGAACGCCGAGGTGAACCGCCTCCGCGGCCAATCCGAGGTGCTGCGCTTCGAGCTCGACGAGCTCAAGCGGACCTTCGAGGGCCTGTCGGTGGACGTCGACCGGCGCCAGCTCTACGACGAGCTGCGCCTGCGCCAACTGGAGCAGTTCTTGGGCGTCAAGCCGCCGCCGATGCCCGCCGAGGAGCCCGTCTGTGACCCCACGGTCGAGGCGTGCGAGGACGGCGACCAAGGCACGGAGGGCTCCCCGCCGCCGCCAGGCGCTGCGCCGCCTACTGGCGAACCGGAGACCGCCGCTGCCGCGCTGGAGCAGGCCGTGGCCCACCTGGAAGGCGACCGTCCTCGCGTCGCGCGCGCCATCCTGGAAAAAGCCGTGCAAACTTACCACGGCGCGCCCGAGCTGGCTGAGATCCGCTATCGCCTAGGTGAAACCTGGATGAACGAGGGCAAGTGGAGCAAGGCGGTGACCGCGTTCCAGGCCGTCGTGGACAACCACAGCAGCTCCGAGTGGGCGGCGTGGGCCATGCTCCGCCAGGGCGACTGCTTCATCGGCATGGGCCAGAACGACAACGGGCGCCTCTTCTATGAAGAAGTGCAGCGGCTCCACCCCAGCTCGGAGGCGGCGGGGGAAGCGAAGAAGCTGCTGGGCGGCGGGTAGCCGGCGCTTGACAGCGCCGGGGGCGCGAAGTATTCAGCTTCTGCCAAATCGCTGATCCCACTTTGCGGGATTGGTCCCTTCGGGCCAGTCTCGCTTTTTTTTTGGTTTTCGGACACTATGCATCCCGTCGAGCTTCAAGCCCACGTACGACGGCTCGTCGAGCCCACCATCGAGCGCCTCGGCTTCGACCTCGTCGCCGTGGAGTGGGTCAGCAATGTGTTGCGCCTTTCTTTGGATGGCGCCAAGGGCGTCTCGGTGGGCGACATCGCTCATGTGAGCCGCGCGGTCGCGCCGGTGTTGGACGCGGACGACCCCATCGCCGGGAAGTACACCCTCGAGGTGAGCAGCCCCGGCATCGAGCGGCCCGTTCAGCGCGTGGATGACTTCCGCCGCTTTCAGGGCTATCGCATCAAGATCCGCCTGTTGGAAGGCTACCCGCGCCGCCGCTACACCGGCGTGCTCGGCGCTGTGGTCGATCACGATGTCCTCTTGTTGCAAGATGGACAAGAGCACACCATCTCTCTCGATTCCATCGAGCGGGCGCACTTGGTCCTGGAGCTCGAAGAGTTCTTGCGGCTCGGTGAGGGCCTGCCTCCGATCCCAGACTCCGGTCAAGACTCCGACCCACAGGAGACCTCGTCATGATGATCAGTGATCTCGAGCGTCTGATCGACGCGATCACCAAGGAAAAGAGCATCCCTCGGGACCTCGTCATCGAGATCCTTGAGAGCGCCATGGAGGCCGCCGCGCGCAAGCGCTACGGCATGTCCATGGACATCGAGGCTCAGTTCAACGAGGACCTCGGCGAAGTCGAGCTCTTCGAGTTCCGCACCGTGGTCGAAGAGATTGACGACCCCGACACCGAGATCCTCGCGGAGGAGGCGCACGACCTCGACCCCGAGTGTGAGCTCGGCGACTCGCTCGGCATCAAGATGGACATCGGTGAGCTCGGCCGCATCGCCGCCCAAACGGCGAAGCAGGTCATCATCCAGAAGATCCGCGACGCCGAGCGCGAGCTGACCTTCAACGAGTTCAAGGACCGCAAGGGCGAGCTCATCGCCGGCATCGTCCGCCGCTTCGAGAAGGGCAACATCATCGTCGACCTCAACCGCGCCGAGGCCATCTTGCCCCGCCGCGAGCAGGTCGCCACCGAGACCTACCGCCCGGGCGATCGCATCCAGGCCTACGTCTTGGACATCACGCGCGCCACGCGTCAGCCCCAGGTCGTGCTCTCGCGCACCCATCCCGGTCTGCTGATGAAGCTCTTCGAGCTCGAGGTCCCCGAGATCTACGAAGGCATCGTGCAGATCGAAGCCTGCGCTCGTGAGCCCGGACACCGCGCCAAGATCGCCGTCTCGTCTACGGACTCGGACGTCGATCCGGTCGGCGCGTGCGTCGGCGTGAAGGGCAGCCGCGTTCAGGCGGTTGTTGGCGAGCTTCGCGGCGAAGCCATCGACATCATCCCGTGGCACCCGGATCCCGCGCGCTTCATCGAGCACGCCATCGCGCCCGCCAGCGTTCGCCGCATCTACATCGACGACGCCACGCACACGATGGAGCTCATCGTCCCCGACGATCAGCTCGCGAAGGCGATCGGCCGTCGCGGCCAGAACGTGCGCCTCGCTGCCCAGCTCACCGGCTGGCGCATCGACATCCACTCCGAGTCGAGCCACCGCGAAGAGGCGTCCCGCGCCCGCGCCGAGCTCAGCCGCATCACCGCCGTCGACGAAGAGCAGGTGGAGATCCTCTTCTCCAGCGGCTTCCAGTCCGCGCAAGAGATCGCGGACGCCGACATCGAGGAGCTCATGGACGTCCTGCAATCCGACGAGGCGACCGCCAAGGCCGTCATCGACGCCGCGGATCAGGTCGTCACGGACCTCATCATGGAAGAGGCTGCGGCACGCCGCGCGGACTCCAGTGAGGCAGCGACCGAGTGAGCAAACACGAGGCCGAGCGGAGCTGCGTCGCCTGCCGCGAGGCGGGTGAGCGGCGGGATCTTCTCCGCCTCGTGCTCTCGCCAGATGGCGAGGCGGTGCTTGATCTGCGCGCCAAGCTCCCCGGAAGGGGCGCTTGGGTGTGCGCGACCGCTGCGTGCGTCGACGCGATCGGGGCCAAGCCCGGATTGCTCGCGCGATCGTTTCGGCAGCCGGTGCGCGCGCAAGGAATTCCCGCGGAAGTTCGCGCGGCGATTCGCCAGGCTTGCTTGGACGCGTTGAGCCTCGAAGCGGCTCGTGCGGCGCTCATCGTCGGGCAGGACACGCTCATCGACGCGCTGCGCGCTGGACGTGTCGCCGCGGTGATCTTGGCTTCAGACACCGCGGATCGCACGCTAGCGCGCATTCGCGAGGCCGCCGGCGAACAAGTCGTGGTCGTGTCTACGGTCTGGACTCAGGACGTGCTCGGCGATCAGGTCGGGCAGAGCTACCGAGCCGCCATTGGCGTGCGGACTGGAGCGGCTTCGGTCCACCTCGTCCGGCAGTTGCGCCGCCTACACTCTCTGAGTTAGGGGCAGGGCCTAGTCGGGCCGAGGCGGCTGGTGACGGCTTTGCCACCCGACCATGCACAGCGTGCGGACCAGCGGTCCGGCGCTGGTGTTCTACCGCCCCCAGCGGGGGGTTTAAGGGGTTCCATGTCGAAGAAGGACCTGTTTGAGCGACTCTCGCAAGAGCCGAACCGACGCGTAGTTACGCGTCGTCCGGCCGAAGAGCCTGCTGCTCCCACCCCAGTGGCTGCTGCTCCAAGCATGGAGAGCACTCGGGTGAGCCGTGGGGTCGTGCGGCGTCGCAAGGTGGAGGACGAGCCCCCGGCCGCCCACACCACGACCGTGGTCCGACGTCGACGTGTGGTTGACGCGAGCTCGGACGCAGGGCACGACGAGCGCGCCAGCGCGCCGCGTGCCGATGAGCCGGTCGCCGCTCCTCCCGTCGTTCGCGAGCCGGAGCGCGTCGAGCCGCCCGCGCCTGTGGTCGTGCCGTCGCCTGTCGCCGCCGCCCCCGTTCGGACCCCGGAGCCCGTCGTCGCTGCGCCCGCCCCGGTCGTCGCTGTGCCGGTCGAAGCCCCTGTTCGCCCCGCGCCGGTGGCGAAGCCCGAGCCCGCTCCTGTGGCTGCAGCGCCCCCCAAGGCCGCCGCTCCGGCGCCCACGCCGACCCCGGCTCCCGAACCGCCCGCTTCCGAGCCCGCGGAGCGCAATGTTCGCGCCGCTGGCCGCTACGCTGGCCTCGGCTCGGCCGTCGTCGTGCCGCCGCCTGGCTACGACCCCACGAACCCCGACGCCTACCGCGCCACCGTCGTTCGTCAGCAGGCCGAGCGCCGCGCTGCCGCGGCGCCTCAGCAAGCGGCCCCGCCGACCGAGCTCGGCACCACGGCTTGGCGCAGCGGCCGTCGTCGCGTGGACGCCGCCGCCCCCGCCCCGGTTCAAGCGCCAGCGCCCAGCTACCCCACCGACAACTCGGGCAACGACGGCCGCCCAGTTCGCCGTCAGCGTCGCGCTGGAATGGAGGGCCAAGCCTTCCGCCGCAAGACCCGTCGCAAGGCCGTCGGCCCCAAGAAGGTCTCGCCAGCGCCCAAGGCCCAGAAGCGCAAGATCTTCATCGACAACCACATCTCCGTGGCGCAGCTCGCCAAGGAGATGAGCCTCAAGGCTACGGCCATCATCCGCCACCTCATGGAAGGCGGGCAGATGGTGCGCGTGAACGACATGCTCGACTTCGAGACGGCCACGCTCATCGCCGCCGAGTTCGATTACGAGTGCGAGAACGTCGGCTTCGTCGAGGATAACTTCCTCCAGCACGTCGAGGTCGAGGACGACTCCGTCATGCAGCCCCGCCCGCCGGTCGTCACGATCATGGGCCACGTCGACCACGGCAAGACCACGCTGCTCGACGCCATCCGCAACACCCGCGTGGCTCACGGCGAGGCCGGTGGCATCACCCAGCACGTAGGCGCCTACCAGGTGCTGTGCAACGGCACGCCCATCACCTTCATCGACACCCCCGGCCACGCCGCCTTCTCGGCCATGCGTGCTCGCGGCGCCAAGGTCACCGACATCGTGATCCTCGTCGTCGCCGCCGATGATGGCGTCCAGCCCCAGACGGAGGAGGCCATCGCCCACTCCAAGGCCGCTGGCGTCCCGATCATCGTCGCCGTCAACAAGATGGACAAGCCGGACGTCAACCCTGACACCGTCAAGGCGCGCCTCGTCGAGTTCGGCCTCAACCCTGAAGAGTGGGGCGGTGAGACGCTCTACGCGCCGGTGTCCGCCCTCAAGGGCGACGGCATCGACGGCCTGCTTGAGCAGATCCTGCTTCAGGCCGAGGTCCTCGACCTTCGCGCCAACCCGGATCGCCACGCGGACGGCATCGTCATCGAGGCCAAGATGGAGCGCGGTCGCGGCGCGGTCGCCAGCCTGCTCATCCAGAACGGCACCCTCGAGCGCGGTGACTTCGTGGTCATGGGCGCCGCCTACGGTCGTGTCCGTGCCATGCACGACGACCTCGGCAAGCAGCTCAAGACCGCCGGTCCGTCCACGCCCGTGGAGATCTTCGGCCTGTCCGACCTCCCCGAGGTCGGCGACACCTTCTCCGTCGTCAAGTCCGAGAAGGACGCCAAGCGCCTCGCGGAGCACCGCTCCCAGAGCCGCCGCGACGCCGAGCTCTCGCTCACGCAGCGCCGCACCGCCGACGACATCTTCGCCGCCGCCGGTCCTCAGAACGAGATCCTCCACGTCGTCATCAAGGCCGACGTGCAGGGCTCCCTCGAGGCGCTCAAGTCCTCGCTGCTCGGCATCAACGTCGATGGCACCGCGGTCCGCGTCTTGCACGCTGGCGTCGGCGACATCTCCGAGTCCGACGTCAACTTGGTCGGCTCCAACGGTGGCCTGCTCATCGGCTTCAACGTCAAGATCGACGCCAAGGCTCGCCGCTGCGCGTCGGACCTGGGTGTTGAGCCCGCGATGTTCAGCGTCATCTACGGCGCGATCGACCACGTCACTGCCTTGCTCAGCGGCATGCTCGAGCCCGAGTACGAGCACGTTCGTCAGGGCTCTGCCGAGGTCCGCGCGACCTTCAGCATCTCCAAGATCGGCACTGTCGCGGGTCTTATGGTCCTCGACGGCAAGATCGCTCGCAGCCACCACGCCAAGGTCGTCCGCGATGGCAACATCGTCTGGGAAGGCAAGGTCTCGACGCTCAAGCGCTTCAAGGACGACGTCCGCGAGGTTGGCACGGGCTACGAGTGTGGTCTGGTGCTCGATGGCTTCAACGACATCACAGCGGGCGACATCGTCGAGAGCTACTCGTTGGAGCTCGTCCAAGCGTAAGCTCGGCGAGCGGGGAGCGTTGCTCCTCGCTGACGACGAGGAGGGACGGGCATGTCCGAGCTCAAGCGCAAGCGCGACGCGCGGGACCTCTGGTTCTCGCGCGGGCAGATCACCGCGGCGGTTGTCGCCGCGGGGCTCCTCGCCGTCATCGGCTTTTCGGGCGGCGTTTACGTCGGTCGTGGGCAGGCGAGCCCGTCGCTACCGCCTGAGCTCGCCAAGATGAGCGAAGGCGACCTGCTGGAGCTGATCGCGCGCGTGGAGTCCACCGCTCAGGTCGGCGGCGCGCTCGAGCGGCTCACCTTTCCCGACGCCTTGAGCGGTGGTGGCGTGCCGTCCATGCTCCCGGAGACCTCGCCCGCGGTCGCCGGCGGGTACACGGTCACAGCGCCGCTCGGCGGTGACGTGCTCCCCGATCTGCTCCCCGACGGCGTGCAGACGGCCGAGGTCGTGCGCTTCGCGGACGCTGGCGCCGCGGTCGCCGTGCGCGACGGCTTGCGCGGGGTGCGCGGGGTGCGCGCGTGGCTGGGGAAGGACATCGTCGATGGCGTGTCCACCTATGTGGTGCTGGTCGAGCTCCCGCCAGAGCCCGTTCGCTAGGCGTGCTCCTGTGCTCGTCGCGCGATACGGCGGCGGCATGGAGGATGTTATGAGCGAGCTGAAGATCGAGGTGCTGGCGACTGGAAATGGCGACGAGGCCGTCACGGGCCAGACGGTGCAGGTGCACTACACGGGTTGGCTTACGGACGGCACCAAGTTCGACAGCTCCCTCGACCGCGGGCAGCCGTTCTCGTTTCCGCTCGGCGCGGGCCGCGTCATTCAGGGCTGGGACCGCGGCGTGCTCGGCATGAAGGTCGGCGAGAAGCGCCGCCTCACGATCCCCGGCGACCTGGCCTACGGTTCGCGGGGTTTCCCGGGCGCGATCCCGCCGAACGCGACGCTCGTGTTCGAGGTTGAGCTGCTGGGGGTCCGCTAGTGCGGGGCGCTTCGACGGCGTTTGGCCTGCTCGCGGGCGTGGTGAGCGGCGTGGTGGTGGGGCTCGCGCTCGGCTGCAGCGCGGGCTCGCAGCCGGCGCAAGACGAGGGCGTCTTCGGCGAGGCGCTGCCCGAACCCACGACGCCAGAGCACAACGAGCCGGTGGTCACGCCGCCGCTGCCCCAGGCTCCCGATGCGCCGGTGGCTGTTCATGTCATCACGCCCGCACCGCGCCCTGTCGCGTCCGCACCGCGCCCCGTCGCGCCGCCAAAGCCCGTCGCCCCAAGCACGGGCGGTGGTGCGCGCGCGCGAACCGGGCACGTCGATGTGCTCGGTGATGCCAAGTCCGTCGTGCTCTTGGGCGACGGCGTCGACGTGAAGTACACGGGCACGTCCGACGTGACCCCCGGCGCCTACAAGGTCAAGGTCTGGTTCAAGGGCGATCCGGTCCCGCAGGTCGCGACCAGCGTCACTGTGGGCGCGGGTGAGGTCGTCGCCGTCACCTGCTCCAGCGTGCGCAAGTGGTGCCGAGAGGGCAGGTTGGACGTCCCGAAAGCGGACACGGGCCTCTGATGCGTCGCCACTGCGCGGTCTTGTTGCCTCTGCTCGCCGCCTGCGCGCCGCGTGTTCACCCGCTGCAAGGGGAGCTCGACGCGCTTCACGCGCTCGAGGCGGCGCCAGCGCCCGCGCATTGGCAGCCCACGGCCACCATCGCGCTCAGCTCCCCGATGCGGGATCAGCTCTTCGGGCTCGCCACCGACGCGGCCCAAGCGGCGGTGCCCGAGCGCATCGACATGAACGTGCCGATGATGGGCGACGTCGGGCTGCTCCCAGAGCTTCAGCGCCCCGAGTTCAAGCTGCGCACCAGCGACAAATGCACAGGTTGTACACGCATAGACTTGGGCTGGGACGGTCGCCTGCGCATGATCCGCGGCAGGAAGGAGGACGTGTTCCGCCTCAGCTCGGACGTCGTGGTCACGGCGCAGCTCCGGCTCCAGCGTGCCGAGGCCGGGCAGCAGCTCGTCGCCCAGGTGCTCCCCGACGGACCGCATGGCGCGCGCGTTCAGATCCCCACGATCCCGTCGATGATGGCGCCGATGGTGAACGGCGCGCTAACGGCCGAGCTCGAACACCAGCTCAACGACGGCGGTCTGGGCGAGCCCGTGCTCGTCGCCACGCTGCCCAGCGCCAAGGGCGTCGCGCTGCGGGACGTGCGGGTCGACGTCAACCCGGCGCTCGGCGTCTCGGCGCTCTTCCTCGCCGAGGGGCAGACGCCCGTGCCGGTCCTGCCCGCGCCAGCCGATGGCTGGGAGGTCCGCCTCACGGACGCCACGGCGCTCGGGGTGCTGCGCTCGGTCGCCGCCCACCAGCCGCTCGTATACAACTTCGCCGTCGAGCCAACGGCGCTGAACGTGGCGGACGACCGCTTCGACGCTGAGCTTCGCCTGCGCAAGGCTATCAAGCGCGAGCGCTACCGCGACTATCACGTCAGCGGTCAGCTCGTCGTCAGCCGCGACCACAAGCTCCGCGTGACCGGGCTGACGCTCGACGAGCGGGGCGGCCACGGGCACATCATGGGCTTCGTGCGCCACCGCTTCGAGAAGGCGCTGCGCGGCACGCTCGCCGCCTCCGTGCCCGCCCAGTGGCCCTTCGAGCTCGGCGAGCAGAAGGGCACCGTCCGCGCCACGTCGGTGCGGCTGCAAGACGGGCTGATCGTCATCGCTGGCGAGCTCGCCGTCGTGCAGCCCCCGCCGGCTCGCGGGCGCTAGCCGGCGTCAGAACGTCACTCCAGCGTGCCACCCTGGGTACACCCGAAGCGCGCCGTGCGGGTTCACCGGCAGGATCCAGGTGGGCATCTGGGTGACCGTGAGCGACGGGTCCTGCATCGAGAGCTGGCCGCCGAGGCTGACGCCAGCGAACACCCCGACGCGCTCATACAGCTTCATCCCGGCTTGTGCGCGCAGGGCGGGCGTGGCGACGACGGTGTCGCCGTGCAAGAAGGACGGGAAGTGGGCCATGCCAAAGAGCTCGACGTCGACGGTGACAGGGCCGGTCGCGAGCGCTCGCACGCCGAGCGCGCCGCCCGCGCTGGAGGACCCAGCGTCATCGAAGGGGTCGATGCCCACGGCGAACAGCGTGTAGAACGAGCGGGTGCCGGACTTCACCCCGACGTTCACGAGGCTGAGGTCGCTCGACCACACGTCGATCTCGAAGATGCCGTCCTTCACCACGTTGAGCAGGCCGATGGGCAGGCCGCCGCCGCCGCCCGACACGTTGATCAGCCCGATGGCGACGCCGTTCAGTGAGCGCGAGCTGTTGATGACGCCGAGCTGAAGGCCGTTCAGGTCGGTGGCGCGCGTGACGATCGAGGTCTGCACGCCGTCGACGCGCTGGGCGGTCGCTACCGCGGCGCTTCCTTGCCAGCCGCGAAGGTCGCCGCCGCTCGCGGTCACGGCGCTCGCGAGCTGCACGCCGGTCACGTTGCCGGTGTAGCTCGACCCAACCACCCCGAGCGAGGCGCCGCCGAGCGCCGCGGAGCCGGTCACGAGCCCGAGCGCTGCGTGGTCCCGGCGCAGCGCGTCGCGGGCGGTGGGCCAATACTGCAGCGTGACGGCGCGATCGCGCAGACCCGCGCCCCGCGACTGCGTCTCTGTCGTGCGCATGCGGCGCCACGACGCGGGGTCGACGGCGACCATCTCGCCCTGCGTGAGCTCGACGTGGCCTTCGAAGAAGCTGCCCTCTTTGTCTACGACGACTCGGTAGCGTCCCGGCGCGAGCCCCATCTCGATCGCGCGTCCGGCGGGCTTAAACAGCTCCGCGGCGAGCTTTCCGTCCGCGTCCCACAGGTGGACGCGCCCCGCGAGGTCAATGGGCAGCGTGAGCCCCGAGGTCGTCGCTGAGAGGTCGGTCAGCACGAGATCACCGGCGCCGATGATGTCGAGCTCGTACTGCGGGTGCTGCGACCCGCGCAGGGTCGCTTCGGTGCGGGCGAGGGTCTCAGTGTGCGCGAAGTCGTAGGCTTCTTGAAGGGTGACGCGCTGGTCGCGATCGACGTCGGCGGCGCCGCGCAGCCCCGTGACCAGCGCGTGGGTGAAGAAGGACCCGCCGACGCGCCCGGCCTCCTGCGAGGCCTCGTCCGCGGAGGAGGACGTGAGGAAGGCGTGGCCCGCGATGGTGCTCGACTCGTCCATCAGAAAGGCGGGCACGCGGGTGCCCCCCTTGCCGAGCACCATCGACCCGGACGAGCACGAGTCCAGGATGGCGATGTGCACGTCCACGGGCAGCGCGTCGAGGTCGGCGCGCAGGTCGGTGTAGGTGTAGCGCTCGTCGCCCAGGAGCAGGCCCGCTTCGTCGGAGTGGCCTGAGTAGTACACGATGAGCTCGACCCGACGCGCGGCTTGGTCCGATGCAGCGAGGCGCCCGATGTCCGCGAGCGCGCCGCGCAAGCTGCCGACCTTGGGCTCGGAGAGCACGACGGTGTCGGCCTCCGCGAAGCCGCCGAGGTCGCGCAGGACCTCCGCGACGGACTGTGCGTCGGAGTCGGCGTAGCGCAGGCGCGCGCGCTGGACGCCGCCGTCGTTTGCGCCGGCGATGAGCGCCAAGCGGCGAATGGGGGCCTCGGAGGCGCTGGGGGTCGCGCTCGCGAGGGTCGCTGCCAACAGGATGCCGGTGCCGATCATGGTGCCTTCCAGAGGATAAGTGAGGTTTGGTGGTTGTTGATGTCTAGGTGGAGCGCGGCGGTCGCGGCGTCATCGGACGAAGCGAGCTCGCGCGCTGCGGCCAGCACGGCGCCCACGTCCAGCGGCTCCGGTGCGGTCACGAAGAAGAAGCGCTCGAAGCTGGGCGCGTCGTCGAGGCGGTAGCCTTGTTCAAGGTTCATCCTGCCTTCGAGCGACAAGGCGCTGCTCTGCCCGTTGAGCGGGAAGTGCAGGGTGACGGTCTCGCCGCCGTCGATGGACAAGAGCACGCCGTAGGGCCAGCCCATCGCTTGGTAGGAGAGCTGAAGCACGTCCCCCGCTGCGGCGCTCTGAGCGTCGGCGAGGCGCTCGCTGTCGACGCCGAGCTGGCGGTGGATCACCAGGGCGGGCTCGCCCTTCACCCCAAAGTACGCGTCGTCCACGCGCGGGGCGTCGGGGTAGGGCGCGCGCGGGGCCGTCACAAAGAGCGCGGCCGCAGCGACCGCCAGCAAGGGCAGGGCGACCAGCGCGCTGCGTGGCGCTCGCCGCTGCAGGCCCAACCGGGCGCGCAGCGCTTGCCCGACGACGCGCGGCGGGTGCTGCACGAGGATCGTGCGATCAGAGCGGCGAAGCGCGGCGAGGCGCTCGTTGTCGTCGTCGTCGAGCTGGCGACGGACGCGCAGCTGCTCGTCGGCGGGCAGCTCGCCGAGGACGTACCGCTCCAGCTTCCAGTCAGGCACTTGGCTCATCACACCGCTCCTTCGAGTTCGGCCACGTGGGCTCGTAGTGTTGAGATGCGCTTGCGCACGCCGCTCACGCTCATGCCGACGTCGGCGGCCACCTCTTCCCAGGTCATGCCGTCGACCAGCACCAGCGTCGCGATGACGCGGGTGGACACGACCTCGCGCGCGAAGACGCGGTCGAGGGCGATGCGTGCCCAGGCGCGCTCTTCGACCTCGGGCGCCGCCGCGATGCGCGTCAGCAGGTCGTCGTCGGCGTCCTCCGGCTTGCGCTTGCGCGCGCGCAGGCGGTCGAGGCAGGTGTTCGTCGCGATGGTGTGCAGGAGGGCGCTTGGGGTGCGGACCTCGAGCTGGTCGCGGCGGCGGAGCACGTGCACGAAGGTGTCGTGCATGGCGTCCACCGCCTCCTCTTCGTTGCGGAGCATACGGCGGCAGCGACGAAGCACCATCGGCCCATATTGCTCGTAGAGTTTCTCCACATCGACGCTCACAGCGCGCTCCCCGTCGTCTCGTCTGAATGGACGAATCGGGGGCGTCTGCCTGTCACCGCGCGCCCACAAAACGCGGGGCGAGGAACCGTCAGCGCGGCCCGAACAGCTCCGCGAGCAGCACGTCGACGACGCGCACGAAGCGCTCGGTGGAGAGGTGGGGGTCGGTGAGCTTCATCACGCGCCACCCTTCGAACAGGCCCATGACCGACCAGCACAGGTACTCGGCGTCCAGGTTCGGGTCGACCAGGCCTCGGGCTTGTAAGTGCACGACGGTAGCGCGGAACGCCTCGACGGTGTCGCGCTGGGCGCGGCTCGCGCGCTCTGCGATGTCGGGGTCGCGCAGGGTGTCGGCGTGCAGCATCATGGGGAGGCGCATGTCGAGCTGCCGCTCGTCGAGCTGCCGCAGCGACGAGATGAAGTGCTCCCGCAGCGCCTCGCGCGTCTGCTCCACCTGCACCAGGCCCTCGCTGTCGCGCTGGCTCTCCGCGGTGTGGTGGTCGAAGACCGCAGATAGCAGCGCGCGCTTGCTTGGGAAGTAGTGGTAGACGGCGCCAGCTGAGAGGCCCGAGGCCTCGAAGATGTCGCTCATCTTGGTTTCGGCGAAACCTTTTTGGGCGAAGCACAGATTGGCCGCGCGCACGATCTGCGCGCGTCTGGCGTCCGAATGCTCGTCTGAGACCTTGGGCATGCACGTCTATAACCGCCGTTCGAGGGTGGAGGGCGTCGCGGGTGCTCCGCCGAGGTGGCGCTCAAAGAGCACGCCTCGTGGCGCCGCCGAGACGTCGAGCCACGGCACGCCTGGGTCCGCGTGGGCGAGCACCAGCACGAAGCCGCCGTCGGCGTCGGTATGGAGGCCCCGCGAGGACAAGTAGGTCGGTCCCGCTGCGATCGAGGTCTGCAGCCAGCGATCGTAGAGCGCGATGGAGAAGTAGCGGGCGTCCGGGCGCAAGCGACCACGCACGACGGCGGTCGTGCCCGGCGGCACGTCGTAGGCGACGTACCGGTACACGGCCTCAGGGTGCTCGGCCATGCCAGCGCCTCGCCAGGTCTTGAGCGCTCCAAACGGCGTCGCGTCCAAGGCCCCCGCGCGGAGGGCGCGTCGAAGCGGCGCGTAGGCGACGCGGTCGTGGGCCACCGCAGCGAGGAGCAGCATGGCTGCGAGGGCCGCGAACAGCGCGGCGACGCCGGTCATCGCGGGCTCCGCACGAGCGTTGGCGGGGCTGCGTCGCGTCGCCGAGGAGCGTAGTAACGCACGCTCAGCCAATAGCGCCCGGGTGGCGCGTCTAGGTCGGCGTCGCCCGCGCCGAGGCCGAGCCCGACGGCGAGGTGACCGTCGCGGCGCAGGGCGGGCTCGATCGACGCCCAGCCGAGGTGCGCGACGGGGCGCATGCGCGGGTCTAGCAGCGCGACGGTGACGGGGCCGTCACCGAGGTCGCGGAGGTGGAGCCTCCACCCGAGGTTCTCGGCGATACGCAGGCGCGCTACGGCGGTGAGCGCGTCGGGGTTGTCGCCGAGGACCCGGAAGTCGTGACGGCGCATCCAGACGGGACGGGGAGCGCGCCCCCACCGCGACCAGAGTACGCCGGCGCCGATCGACAGCGCCACCAGCGCGACGCCGGCCCCACCGGCGAGGACCGGCGCGCCGTCGACGCCGGCGAGGCAGAGCGCTGAGACACAGAGAAATACAGCGTCCTGGACGAGGTGCCCGGCGCCGACGTGCTCCGAGCGACGCGACGCGAACCCCAGCGCGACCGCCGTCACGAGCAGCGCGGTCACCCGAAGCGGGTCCATCGCGGCGGCGCTGGCGCCCACGATGAGCGGGATCGCGACCACCTTGGCGCCCACGCTCGACCACCGCAGCGCCGCGAACGGCGGCAGCAGGTGGGTGGGGAGGGGCGGCGCGGCGGTGAGGCGTGGCCAGAGCAGGCGGGTGAGCAACAGCAACGTGAACCCCCTCACTGGTCGCTCCACGGCGCAGCTACAGTGCTTTTAACGTGGATATTGAAGCGTTCGATGTACTCGCTGAACTGCTCGCGGACGGCCTCGGGACGAAGCCCCCACGCGTCGAGCGGGTAGCGGTGCTTGCCGGGTCCTGCTTCGCGGTGGGCGGCGAGGTGCTTGGCCAGCACGGCCTCGACCTCTGCGTCCCACCGCAGCCCCGCGCGCTCAGCGACCACGCGCGCCGTCGCGAGCGGCGCTTGCGCTAGATCGGCGAAGGCGATGTCCACGAAGCGCTCGGGGGGGCGGCGCTCGCGCTCCACGACCGCCGCCTGTGCCCCTGCCGCGAGCGAGTCGACCATGCGGGTGACGGAGCGATGGTACTGCGGACGATGGCTGTGAACGTGGTGTGGGAGCGCGACCAAGCTCGCGACCGAGCCCACGAAGACCGCGGGATCGCGGTGCAGCTGCACCACGAGCGCCTCGGGGAGCGTGTCGAGCACGGCGGTCAACGCGGAGAAGTGGCCCGGAGCTTTGAGCACCCAGTGCGTGCCCGGCAGGTTCGCTTGGAGGAGCTGAAGCGCCTCGCGCAGCCAGCGGTAGGCGGGCGCTCCGTCCTGACGCACGAGCCAGTCGGCGTAGCTGTGCACCGGCCAGCTGCTCATCCACTGCACCGACTGAAACGCCGGCAGCATCAGCCAAGTGCACTCCACCGCGAGGTCGGCCCCCGTGGTGTGAATCGAGCGCATCGCGGGCATCAGCGCGTCCATGGACCGCGCCACCACGTGGGCCCGCGCGCGGCGGCGTGGGCTTCCGCCGCGGGTCCACTCCGCGGCGCTCGGCGCCGGGAAGGGATCGAGCGCGAGCCACAGCGGCAGCGACATGGCGTCGGGATGGGCGGCGAGGAGCCGTTGGAGCAGCGTCGTTCCGCACCGAGGGGGGGCGGCGATCACGATCGGCCTGCGCAAGGGGGTCGCGAGCGCGCTGTGGTTGGCTTGGCTCGCTGCGACCTGGCGAAGTCGCGATCGCAGCGCGGCGGCGACGGACCACCTCAGCGTGAGGCGGCCCACGCCGTTGAGGGCGGCGTCGTTGCGCGCTGAGTACAGCAGCCGCTCAAGACCCTCGCGAAAGGAAGCATCTCCCCAGGCTTGCAGCCCGGTTGCGCGCATGGCGTCGTCGAGCATCGGCTCGACCTCGAGGTCGAACAAGCCGCTGAGCTGGTCGGTCCACGCGGTCACGCTGCGTGCGACAGGGCTGGGCTGAGGCGCAGCGATTGAGGTAACGAGCTGGGTCATGGCGACTCCTCCTAACGTGAAAACGAATCACCGTTTTGTTTGAGCGTGTGGCAGGTGGTGCCCGCGTCGACGCGGGTCAAGGCGAACCAGCTCTGCTCGGGCATGGCGCGGACCTGCGCCTGCCGGGCGAGGATGGCTGGCGACGCGCCCACGACGACGTGCTGCGCGCGCACCTCTACGTCGCCTTCAACGTGCGTCGGGTCGAGCAGGCGCCCATCCAGCTGGATGTTGGACTGCTCCACGACGTAGACAGCGCCGCGGCCGATGAGGGGGACGACGACGTTCAGGGTCAGCCCCGGCGCGCCGTCACCGTCCTGATCGAAGGACGTCCCGACGTCGACGTCATCGAGCGACACTTCATTCGGATCAAAGCCGCTGCTCGCCGTGCCGAGGTCCACCCAGACGCGGTCGGCGGACAGCGTCGCCTCCACCTCGCGAGGGGGGAGGCTCTCAATCCACGCGTACGGGATGGTCGTCTGAATCGGCCCGCCGTCGGCCTTCAGATCGCACACTTGGTACCACACCGCTGCGCCCGACGGTCGAAGCAGCCCGACCGTGTGAAGGGCGGTCGGGGTCTGCACCCACAGCGCTTGCGAGGTCGAGGCGGCGTGGATGTCGACGCGCCAAACGCCGGGCAGGGGGGCCGCCACGGCGACCATCGCGAGGAACCAGAGCGACAGCATGAACCACCTCCAGAAAACGAACTGTTGTTCGTTATGGACGTGGCAGGCCGTCGCTGCTGTCACCGGCGGGCTCTAATAAACAAAGCCCGACTCCGGCGAACCGTGAGTCGGGCTTTGAGGTTGGAGCGGGCGACGAGACTCGAACTCGCGACCACGAGCTTGGGAAGCTCGTGCTCTACCAACTGAGCTACACCCGCTGGTGCCGTCTAGCTAACCAGCCCGTTGCCGCTGGCAAGGGCGCGCCGCTCAACGAGCGAGCAAGCCGTAGCGAAGGCCGCGATCACTCACGAGCATCTCGGGGGCGCGGGCGTGAATGAGCACGCGCTCCAGGATGATGGCGCCAGCGAGCAAGAAGGGCGCGCGCTTGGGAGCGACCGCTGCGAGCAGGGCGCGCTGCGCTGGCGTGGCGACGCGGAGCTGGTCGACGAAGGTGGAGAGCTGGTCGAGGCCGAGGGCCGTGCCTTGGATGAGCGCGGCGTTCCAATCGGTGAGGCCCGCCGCCATCGCGGCGAGGGTGGTGACCGTGCCCGCTAGGCCAATGACTAGCGCAGGCGGGTGGGCGAGGGGGATCTTGGTGAGCTCGATGTCGACGTGGCTGCGCGCGAGCTGTACGGCTTCGGGGTCGACGGGATCGGTGAGCATGGCCTCGGTGAGGCGGACGGAGCCGAGCTCGAGCGAGGAGCGGCTGTACACCGTGTGGCCCTGGCCGAGCACGAGCTCGGTGGAGCCGCCGCCGAGGTCGACGACCAGGCACGGGGCGGCGGGCAGGTTCATATTGCCGATCGCACCGAGCCAAGCGAGGCGCGCCTCTTCTTCGCCGGAGATGATCTTCACGCGGAGCTGGAGCTTGCGGGCGATGCGCGCGAACCAGGTCTCGGCGTTCATGGCGCGACGGGCGCCCGAGGTGGCGACGGCGCGCACGTTCCAGGGCTGAATCCCGTGGGCTTGCGCCGCTGAGACGTAGGCGGTGAGCACCTCCTCGGCGGCGGCCATGCGGTCGGGCAAGAACATGCCGTGATCGCCGAGGCCCGTGCCGAGGCCGACGACCTCGGCGCGGTCGTCGAGCACCGTGCCGTCGTCGTCCAAGATGGTGAGCAGCAGGCTGTTGCTGCCGATGTCGATCGCTGCGCGTGCCATGCTTACCTCGGCGACCAGGTCGGCTGGAACCACTCGCCGTCGGGGGTCACGCGGACCTGATTGCGGCCGTCGGCGGTGGAGAGCCAGATCGAGCTGCGGCCAGAGCGCGTGGACGCGAACAGCAGGTAGCGCCCGTCGGGGCTCCACGAGGGATCCTCGTTATTGCCTTGGCCTTGGGTGACGCGCTGGTTGTTGCGCCCGTCCAGGCCGCACACAAACACGTCGAAGTTCTTGTCGCGACCGACGTAAGCGACCTGCTTGCCGTCGGGCGAGAGCACCGGGTCGAAGTTGAAGCCGCCCTGGTGGGTGACGCGCCAGGTCTCGCCGGTGAGCAGGTTCTGCGCGTAGATCTGCGAGCCGCCGGAGCGCTCGGACGAGTAGACGACGACCTGGCCGTCAGGGGAGAAGTCCGGCGCGACGTCGATGCCGCCGCCCTTGGTGAGCTGATTGACGACCTTGCCGCTGGCGGCGTCCAGCACGTAGATGTCGGCGTCTCCCTGCGTGGTGCGGGCGAGGGCGACCTGCTTTCCGTCGGGCGAGAAGGCGACGCCCGAGTTGATGCCCGGCTGGTTGGAGAGCACGCGGGTGCGACCGCTCGCGAGGTCCTTCACATAGGCGTCGGGGTTGCCGCGCTTGTAGCTGGTCCACGCGACCTGCTGTCCGTCGGGCGACCAAGCCGGCGAGAGGTTGATGGAGCCGTTGTGCGTGACCGGCTGCACGCCCGCCCCGTCCATGTCCATGATGTAGATCTCTTTGGTGCCGGTGCGCGTGCCGACCGCGAGCACCTGAGACCCGAAGAAGCCCGGCTTTCCGGTGACAGCGAGCAGGATGGCGTCGGCCACCTTGTGCCCGAGGTAGCGCGTCTGATCGGCGGTGCCGGTGAAGCGCTTGCCGATGAGCTTGTTGCCCGCGTTCACGTCGTACACGTAGAGATCGACCTGCAGGCCGTCTGGGGTGGACGTGATGCGGGTCTTGGCGAGCACGGCCGCTTTGATCACGCGCCAGTCTGCGAAGTCGAACTCCCCCGGAGAGACGCCCGCGCTGCTGGTCTCCAAGAACGCGTCGGGGCTGACGAGCTCGAAGTAGCCGGAGAGGTCCAGGTCGCGCTCGATGACCGCGCGCATGCGCTTGGCCTGGTCCGCGTCGGCGCCGACGGGGAGGGGCACCGCGACCGGCACGCTCTTGGAGCCCGCCTCCACGACGATCTCGGGGAGGGACTGGGCGAAGGCCGTGCTGCTGAGCTGCAGGAGCAGCGCGAAGATCATGGAGTGCATGCGATTAGTTCTTGGGCTTGAGGCGAAGGTTGTAGCCGTTGGCGTAGCGCGCTGCGAACTGCGGTGGTGGCGGGGGGATGGTCCCTACAGCGAGGGCCGCGCGCTCGCAAGCGCCGTCGTAGGACGCGCTGCCTGAGCTCTTGCTGATCCACGATTGAGTAATGCGCCCGGAGGTCGGATCGGTCTTGACGGACAAGACGCAGTCCATGTCCCGCAGGGTGGGCAAGGGGCTGAAGTTGTCGCGAAACAGCGCTTGAATCTTGGCTTCGTACCGCGCGAGCTCGGGGTCGCCGGCGATGCCCGCCGCGCTGGCGTTGTAGGACTCAGTCGAGGTGGAGTTCGGATCCGCCGCCTCTTGGTTCTCGGAGCCCTCGGCGGCGTCTTCGACCGCGGTGGCGAGCGCGAGCGCCCGCATCAGCGCCTCGCGATCCTTGGAGCGGTCGACGCCGCGCTGCGTGGGCGCGTCCGGCGTCACGATCTTCATGTCGGAGACCTTGGGCGGCGGCGTGTTGGGCGTGGGCTTGACCGCCGGCTCGGGTGTGCCCCGCGGCGTGGGCGCCTTGGTGGCCTTCTGCACCATCTGGCGGTCCGTGTGCGGCTTGAGCTGCAGCGAGATCTCGACCGGGCGCACGTCGAGGATGGGCGTGCGGTTGCGCTCGATCATGAGCTGCAGCGCGAAGACCAGCGCGACCGCGCCGAGGTGTCCGACGATGGACACGCCGAGCGGCAGCAGCAGCGATGGACCCTTGGCGCCGACGACGGACGTGCTCACGGTGCGTCTCCCGTGGGCTCGAACACCATGCCGATGTGGACCAGTCCCGCCGCTTGCGCTTGCGCGAGCAAGAAGGCGACGCGCCGGTAGGGCACGGAGGCGTGGGCCTCTAAGAAGACGGGGGCGTCGGGGGAGGTGAGGGCGATCTGGTGCAGGCGCGCTTGGAGCGCCGCGAGGTCGACGCCTTCGGGCTTGCCGTCGCCGATCCGCAAGGCCACGGCGAGGTCCTTGCTGATCGAGAGCGTGACGGAGTCGATCTTGTCCGGCGGCGGCGCGCTCACCTGGTCGGGCAGGTCGATGTTCACGCCCTGGTTGAGCATGGGCGCGGTCACCATGAAGATGATGAGCAGCACGAGCATGACGTCGACCAACGGCGTGACGTTGATGTCGTTGAGGCCCCTGTCGGAGTGGCCGGCGCTCATGCCCATTAGGGTGCCTCCTCGGGCTCACCGCCCGGGTCGAACACCAGCCCGACGCGCGGCAGGCCAGCGGCTTGCGCGGCGGCGAGCAGCAGGGCCACGTGGCCGTAGGGGACGTCGCCGTCGGCCTCCAAGAAGATCGGCAGGTCGGGGTTGGCCTTCGCGATGGCGGCGAGCTTCTTGGCCAGCTCGTCGGCGGCGATGGGGGTGTCGACCTCGGAGCCGGTGGCGCGCAAGAAGTAGTTGTGCTCCTTGTCGATCTTGAGGATGAGCTGGTCCTCGTCCATCTTGAGCGGCACGGCGGTCTCCTTGGGCAGATCCAAGGTGACATCTTGCGCGAGCATCGGTGCCGACACCATGAAGATGATGAGCAGCACGAGCATGACGTCGACCAGTGGGGTGACGTTGATGTCGGAGACCGTGCCTCCGCCGCTGGAGCTGCTCATGCCCATGTCAGTTCAGGTGGCGCTTCACGATGTTGAGGAAGTCCGAGCTGAAGTTGTCCATCTCGGTGTTGAGGACGCGGATGCTCGAGTTGAAGTAGTTGAAGGCCATGACCGCGGGGATGGCGGCGAAGAGGCCGGCGGCGGTGGCGATGAGCGCGTGCGAGATGTCGGGGCCGACGACCTGAATGGACGCTGAGCCCGCGCCCGCGAGGCGCTGGAACGCGAGCAAGATGCCCCAGACGGTGCCGAACAAGCCGATGAAGGGCGCGGTGGAGCCGGTGGTGCCGAGCACGGCGACGTAGGCCTCCAGCTTGGTGGCCTCGACCTGCTGAGCGCGGCGGAGGGAGCGTGCCATGTTGTCGCCGGCGTCGGCTTTGTTGCCGCCTTGGGTGACCTTGGCGAGCTCTTGGTAGCCGGCCTTGAAGACCTCGGCGACGGGGCTGCGCCCGAAGCGGCCGCACTGCTCGTACACCGAGTCCAAGCGCTTGCTCCGCCAGAAGAGCTCCAAGAACTTGGCCGACTGCGCGCGCGCCATCACGAGCTGCACCTGCTTGAGCGCGATGATGGCCCAGCACAAGATGCTCATGAACACGAGCACCAGCAGCACGAGCATGACGACGAGGTCAGCGCCAAAGAGCAGGTCCCAATAGCTGATCTCGCCAGGGCCGGCCTGGACCGACGCCAGGTAGACCTCAACCACACTGTCCATGTGTTGGGCTCCGCAAGGGGGAGAAGGGAGGGGAAGGGTGTGCGATTCGCACGGAGAGGGAGCGAGTATAGCCGGTCGCGGCACGACCCTCAACAGACACCTTCGCGCGCTGTGTCGCGGTTGCGGTCGGCGGCGGGGGGTATAGACGGAGAGGATGCAGTCACGTCAACGTCTGGTCCTCGCCCTCCTGTTCGTGGTCCTCGTGCTCGGCACCGTCGGCGAGTCGTTCGCGTACTTCGCGACCGACTACCTCTGGTTCGGTGTCCTCGGCTATCAGGACGTGTTCAAGCACACCTTCGTGGTGGAGCTCGTGTGCGCCACCGTCGTCGGCGTCATCGCCTTCGCGACGGTGTACGGCAACGCGCGCATCGCCCTCGCGCTGCGCCCGGTCGGCGTGCCTCGGGTCGTCGCCGAGGAGTTCGCGGCCTCCCCGCTCGGCAAGATGGTCATGTCGATGGCCCCCGGCCGCGTGAGTGTGGTGCCCTCGGCCTTGCTCGCGCTCGCGTTCGCCGTGAGCGCGCGCGCCTGGTGGAGCGACGTGCTCCTCTTCCTGAACGGTGGCGACTACGGCATCGTCGATCCACTGCTCGGACACGACGTCGGCTTCTACGTCTTTCGCTTGCCCCTGCTCCAAGACATCCACCAGGCGGCGTCCTTCTTGCTCCTGCTGACCTTTGTGTCGGTGGTGGGTCTGTACGCGATGCTCGGCGCGTGGGCGGTCGACATGGAGGAGATCCGCGGGCAGGTCTACTTCAAGGGCGTGCGCATCGAGCCGCGCGTGCGGTTGCACGTCGCCACGGTGGGCGCGCTGTGGCTGCTGGTCGCCGCCGCCGGAGCGCTCTTGCAGCGCTACGCCTTGCTCTCGGCGCCTGGCGCGCTCATGGCCGGCCCCGGCTACGCGATGGCGAACGTGGGGCTCCCGCTGCTGCTCGTTCGCGCGGCCCTCGCCTTGGCCACCGCCCTCGGCCTCGCCTACGGCCTCCCCCGCCGGCGGGTGCTGTTCGCGGTCATCCCCGGCGGGCTCTACGCCGTGGTGCTGGTGGGCGCGGGCGTCGTGGTGGACCTCGTGCAGCGGTTTCAGGTGAGCCCCAGCCAGCTCGCGCTGGAGAAGCCCTACCTCGAGCACCACCTCCAAGCGACGCGTCAGGCCTTCGGCTTGGACAACATCGAGTCGCGCCCGCTCAGCGGCGAGCTCGACCTCGACGCCGACGACATCGAAGCCAACCACGCCACCATCCAGAACATCCGGCTCTGGGACCACCTGCCGCTGCTCGACACCTTCAGCCAGATGCAGGAGATCCGCACCTTCTACGACTTCGCGTCGGTCGACAACGACCGCTACCGCGTCGACGGGCAGCTGCGGCAGATCATGCTCTCTCCCCGCGAGATCGACGTGCGCAGCTTGCCCGCGCGGTCGCGCACTTGGGTGAGCGAGACGATGGTGTACACCCACGGCTACGGCGTCGCCCTCGGCCCGGTGAACGAGGTCACCGAAGAAGGGCTTCCACGCCTCTTTATACAGGATCTTCCGCCAAAGACAACGCACCCCGACACCTTCCACATCGAGCAGGCGGCGATCTACTACGGCGAGGCGATGAACGAGGAGGTCCTCGTCGACACGCGCAACCCTGAGTTCGACTACCAGCAGGGCGATAAGGAGGTCTACGGCGCTTACAAGGGACAAGGCGGGCTCTCGCTCGCCAACCCGTTCACGCGCCTCTTGGTCGCGATTCGCTTGCAGAGCACTAACCTGCTCCTCAGCGCCGACATCGAGGACCAGACCCGCGTCATGCTCAACCGCGACATCGTGCGCCGAGCGCGTCGCATCGCGCCCTTCCTCGCGTACGACTCCGACCCCTACTTGGTCATCACCGACGAGGGCCGCATGGTGTGGGTGCTCGACGCCTACACCTACGCGAGCAGGTTCCCGTACGCCAAGACCATCCACGGCGTGAACACGATGCGCAACAGCGTCAAGGTCACGGTGGACGCCTACGATGGCGACGTGAAGTTCTACAACGTCGACCCCGCCGACCCCATCGTAACAGCGTGGTCATCGGCCTTCCCTGCGATGTTTCGCGACGCGGCCACCATGCCCAAGTGGCTCGTGGAGCACCTGCGCTACCCGCAGGACTGGTTCGCGATTCAGACCGAGCTCTACGCGACCTACCACGTGCAGGGCGCGTCGGTGTACTTCAGCGCGACGGACGAGTGGGAGGTGCCCGCCGTCAACGCCGAGCGTATGCGCCCGTACTACACCGTCATGCGGCTCCCCGGCGAACAGGACGAGGAGTTCATCCTCATGCTGCCCTTCAACCCCAAGGAGAAGCCGAACCTCGCGAGCTGGATGGTCGCCCGCGCGGATGGTGAGCACTACGGCGAGCTGCTCGCGTACACCTTCCCCAAGGACAAGGTCGTGTATGGCCCCGCGCAGATCTCGGCGCTGATCGCTCAAGATGCGGACATCTCCGAGAAGCTGACGCTCTGGAACCAGCAGGGCTCTTCGGCCACGCGCGGCACCATGCTCGTGATCCCCATCGCCGAGTCTGTCGTGTACGTGCAGCCGCTGTACATCACGGCGGACAAGGGCAGCCTGCCCGAGCTCAAGCGCGTCATCGTCGCCTACGGCAACCAGATCGCGATGGAGCGCACGCTGGACGAGGCGCTCGCCGTCGTCTTCGGCCATAGCCGGGGCGAGGTCGCGCGCGAGGCCCAGGGCGAGGGCGGCCCCGACCTCGGGGACACGGAGCCGCAGAGCGTAGCGCGCTTCGCCGACCTCGTGCGCGAGGCCCGGCAGCGGTACGACGCGGCGCAGGGCGCGGCTCGCGCTGGCGATTGGGGCACCTATGGCGTAGAGTTAGAGGCGTTGGAACGGTCGCTTCGGGCGCTTGAGGCCGAGGCGCGCTGAGCGCCGACGCGCGATCTTGGCGACCATGGCGACCTTTTGCAACCGTGAGAGGCTCGCCCATTACGGCGACAATGTCACTCTAGCGCCATTCCGATCGTTTGCTTCACCGTATAGGACGCACGTCCGCGCTGCCGTGGTTGCGTGCGGTGGCTTAGTCTGTGACCATATGCCGGCCTTAGGGCGGAGGGGCGCCGAATGGCAGACGAGAAAGACGGGATGCCAAGCGTCGACGTCGTCGAAGGGGCGCCCGCGGCGACCAGCTACGCCGCGATGCACGAGGTCCAGCGCGACACGACGGATGACGGTTGGGGAAAAGGCGTGTACGCCGACCAGCAGAGCGACGGCACCGCGCGCCCTGTGCCCATCGCGGCCTCAGCCCCTGTCCCGGACATTCGGCGCTCGCGCACCGCGAGCACGCCTGAGGACGACGACGCGCCCCCGAAGTCACCCATGGTCATCGCCGTCGCTGTCGTCGCTGGCGTCGTGATCGTGGTACTCACCGCCGCGCTGGCCTTCGGCTACGTTTAGTGACGTTACGCGGCGCATCGTCGCGTTAGTTCGGCCGCATGGAGACGCTTCAGCTCATGACCCGCGACGGCCGGTCGTCCACTGCGCAGGGCCGTGTTCGGCGCTACTCCTCCGGGGCTCGCTTCGCGCGAGCGGGCGCGATTGTCCTCACGGGCTTCACGCTCGGTGGCTTGTCCATCTTCATTCCCGTCGTGCACCTCATCAGCACGTGGTTGCTGCCGCTGCTGTCGCTCGCGATGGCGTGGTACTTCGCTGCCGTGCGCGTCGTTATCGGCCAGGTCAGCGGCCCCTGTCCGCAGTGCGGTGAGTCGCTCACCGTGAAGGGGGGGGCGCAGGCTTCGGACCTCTGGGTGCGCTGTACGTCCTGCGCCACGCCCTTCCGCTTCGCGCTTCACGACGAGGCGTAGCACGTGTTGCGCAGTGGGTGACACCGCCGCGCGTCCTCGTGCATGCTGCGGGGCACGGCCTCACGACCATCGCGGCCCGCTCGACGAAGACCCCCGCCCAATCGCGCTGCCGGAAGCCGAGGGCGGTGAGCAGGTGGTGGTCCTGCGGCTGGGTCC
>Ga0210033_1000152_pt1 | contig 59346 bp, 61 predicted proteins | sample CryGeymeta201501_FD_185465 | JGI IMG/M metagenome (GOLD analysis project Ga0210033, IMG submission 185465) | Groundwater microbial communities from Crystal Geyser aquifers in Utah, USA - Crystal Geyser metaG 2015-01 (SPAdes) (version 2) | ecosystem: Environmental > Aquatic > Deep subsurface >... | reverse complement strand
GTATCCAATGCCGCCACCTCGGTGGCAACTGCCTTGAGCTGGCTTGGCGTCATTTGCCGCAGTGCCGCGACAATCTGTTTCAAGTTCGGGGTGCGCATGTTGGACTCCTGGATGTGTCGGCGCACGTGCGCCATGACACCCAGTTTCCTCCCCATGAGGCTCACCACGTGAGCCTGACCACAGCATTCGCGAACAGAGCCTACAAGTAAGCACTAGGGTGAACCTCAGAAGCGCTCGTTCTCGCCCAGGTAGCGCCATTTCCCCGTCGGCAGATGTCCAAGCATGACGCGGCCGATGCGGACTCGCTTGAGGCCGACTACCTTCAGACCAACCAGTTCACACATGCGGCGAATCTGGCGTTTGCGGCCTTCTTTGAGGATGAAGCGCAACTGGTCTTCGTTCTGCCAGGCCACTTGGGCGGGACGCAGTTTCTGGCCATCGAGCGAGAGGCCGTGGTTGAGCAGTTTCATGTCCTGCTCGCCGAGGCCACCCTGCACGCGCACCAGATATTCCTTTTCTATTTCGGAATCGTCGCCGATGAGTTGCTTGGCGATGCGGCCATCCTGGGTCATCACGAGCAGGCCGGTGGAGTCGATGTCAAGGCGGCCAGCCGGGGCCAGGCCCTTGAGATGGGCGGGCTGGAACGCCGGGCCACCGCATTCTAGCCAGAGGTTTTCCGGGCGGATCAGGGCGATGGCGGGGGTGAAGCCGGGTTCCGGCTGCCCGGAAACGTAGCCGATGGGTTTGTTCAGCAGTACGGTGACGCGCGCCTGCTGCTGCCGGCTGGCTTCGTTGGCTAGATTGATCTCGCAATCCGGGTCGACCCGGGTGCCGAGTTCGCTGATGCGCTGGCCATCGACGAATACCAGGCCTTTCTCGATGTAGGCGTCCGCCTCGCGGCGTGAGCAGATGCCGCGCTCGGACATGAGTTTGGACAGGCGGATGGGATCGCGTTGCGTCATCGTGGGAGCAGGGGCGTGCGGATGGGGAGGCGTATGGTAGCCCGACTCGGCGGTATCCCGACGGCGAGTGGCTGCTAAACTCCATGCAGTCGTTTCCATTTGGCCACTCGGGGGAGAAGCCAGCCATGTCCAAGCAATATCCCATCGTCGCCGTGACCGGGTCCGCCGGTGCTGGCCTGTCCACGATTCGCCACGCGTTCAAGTTCATTTTCCAGCGTCTTGGCATCCAGCCGGCCATCGTCCACGGCGACGGTTTTCGGCGTTATACCGAGCGGCAGTTCGCCGCCCTGCTTGACGAGGCGCGCGGCAGCGGCCGCCGTATCTCCTGGTTCGGGCCGGAATGCAATCACTTTCCGGAACTGGAATCCTTCTTCAAGACCTATGGCGAATGTGGCAGCGGCGTCTATCGCCAGTACGCGCACAACGCCGATCATGCTCAGGAACTGGGCGTTCCGGCCGGTGAGTTCACCCCCTGGAAACCTCTGGCGCCGGGCAGAGATCTGCTGTTTTACGAGGGCCAGCACGGCGGTCTGGTGGCGAATACCTGGACACGGCGCAAATTGGATTCAAGCCACTTCTCATCGGAAATAGACCGCCGCATCGGTACCCAGGGGATTGATGTGGCGCAGCATGTGGATTTGCTGATCGGGGTGGCGCCGGCAATCAACCTGGAGTGGATTCAGAAGATTCACCGCGATTGCGAGAAGGGTGCCTGCTCAGCCGAGGAATCACTGGAAACCATCCTGCGCCGCATGGACGACTACATCCATTACATCGTCCCGCAGTTCGGCCTGACCGATATCAACATTCAGCGCATGCCGCTGGTGGATACCTCCAACCCCTTCATCGCCCGCGATGTGCCGGTGGCGGAGGAGTCGATCTGCATCCTCCATTTCCGCGACCGCAAGCGCCATGATTTTCCCAGTCTGCTCAAACGCATTCCCGGCGCCCGCATGTCGCGCCCAAGCACGATGGTGATTCCCAGCGGCAAACTGCGCCTGGCGCTGGAAGTGATCTGCGCCCCGATCCTGGCTAAATTCATGGACGCGCGTCGAGAGGCGCTGGCGAGGGGCTGACCCATCAAACCCGGAAGTCCTGGAAAAAGATGGACGACACCGGGCTGGCGCGATAAACGGCGGTGAATTCCTGCGCGCGAGCAAATATCGCAGGGCGAGCAGCGGTCCGGCGTGTTAGTCTCCAAGCCCTTTTAATACGGGCATCGCCTTACTGGCGAGGCGCAGGAGACCCAACGCATGGCCAAGGAAGAACTGATTGAAATGGAAGGCGTCGTGAACGAGGTGTTGCCGGACACCCGTTTCAAGGTAACGCTGGATAACGGCATGGAAGTCGCGGCGTATGCTTCCGGCAAGATGAAAAAGCACCACATCCGCATTCTGGCGGGCGACCGTGTCACGCTGGAGCTTTCCCCCTACGATTTGACCAAGGCCCGCATCAGCTTCCGCCATCGTGATGATCGTGCCGCCGCCTCCGCCGGTCCGCGGCCCCAAGGCCAGTTTCGTCGCCGCTGAGCTGCTAAGCCGCTGACCGTAGCAGTCTTATTCTTCCAGCCGGTATTCCACATAGGCGCGGTCGCGCGCCTGCCGGACCCAATCATCGAAGGCTTCTTCCGCTTTCCGTTCACGCAAGAAGCGGCGTGCTTCCAGACGCTTGCGTTCCTGAGTGACGTCCTGGTCGCGCCGTTCCAGCACCTGGATCAGGTGCCAGCCGAAGGGGGATCGCACGGGTTCGGAGACTTCGCCAGGTTTCAGCGCGTCCATCGCGCGTTCGAATTCGGGCACGGTGTCGCCCGGGTTGAGCCAGTTCAGATCGCCGCCGCGGTTGGCTGAGAGATCGTCGGAATGCAGCTTGGCCAGTTCCGCGAAATCACTGCCGTGTTCGATCCGTTCCTTGAGCAGCGCCAAGCGGTTGCGGGCGTCGTCATCGCTGATGACTTCATTGGTCTTCACCAGGATATGGCGCGCGTGGGTTTGTTTCACCACCAACTGAACGTTCTTTCCACGCTTGTCCACCAGTTTGACGATGTGAAAGCCATTCGGGCTTTGAATCACGGGGGAGCTCTCGCCCGGTTTCAGGGTTTTCACCACGGTGGCGAACAGGGTGGGCAGTTGCCCCTCGGCGCGCCAGCCCAGGCTGCCGCCTTGCAGCGCATTCTGGGCGTCGGAGTAGGCCGCGGAGACCTGGCTGAAATGAATACCGGCCTGGAGCTCCGCCTGGGCTTTTTCGGCTTTGGCGCGCAATTCCGCCAGTTTTTCCGGGCTGGCGCCTTCCGGGGAGAGAATCAGAATGTGGGCGAGGTTGTATTCGTCCTGCTGATTCGCATCCAGCGCGGGATTGGCGAGGAAGTTGTCGATCTCCGCCTCGGTGACCACGACCTTGTTGTCCACCTCGCGTTCTTTCAGGCGGGCGATGGTCATTTCGGAGCGAATCTGCTCACGGAGGGCGGCGAAGTCGGTGCCCTCCGCTTCCAGCGTCTTGCGGAATTCCTCGGGCGAGAGGTTGTTCTGCTGGGCGATGCGGGCGATGGCGCGGTCCAGGGTGGTGCCTTCGAAGCGGATGTTGGTGTCTTCCGCGATTTGCATGAGCGCGCGCTCGGTGATCATCCTTTCCAGCAACTGTTTTTCCAGCGTGCGGCGCGGCGGCGGAAGTGTTTTCTGGCCGGCGAGCTGTTGCAGGACCTGATCGACCCGTTTCTTCAGTTCATATTCGGTGATCACCGTGTTGTTGATCACCGCCACAATGCGGTCGATATCCTGTGGTGCCGCCTTCACGGTGGCCGCGCCAAGCAGCGCGGCGGCCAGCAGCAGGCCGGTGATCAGGCTGCTAGTAAGAGAGAGAAGCATCGGGCTGGGTGAGTTGGTTGCTGGGGACATAACCGGTGATGCTCCGTTTGAGGACATCGAGAGGATTGGGGCCGAGTCTGGTCAGGCCGTGCAATTCCAGTTGCAGGAAAAAGGCGCTGGTCGTCGTGGTCTGGCTGGTGGCCAGGCGTTGCGCAATGCCCCGCAGGGACCAACAGCCCGCGTTGTACTCGAAGCCGGCCAGGCCTTCCACCAGGCGGGATTCTTTGATTGAGTAGTTGAGGCGAGTGAGTCCATGCCACTTGGGCGCCAGCGGCCATTGCGCGGACAGGTCGATCTGATTGAGGTTGCCTTGGGTATAGCGGTAATCGGCATTGAACAGCCGCCCGGGGCCGTCGCGCCAGGTGCCGCCCAGGTTGGCTTTCGCGATCTGGCGGGTGTCGGTGTTGAACTGAAGCCCGCCGCTGAGCCGCAGTTTGTCGTTGACCTGGCCTGATGCCTGGCCGAGCAGGTCGGTGGTGTTGCTGCTTCTGGCTGAGGTGCCGGGCAGGGTGACGAGTTGGTCGCTGAAGTAAAAGCGCTGGCCCAGCGTGACCTCGAGCCGCTCCATGCCATTGCTTTGTTCCAGAAAACGCGAGGTAAAGGCCAGGGTCAACTGATTGGCATCGTTGATGCGGTCCACGCTGGTGAACTGGTTTTCGCTGAACATCTGGTCCAGCGATAAGTCGCTGACGCCGCTGTCGAACACCGGGATGCTGGCTTGCTGGCGAAGGGGGATGTAGACGTAATAGAGGCGCGGCTCCAGGGTCTGGATGAAATCCTGGCCATTCCAGACCAAGTCGCGTTCCAGGAACAAGCTGGTGTCGACGCTGAACATGGGCAGACTGCGCGTCTGCGAGCGATCGCCAGCGGCGACGTTGTCCAGGTCGTAGCGGGTGAGGTACCAGCCCAGCTTGGGGGTGAACACCGAGTAGGGTGTGTTGACGGCCATGCTGATGCTGGGGTTGAGGTGCAGGCGACTGCCCTCGGACAGCGTCGTGCCCGGATGCGCGAAGTTGACGAATTCACTCGAAAAAGCGAATTGCGAGGACGGTCCGACCAGGCCTGGCCGGTTCGCGCTCAGGGTCAATTGTGGCAGGCGGCGGTAGGGGATCTGGCTGTCGCTGAGGGGCGTGGCAGCAGGATCCTGAAGCGTCTGATAGCCCTGCAAGCGCCCGCTGCCGCGCCACCAGCCACCCTCAAAGGCCAGGCTGGCTTCACGGGGAATATTGGTCTGGGAAGTCTCGCTGACCATGCTCGACAGGTCGGTGAAGTAGGTGTTGTCCGATACCCGTTCGTAATTGAGGTTGCCGGACCAGCGGGAATCGAATTGTTGCTGGTGGTGGATCAGGCCACGGTAACGGGCGCGATTCGCGAGATTGTCATTGGGGAGCAGTTCCAGGTTCAGTTCGCCACCGTAGTGCGCTTCCAGGTAGCGGAATTCTCCACCCAGTTGCAGGCCGCGCCGGGTCATCAGGCGCGGAGTGAACGTGGCGTCGCGGTTGGGCGCGATGTTCCAGTACCAGGGAACGATCAACTCCAGGCCGCGATCGGTGGTGGCGCCATAGGTCGGCGTGAGGAAACCCGATTTGCGTTTGCTGTCCAAAGAGAAATCCAGCCAGGGGGAGTACAGGATGGCCACGTTCAGGTATTCCACATGCACTTGCCGCGCGCTGCCCAGGCTACCGATGTAATCCAGATTCAATTCATCCATCTTGAGCACCCAGTCTTGCTCATTCGCCGGACAGGTGCTGTAGGTGGCGCTCTCCATCTGATAGCGGTCCGGCCCCTGAAACTGGATACTTTTCGCTGTGCCGCGCATCAGGCCGCCATCCTTGCCGTGGAGGGCGTAGACCACATCCTTCATGCTTCCCAGGCGCGGGGTGAGTTGCAATTTGAGTTCCGACCCCTCCAGGCGATCGCGCTCCTGGGTCAGGACGATGTTGCCGCGCGCATGGGCTTCGTCCGCGGCCTGGTCATAGCGGATCCAGTCCGCTTCGACCTGTTCGCGCAGGTTGCGCATCACCACCTTGCCCTCGGCCTCGAAATACACGTTCTGAATGCCTTCCATCCGGTCGGCCTCGACCTGGTTGGGGCCTTCCATCCGCTGCCCTTTTGGGACCGCCGGGCTAAGCGCGGGGGAAGCCTTCAGCGGCACGAAGTCACTGCCGGCAAAGGTTTCCAGGGAAGCCGCCGTGAGGCACACACATAACAACAGGCGCGGGAAATGGGGCGCGGCGGGCGACATGACGGGGGATGTTAGAATTTTGACGTTTTTTTGACCGCGTGGATTATAGCTTTGGAACGACTCGAACGTTTGACCGCCTGGACCCGTAGCGTCCTGCCCGTCCCTCTTCTTGCGCTTGCTCCCGCCTCCACCGATGCCAGTTTTCGCCGTTATTTCCGCGCGGTGACGGAGTCAGGCAGCTTTGTGGTGATGGATGCGCCACCCAGCCACGAGGATTGCCGGCCATTCGTTCATGTCGCGGACCTGTTCCGCGCCGCTGGCGCCCATACCCCGGAAATCCTCGCCGAGAACCTTGAACAAGGCTTCCTGCTGCTTTCCGATTTCGGCAACACCACTTATCTGATGGCATTGAACGAGGCCAATGCCGACCGCCTCTACGGCGACGCCAACCGCGCGCTGATCCAGATCCAGGCCGCCAGCCGGCCGGGCGAACTACCCGACTACGACGCCGAGTCGCTGCGGCGCGAGATGCGCCTGTTCCCGGACTGGTACCTGGCGCGCCATTTGAATATCGATCTTTCCGACGCTCAGCGCGCGGTGCTGGAAACCACCTTCGCGGCCATCCTGGCCAACAACCTGGCGCAACCCAGAGTCTACGTGCACCGTGACTGGCACTCGCGCAACCTGATGGTTACCGATCCCAATCCCGGCGTGCTGGATTTCCAGGATGCGGTTTACGGCCCCATCACCTACGACCTCGTCTCCCTCTACAAGGACGCCTACATCCACTGGGAAGAAGCGCGCGTGCTCGACTGGGTAATCCGCTACTGGGAAGCGGGCCGCCGCGCCGGCCTGCCGCTGGCGGACGACTTCGGCGACTTCTATCGCGACTTTGAATGGATGGGGGTGCAACGCCACATCAAGGTGCTCGGCATCTTCGCCCGCCTCTATCACCGCGACGGCAAGGACGGCTATCTGAAAGACCTGCCGCTGGTGCTGGCCTATCTGAAGAAAGCCTGCGGCCGTTACAACGGCCTTGGCGACTTCCTGCGCCTGCTCGATCAAGTCGAAGGCCGCGCGGCGGATGTCGGCTACACCTTCTGACATGCCGGCACAGCCTTTCAAGGTCATGATTCTCGCCGCCGGTGAAGGCCGCCGGATGCGCCCGCTCACCGACCACACCCCCAAACCCCTGTTGCAAGTCGGTGGCAAGCCGCTGATTCAATGGCAGATAGAGCGACTGAAGCGCGCTGGCCTAGTCGATCTGGTCATCAATCACGCCCATCTTGGCGAGAAACTCGAAGATGCCTTGGGCGACGGCGCGGGCCAGGGTGTGCGCATTGCCTGGTCGCGCGAAGCGGAACCCCTGGAAACCGCCGGTGGCATCGCCACCGCCTTGTCCCTGCTGGGCGACGCCCCCTTCCTGGTGACCAACGGCGACGTCTACGCCGAATTCGACTACGCCCGCCTGTTGCCGGTGCTGCAAGCAATGGCCGGCAATCCCGCCCACCTCGCCCACCTCGTGCTGGTGAACAACCCGCCGCACCACCCGGAGGGGGATTTCGCCGTGGCGGAAGGCCAGGTCATTGAACCACCCACACATGCCGCTGGTCGCTACACCTTCTCCGGCATCGGTTGTTACCGCCCGGAGCTGTTTGCCGGTATCGCCCCGTGGACCCGCGCCCAGCTCGCCCCCTTGCTGCGCGCGGCGATGCACCAGGGCCAGGTCACCGGCGAGCATTTCAGTGGCCGCTGGGAAGATGTCGGCACCCCGCAACGGCTTACCGATCTCGACAAGGAGTTGCAACGTGCAGCCTGACCTCAACACTCACCGCGCCCGCCGCGTTCATTTGCTGCAAACCCTGGGCGAAGGCGTACTTATCCTCGCCACCGCGCCGGAAGCCATCCGCAATCGCGACGCCCACTATCCCTACCGCTTCGACAGCCACTTTTATTACCTCACCGCCTTCCCGGAACCCGAGGCGGTATTGGTCTTGATCGCCGGGGGCAAAGCGCGGTCCAGGCAAATCCTGTTCTGCCGCGAAAAAAACCAGGAGAGGGAAATCTGGGACGGCTTTCGCCACGGCCCCAAGGCGGCGAAAGAAATTTTCGGCTTCGACGCCGCCTATCCCTACTCGGAAATTGACAAGCGCCTGCCCCGGCTGCTGGAAAACCAGCCGCGTGTCGCCTATGCCTTCGGCGCCGATCCCGCCTGGGATAACCGCGTCATGGGCTGGATCAACGCCGTGCGCGGCAAGGTCCGCGCTGGGGCGGTTGCTCCCGCCAACCTGACCGATGCCCATGCCCTGATCGGCGCCATGCGCCTGGCCAAGGACGCCCATGAAGTCGATCTCATGCAACGCGCCGCCGATCTTTCCGCTGAAGCGCATCGCTCCGTGCTGCGCCTGTGCCGGCCGGGGATGGGCGAATGGGAAATTGAAGCCGAACTGTTGCGCAGTTTGCGCGCCGGCGGCTGTGAGGCACCGGCCTATACCGCCATCGTCGCCGGCGGCAAGAACGCCTGTGTGTTGCACTACGTCGGCAATGACCAGCCGTTGCGGGATGGCGACCTGTTATTGATCGACGCCGCCGGCGAATACCACGGTTACGCCGCCGACATCTCCCGCACTTTCCCGGTCAACGGCCGCTTCTCCGCCGCGCAGAAGGACGTCTACGAAATCGTCCTTGCCGCTCAATACGCCGCTATCGAAGCGGTGCGCCCCGGCAACCCCTTCATCACCCCGCACGAAGCCGCCCTGCGCGTCCTCACCCAGGGCCTGATCGACTTGAAATTGTTGAGCGGCGAAGTGGATGGCCTGATCGAAAGTGAAGCCTATAAACCTTTCTTCATGCACAAGACCAGCCACTGGCTCGGCCTCGATGTACACGATGTCGGCGACTACAAGATCAAAGGTGTCTGGCGCGACCTGCAACCTGGCATGGTAATGACCGTTGAACCCGGCTTGTACCTGCGTCCCGCCGATAATGTCCCGGAAACCTTATGGAACATCGGCATCCGCATCGAGGACGATGTGGTGGTGACGGAAACCGGTTGCCGGGTGCTGAGTGCGGCGGCGCCGAAGACGGTCCATGAAATTGAGGAGGTGATGCGTGACTCCTGAACATGTTGATATCGCTATCATCGGCGGCGGCCCTGTTGGGGCTTCGCTGGCGTTGGGGCTGGAAGATTCCGGGTTGTCGGTGGCGCTACTGGAGGCGCGCGACAAGCTGGAGGTGGCGGACCCGCGAGCGCTGGCGCTGTCGCAAGGGTGCCGCTTGATTCTGCAGCGGCTGGGGGCCTGGGAAGCGCTGGCGGCAAGGGCCACGCCGATCGAGAGCATCCACGTCTCCCAGCGCGGCGGCCTCGGGCGGGCGCTGCTGACGGCCGAGGATGGCGGGGTGCCCGCTCTCGGTTATGTGGCGGAATACGGCGCGTTGGTTGCCGCGTTGGCCGGGCGCCTGCTGAAATGTGGCGCGACCGTTTTGACCGGGGCGCGAGTGACTGATGTGGCGGCGACCTCGGCGTATGGCGCGGTGCGTTATCAACGCGGCGGCGTGGAGCGGTTGCTGACCGCGCGCCTGGTGGTGCTCTCGGAAGGCGGTCGCAGCCTACCCGCGCACTTGCGGCAGGACAAGGATTACGGGCAATCGGCGGTGATCGCCAGCGTATCCACGCAACGTCCGCATGGCCGCCGCGCTTATGAGCGTTTCACGCCAGAGGGGCCGATTGCGCTGTTGCCGCTGGGTGACGACTATGCCCTGGTCTGGACCACGCCATCGGCGCGGGTGGAGACGCGCCTGGCCATGCCGGACGAGGAGTTTCTGGCACACCTGCAAACCGCTTTCGGCGACCGCCAGGGGCGCTTTATCCGGGTTGGACTACGCGCGGCGTTTCCGCTCAAACTTAGGTTGGCGGCGGACTCGGCCTCACCGCGCATTCTGCGCATTGGCAATGCCGCGCATACGCTGCATCCCGTGGCGGGGCAAGGCTTCAACTTGGGCGTGCGCGATGCCTGGCATCTGGCGCGGGTGATTCTGGATGCGCCGCGCGAGCGCCTGGGCGAGGCTGCGTTGAGCAGCGCCTACGCCGCGGAGCGGCGCTTCGACGTGTTCGGCGGCAGCCTGATGACGGATCTTCTGGTGGAGGCGTTTTCCAACGGCCGCCCCCTGCTCGGCCACGCGCGCGGCGCGGCTCTGGCCCTGCTGGACCTGGTACCCGCGCTGAAAAATCTATTCGCCCGCAAGATGATGTTTGGAGCACAGGCATGGTGAACGAAGCCGATATCGCGATTGTCGGCGGCGGCCTCAATGGCGCCGCCCTGGCCTGTGCCTTGCGGCACGGGCCGCATTCGGTGGTGCTGCTGGAGCCGAAGCCCCCCGGAGAGGGAAGTGAGCAGTGGGACCCGCGCATCTACGCCTACAGCCCCGGCAATGTGAACTGGATCAAAGCGCTGGGCGGCTGGGGTGATCCGCTGCGGGCGCAGGCGGTTTATCGCATGCGCATCCACGGCGATGGCGGTGGCCTGCTGGATTTCGACGCTCTCGATGCGGGCCTGTCGGAACTGGCGTGGATTGCCGAGAACGGGCGCTTGCAAAGCGCGCTGTGGCGGGCGATGAGCGACACGCCCAATTTGCGTGTCGTGACCTCCCCCGCCGAGGCGATTATCTGGGGCGGTGATGGCCAGCATGTCCTGCGTCTGGCCGATGGCTCGGCCTTGTCCACGCGCCTGCTGGTGGCGGCGGATGGCGCCAACTCCTGGGTGCGGCAACAGGCCGGTATCGGTGTTGTTCTGGAGGATTACCGCCAGGTCGGCGTGGTCGCCAATTTCGAAATCGAAAAGCCGCATCGCGGCGCGGCCTGGCAGTGGTTCCGCCGGGATGGCGTATTGGCCTATCTGCCCTTGCCGGGCAAGCGCATCTCGATGGTCTGGTCCACCCCGCCCGAGCATGCCGCCCTGTTGCAGGCATTGGCGCCCGATGAACTGGCGCCGCGGGTGGCGGCGGCGGGCAACTACGCCCTGGGTGAACTACGCTGCATCACGCCCGCCGCCGGCTTCCCCCTGAAGCGGCGGCTCGCCGACCAGTGGGTGCGCCCCGGCCTGGTGTTGCTGGGTGATACCGCGCATACCGTGCATCCCCTGGCCGGCCAGGGGGTGAACCTGGGTTTTCGCGATAGCCGCCTGCTGGCTGAAATGCTCCGTTCTGGCGGCGACCCCGGCGAGATTGGCCGTCTCACCGCTTATGCCGCGCGGCGGCGCGAGGATGTGGTATCCATGCAATCCATCACCGGCGGCCTGCGGAAACTTTTCGGCCGCGAGATTCTCTGTACCCCCGGCTCGGGTAAAGCGTCCGAGCCGCCTGATGAAGCCCTTCGGTACCCCGAGGGGGCCAAGTCGTTCTTGGGACGGCCCGACGAACGACTTGAAAGCCTGATTCGAACCCTGCGCAATCAGGGCATGAATTTCACCGATCATTTCCCCCCACTGAGCCAGGCGCTCATGCACCATGCGGTGCTTTAACTTTCCCCCGGAGTCCATTCCATGCGCAATTTAGCCTTCACGCTCGCTCTCGTCGCCACGACCACCCTGGCGGGCGAGGCGGATATCCGCCAGTCGATCGAAAGCGGTTTTCCCGGTACCAAGGTGACCGATGTCAGCAAGACGGCCGTCGCCGGTATTTACGAAGTAGTCATGGAGGGCCGCCAAGGGCCGATGGTGGCCTACACCGACGATAAGGCCCGCCATGTCATAGTGGGCGATCTGCTCGACATCAAATCGCAACGCAACCTCACGCGCGAGCGCATGGACAAGCTCACCGAGGTTAAATTCGACAGCCTTCCTTTCGCCAACGCCATCAAGATCGTGAAGGGCGATGGCAAACGCCGTCTGGCGGTGTTTTCCGATCTGGATTGCCCCTATTGCAAGAAGCTGGAAGGCGAGTTGGCCAAGGTCGACAACGTGACCATCTATACCTTCCCCTACCCGCTTCCCATGCATACCGATGCGCCGCGCAAGTCGAAGGTGATCTGGTGCAGCAAGGACCGCGCCGCCGCCTGGAACGACTACATGCACAAGGGCAAGCTGCCGGCGGGCAAAGGTGACTGTGCCAACCCCATCGACGAAAATCTGGCGTTAGGCGCGAAACTGCGCATCGACGGCACGCCCGCGCTGATTTTCGCCAACGGCAAACGGGTTCCCGGCTACCTGCCGGCCACTCGTCTGAATGACCTGCTCAACGCCGCTGAAAAGGCCCGCTGACGCCCGCCAATGAGTGAGCAAGATAGCCAGCGCGCGGACGATGCCCAACTGCGCCAGGCTTTCGCGCTGTTCAGCGCAACCTCGGAAAAACTGGCGGGCACCTATCTGGAACTGCAAGCCCAGGTGGCGCGCCTGACCAGTGAGCTGGCCGCCGCCAATGGCGAGCTGGCGCGGCGCGAGCGCCTATCCGCCCTGGGCGAGATGGCGGCCCAGGTGGCGCACCAGTTGCGTACACCGCTGGCCACCGCGCTGCTCTATACCGGGCATCTGGCGCGCCCGCAATTGAGCGATGTCGACCGCATCCGTTTCGCCGGCAAGAGCCTGTCGCGGCTGCGTTATCTGGAGCGCTTGATTCAGGACATGCTGTTGTTCGTAAAAGGCGCGCGTCTGGACCGAGAAGCTTTCCCCTTGCGTCCCCTGTTGGAAGAATTGGCGCAGACCCTGGAACCCCATGCCGCGCAGCGCAAGGTTCACCTGGAACTGCCGCCGCCGGAGGCTGAATTCACCCTCACCGGCGACCGTCAGGCCATCGCCGGCGCCCTCATCAACTTGCTGGAAAACGCCCTGCAAGCCACACCGGAAGGCGGCCAGGTAAGCCTCGGCGTGGGTGGCCAGGGCAGCCCGTTCGCCGCCTTCCAGGTCAACGACACGGGCGCCGGTATCCCCGAAGCCGCTCAGGAACGTCTGTTTGAACCTTTTTTCAGCACTCGCGGCGAGGGCAGCGGCCTCGGCCTGGCCATCGTGCGCCAAGTCGCGGAGGCGCACGGCGGCTGGGTGGAGTGGGCGCCGCGCGAGGGAGGCGGCAGCCGCTTCACTCTGTATTTGCCCTTTGCCGGAGGCGATGTAGCGCAGGCATACCCGCAGGGGGTAGGCCGTGGTTGTAATGCCGCCGAAACCCCGGCGGCAACGACCACGCTCTCCCTGCCTGCGTCTTTTACCGGAGGCGACCTTGGCTGAAGCCTTGCCCATCCTGGTGGTCGAAGACGACCCCTCTCTGCGCGAAGCGCTCATGGATACCCTGGAATTGTCCGGCTACACCGCCCACGCCGCCGCCGACGGCGAACAGGCGCTGGCCTGGATGGAGGGGGGCGACCTCGATGTTCGACCCGGCCTAGTCCTTTCTGATGTGCAGATGCCGGGGATGGACGGCCACGCGCTGCTGCGCAGCCTGAAAAGGCGCTGGCCGGAAGTGCCGGTATTGCTGATGACCGCCTACGGCCAGATTGACCTGGCGGTACAGGCGATGCGCGAAGGCGCGGCCGATTACCTGCCCAAGCCGTTTGAGCCGGATCGCCTGTTGGCGGCCGTGGCGCGCTATTACCGCAGTGGCGAGGAAGGCGGGGAGAGCGAAGTGGTGGCCGCCGATGCCGCCACTCGCGCCATGCTCGATCTGGCCCGCCGCGTGGCGGCCACCGAGGCGAGCGTCCTGCTCACCGGCGAATCCGGGGTCGGCAAGGAAGTGTTTGCGCGCTTTATCCACCAGCACTCCAAACGCGCCAAAGGCCCGTTCGTCGCGGTGAACTGCGCGGCGATTCCCGAGAATCTGCTGGAATCCATGCTGTTCGGCCACGAGAAAGGCGCCTTCACCGGCGCGACGGCAGCCCAGGCGGGCAAATTCGAACAGGCTTCAGGCGGTGTCATCCTCCTCGACGAAGTCTCGGAACTGCCACTCAACCTCCAGGCCAAGCTCCTTCGCGTGTTGCAGGAAAAGGAGGTGGAGCGGGTCGGTGGGCGCGCGCCAATCAAGCTCGACGTGCGCATCTTCGCCGCCAGCAACCGCGACCTCGCCGCCTGGGTTGCGGCTGGCCATTTCCGTGAAGACCTGTATTACCGGCTCAGCATCTTTCCCCTGGAAATTCCGCCTTTGCGACAACGCCGTGGCGACATCGCCGCGCTCGCTCGGCATTTCCTGAAACGCCACGAAAACGTGGTGGGCCGAGGCGGATTCGCACTATCCAACCGGGCGCTGACCGAATTGACCGGGTATGGGTGGCCCGGTAACATCCGCGAGCTTGCGAATGTGTTGCAACGCGCCATGATTCTGGCACCGGGAACGGAAATCGGCTCCGAACATTTGATGCTGCCGCATGATTTGGCCCATAACGCATTGGCCCATAACGCGGCTCAAGAAGGGGTTCGATCCGCCGACCAGGGTTTGAAGGACATGGAGCGGGAAACCATCCTGGGTACTTTGCGCCGGCTCGGCGGTTCCCGGCGCAAGACGGCGGAAACGTTGAACATGAGCGAACGGACCTTGCGCGACAAACTCAAGCGATACCGCGAAGCGGGCTATCTGGATGGAGATGACCTCCTATAATCGGTTGCAGGAGGCACAAGGCGATGAATGATATTGATCTGATGGTGAATCAGTTGCGTGCCGTGGCGGCTCAGGCCGGTGGTGGCGTGTCCGCCAGCGCCGCGAATGGGCTAACTCAGGTGGCAACTCAGGCGCCTTCCCAGGATTTCGCCATGCTGCTCCAGTCCGCCGTGGATGAAGTCAATAAAACCCAGTTGGATGCCCGCCAACTCAGCAGCCAGTTCGAGGCGGGCAATGCCGAAGTCAATCTCCAGGATGTCGTGCTTTCCCTGCAGAAAGCGAGCCTCTCCTTCCAGACCATGGTTCAGGTGCGCAACAAGCTGGTGAGCGCGTACCAGGAAGTTATGAACATGCAGGTCTGATGGAAAACGGTTGACGGATGGCCCTGCAATTTCCCGCGTTTTTCAACACCCTAGCCCACCGCTTCAACGCGCTTCCCGCCGCCAGGAAGATGACGTTGGCGGCAGTCGTGGCGGCTTCCCTCGCTTTGATCATCGGCCTTTACCTGTGGAGCAGTGCGCCCGACTACAAGGTGTTGTTCTCCAACCTGCCGGAGCGTGATGCCGGTGCGGTAACCGCCACCCTGCAGCAAATGAATGTGCCCTACAAGACCGAGGCCAACGGCACCCTCATGGTGCCGTCCGATCAGGTCTATGACCTGCGTTTCAAACTGGCCGCGCAAGGCATTCCCAAGGGCGGGGCCGTGGGCTTCGAGTTGATGGATAGCCCAAAGCTGGGCATGACCCAGTTCCAGGAGCAATTGGCGTTCCAGCGTGGCCTTGAAGGTGAGCTGTCGCGCACCATCCAATCGCTGGCGTCAGTGGAATCGGCGCGGGTCCATCTGGCGATCCCCAAACCTTCGGTATTCATCCGCGATAAACAATCGCCTTCCGCTTCCGTGCTGGTGAAGTTGTATTCCGGCCGTGCCCTCGACCCCGGGCAGGTGCAATCCATCGTGCATCTGGTGTCCAGCAGCGTGCCGGAACTGTCGCCCAACAGCGTCACCGTGGTGGATCAGGCTGGCAATCTGCTGACCGCCAGGAACGATAGCCAGTCGCTGCGCGGCCTCAATGCCAGCCAACTGGAATACACCAAGGAGATGGAGACCTATTACGTGCAGCGGATCGAGGCCATCGTTGCGCCCATCGTCGGTGCTGGCAACGTCAAGGCCGAGGTGCGCGCCGACCTGGACTTTTCCGAGGACGAGGCGACGAGCGAGAGCTGGAAGCCGAACGCCACGCCCGACGCGCAGGCGATTCGTAGCCAGCAGACGGTGGAAGACCTCAACAACGCCGGCAATCAGGCGCAGGGGGTCCCGGGGGCGCTGACCAATCAGCCGCCCGGTCCCGCCAGCGCGCCGCTGATCGCGCCGCCGGGCGCCAATGCCGGACCGAATGCGGGCGCGGTGGGGCAGGGCGGCAACTCCAGCCGCAAGGAAAACACCGTCAACTTCGAGCTGGACAAGACCATCCGCCACGTCAAGGCTTCGCAGGGCCGCGTCAAGCGGCTGTCGGTGGCGGTCGTGGTCAACCATCGGGCGGTCAGGGACACGGAAGGCAAGGCCGCTAAGCCGACCCCGCTTTCCGTCCAGGAGATGACTCAGATCAACAGCCTGGTCAAGGAAGCGATGGGCTTTGACCAGCCGCGTGGCGACACCGTCAACGTGGTCAACGCGGCCTTTACCGAAGCCAGGGAAGAACTCGACGTCCCGCTCTGGAAGGATCCGGACAATGTCGCCCTGGCCAAGGATCTGCTCAAGAACCTGCTCATCTTCGGCCTCGCCTTCTATCTGGTATTCGGCGTATTGCGGCCGCTGCTGCGTGATCTCATGAAACCGGCGGAACCCCTGCCCACGGTAAGCGAAGGTGAGCCGGGCGAAGGTGGCGCCAGCTATGGCCCGGATGGCAAGCCGATGCCGGCGGCGCTGGATAATTATGCTGAAATCCTCGCCAAGGTGCGGGAATTCGCCAAGGCCAGTCCCAAGATCACCGCTGAAATCGCCAAGGAATGGATGGTCAAGGAATGAGCGAGGAAGAGGGACTGAAAAAGACGGCCATCCTGATGTTGTCGCTGGGGCATGAAGAGGCTGCCGAGGTATTCAAGTACCTGGGGCCCAAGGAAGTGCAGAAACTGGGTACGGCGATGGCCTCGGTTGGCAACGTCAGCCGCGAGCAGATCGAGGCGATTCTGCGTGAGTTCCACGACCAGACCGAAGGGCGCATGGATCTCGCCGATTCCGATGAATACATCCGCTCCGTTCTGAAAAAGGCCCTGGGCGACGACAAGGCCGCGCACCTGATCGACCGCATCCTGCAAGGTAATGAGAGCGCCGGCATCGAAAGCCTGAAATGGATGGATGCCGCCAGCGTGGCGGAGATGGTCCGCAACGAACACCCGCAGATCATCGCCACCATCATGGTGCACCTGGACCGCGACCATGCCAGTGAAACCCTCAATCTGTTGCCGGAGCGCCTGCGCAACGATGTGATGGTGCGCATCGCCACACTGGAAGGCGCGCAGCCGATGGCCATGCGCGAACTCAACGAGGTGCTTACGCAACTCCTGTCCGGTGGCGAAGTCGGCAAGAAAAGCAGCCTGGGTGGCATCAAGACGGCGGCCGACATCCTCAACTATATGGGCGGAGCCATCGAAGCCTCGGTGCTGGCTGATATCCGTGAACACGATGCCGATCTGGCGCAGAAGATTCAGGACCAGATGTTCACCTTCGACAACATCCTGGAACTGGACGACCGCTCAGTGCAGATGCTGCTGCGCGAGGTGCAGTCGGAGACCCTGATCATCGCCCTCAAGGGCACCAGCGAAGAACTCAAGGCCAAGATATTCAAGAACATGTCCACTCGCGCCGCCGAAGCACTCAAGGAAGACCTGGACTCGAAAGGCCCGGTGCGGCTGTCCGAAGTCGAGTCCGAGCAGAAGGAAATCCTCAAGATCGTGCGCAAGCTGGTGGACGAAGGCCAGATCATCCTCGGCGGCAAGGGTGGCGAGGAAGGCCTGGTGGAATAGCCACCAGGCTGGCCTGAACCATGTCCCGCGTCATTCCCAAGGAACAACTCACCGCCTACCAGCGTTGGGAACTGGGTAGTTTCGATCCCGCCAGCGCGGAGTCGGAATCGGCCATGCCCTCGCCCGAATCCGAGCCGGAAGCCCTGCTCAAGGTGACGTTGCCCACCGCCGAAGATATCGAACGCATCCAGAAGGAAGCCTGGCGGGAAGGCCTTGAGATGGGCTTCGCGGAAGGCCGCAAGGCGGGTTACCAGGACGGATACAAGACGGGCGAAGCGCAAGCCGAACGCCTGCGGCAACTGGCGGAAGCCATGCAGGTGGAGAGCCTGCGCCAGGACGATACCCTCGCGCGCGAGGTGCTGGAACTGGTTCTGAATGTCGCTCAGCAGATGCTGCGCGCGACCATCAAGGCAAAGCCGGAAAGCCTTCTCGTCGTGATCCGCGAAGCACTCTTGACGTTGCCCACGCTCTCCGGCCACCACAAGGTGGTGGTGAACCCGGCCGACGTCGACATGGTTCGCGAGTGGCTGGACAGGGAGCACGGCCATCTTTCCTGGAAAGTCGTGGAAGACCCACAGATGTCGCCCGGCGGGTTCCGTTTTGAAAGCGCCCATAGCGAACTCGATGCTTCTCTGGAAACCCGCTGGCGCGAGATTACCAACTGCCTCGGCACGGAGACCGCGTGGCTGGATTGAACCGGGCCGCCACGCTGGTGGCCTATCTGCGTGATTGCCAAGAGGCGGTGGCGCAGATCACGCCCTGGCGGGCCAGCGGCCGCCTCACTCGGGTCGCCGGTCTGGTGATGGAGGCGTCTGGCCTCAAGCTGGCGACGGGGGTGTCGTGCCGGGTGGGGGTGCCGGGTGGCCAGCAGGTGGATGCGGAAGTGGTGGGTTTCTCCGGCGAGCGCCTCTATCTCATGCCTTCGACCGATGTCTACGGCCTGGCACCGGGTGCCGTGGTCGAGGCCACATTGGTCTGTGGCTTCGACCCGCCACGCATGCACAAGTCTTTTTTTCGGCGCCGCCGCATCGAGGATCGCATTCGCCAGATCGCCGTCGGGCCGGAATTGCTCGGTCGCGTGATCGATGGCGCCGGCCGTCCACTGGACCGCCTTGGCCCGCTCGAAGCCTCACGCCGCGCCCCCTTGCACGCGCGCCCGTTTAACCCGATGGAGCGCGAGCCGATTCGCGACGTGCTGGATGTCGGTGTGCGCGCCATCAACGCGCTGCTTACGGTCGGCCGCGGCCAACGCATGGGCCTGTTCGCCGGCAGCGGGGTCGGCAAATCCATGCTGTTGGGCATGATGGCCCGCTATACGGCGGCGGATGTGGTGGTGGTGGGCCTGATTGGCGAACGTGGCCGCGAGGTGAAGGACTTCATCGAAAACATCCTTGGCGTTGAGGGCCTGCGTCGCGCCGTGGTGGTCGCCGCCCCGGCCGATGCGCCACCCCTGCTGCGCCTGCACGGCGCCGCCTATGCCACGGCGGTGGCGGAAAATTTCCGCGACGCGGGGTTGGATGTGTTGCTGATCATGGATTCGCTCACCCGCTATGCCCAGGCGCAGCGCGAGATTGCCCTGGCTGTGGGCGAGCCGCCCGCCACCAAGGGCTACCCACCCTCGGTATTTGCGAAGCTGCCGCAACTGGTCGAACGCGCCGGCAACGGCCGCGCCGCGAGCGGCTCGATCACCGCCTTCTACACCGTGCTGATGGAAGGCGACGATCAACAGGATCCGGTGGCGGATGCCGCCCGCGCCATTCTCGATGGCCACATCGTGCTGTCGCGGCAACTTGCCGATCAGGGCCACTACCCGGCCATCGACATCGAAGCCTCGATCTCGCGCGCCATCACCGAGCTGCTACCCAAGGAAGAGCTTGAGCGGGTACGCCGCTTCAAGGGCCTCTATGCACGTTATCAGCGCAGCCGCGATCTGATCACCATTGGCGCCTATCAGCGCGGCAACGACCCGCTGCTGGACGAAGCCATTGCGCTGTATCCGAAAATGGAGAAGTTCCTCATGCAGGATTTCCTCGCCAAGGAAGGCTATCTCGCCAGCCGCGAGCAACTGACTGGCCTGCTCGCGAGCCCTTGAGCGGATAGGAGGCGACCCTTGCCACGCTATACCGCCGTTTCGCCGGTTTCTCCGGTGCGGATGCGGATGACTTGGTCGACCTGGCTGACGAAGATTTTGCCGTCGCCGATCTTGCCGGTGCGGGCCGCCTTGACGATGGCTTCGAGGGCGGTGTCGACCATGCTGTCGGCCACCACCAATTCGATCTTCACTTTGGGCAGGAAATCCACCACGTATTCGGCGCCTCGATACAACTCGGTGTGGCCTTTCTGGCGACCGAAGCCTTTGACTTCGGTGACGGTCAGACCAGAAACGCCAAGCGCCGAAAGGGCTTCGCGCACTTCATCGAGCTTGAAGGGTTTGATGATGGCTTCGATCTTTTTCATGGTTTTCTCCTAAAAGGGCGCACGGTACTTGTTGGTGATCGGGTAACGCCGGTCTCGGCCGAAGCCGCGCGCGGTGATGCGGATACCGGGCGGCGATTGGCGGCGCTTGTATTCGCTGCGGTCGATCAGCGTCACCACCTGGCGCACGGCGGTTTCAGCGTAGCCGTCGGCGACGATTTCGCGCGGCGACATGTCGCGTTCCACATAGCGTTCCATGATGGCGTCAAGCACTTCATAAGGTGGCAGGCTGTCTTGGTCGCACTGGTCGGCGCGCAGCTCGGCGCTGGGCGGGCGGCTGATGATGCGTTCCGGAATCACCGGCGAGAGCGTATTGCGATAGCGCGAGAGCCGCCACACGAGCGTTTTCGGTACGTCCTTCAACACCGCGAAGCCACCCGCCATGTCGCCATAGAGGGTGGCATAGCCGCTGGCCATTTCGCTTTTGTTGCCGGTGGTGAGCACCAGTTGCCCGAACTTGTTGGACAGGGCCATGAGCAGCACGCCACGGATACGCGCCTGGATGTTTTCCTCGGTCTGGTCGAATGGCAGGTTTTTGAACTCATCCGCGAGTTCATCCAGAAAAGTGTCGAACATGCGCTTGATCGGCTGCACGTCATAACGCACCTTGAGGTTCTCGGCCAGGACTTCGGCGTCTTCCAGGCTGATGTCGGCGGTGAATTGGGACGGCATCATCACCGCCTGCACGTTGCCCGCGCCGATGGCGTCTACCGCCACCACCAGGGTGAGCGCGGAGTCGATACCGCCCGACAACCCTAGTAGCACCCCGGGAAATCCATTCTTCACCACGTAATCACGTACCCCCAGAACCAGTGCCTGGTAAACCATCGCCTCGCTGGAGGGCAGTGTCAGCAAGTCACCCCTGGGGGTGTTTGCCTCCAGCTCCACCCAGTAAAGGCCTTCCTCGAAGGCGGGAAACTGGGCGGCCAGGGTGCCGTTGCGGTCGAGGGCGAAAGAGGCGCCGTCGAATACCAGTTCATCCTGGCCGCCGACCAGGTTGGCGTAAATCAGCGGCAGACCACACTCGCCGACGCGCTGCCGCGCGACTTCGTGGCGTTCCAGTTGCTTGTCCATGTGGAATGGCGAGGCGTTGAGGACCAGCAGGACTTCCGCGCCGGCCGCGCGCGCCTGCGTGGCCGGGCCGGATTCCCAGATGTCGGCGCAGATGTTGACGCCGAAGCGCACGCCGCCCTGTTCGAACACCATCGCCCGTTCACCCGGGGTGAAGGTGCGTACCTCGTCGAACACGGTGTGGTTGGGCAACTTCTGTTTGCGGTAGGTGGCGAGGATCTGGCCATCACGCAATAGCGAGGCGGCGTTATAGCGGTTTTCTCCTTCCGCCAGCGGATGCCCCAGCACCAGCGCCAGGCCGGCCGGCAATTGCGTCGCCAGGGTTTGCAGCACGCGCGCGTTCTCGCCATAGAAATCCGGGCGCAGCGCGAGATCTTCCGGTGGGTAGCCGCACAGGGCGAGCTCCGGCGCGAGCATGAGTGCCGCGCCGGTTGCGGCCGCCTGGCGCGCCAGTTCGAGAAGCCGGGCGGCATTGCCGTCGAGATCGCCGACGGTGGCGTTGAACTGGGCGAGGGCGATTTTCATGGCGCGCATTCTACGGGGGGCGCCGCGATTGTTCATCCGCCCTCAATTCACTGGCATTTCCCGTCCAGATACCACCAGCGGCCAAGCTCTAGCACGAAGCGACTGGCCTCATGCAGCCGGTGGGCGCGACCGCCGATCTTGTAGCGCGCCACGAACTCCACCACCGCTCGCCCATTTCCATCCTCTTCATGCCGCCTGACCGTCAGGCCTAGCCATTTCGCGGGCGGGTCCTGGTCGAGACCGAAACTGGCCGGCCGCGTATCCGGATGCCAGGTCGCCAGCAGATACGCCTCATCACCCAGCACGTAGGCGCTGTAACGGGAGCGCATCAAGGTTTCGGCATCGGCCGGAACGGCGCCGCCGGCCAGGTAGGGGGCACAACAAGCGGCCAGGGCACGACCGGAACCGCAGGGGCAATCGCGATCAAGGGACATGGGTAAACGCTAACCGGTATTCATCGTGGCGGCATCATCTTCGTCAGCAAAGCCGCAATCAAGGGTTAAAGATCAGGCGGTGCGGGCCGCTAACAGCAGGCGCCCGAGTTCACGGGCATGGCCGGATCGCCCGGGAAAATATAACCCCCCATAGGAGCCGCGATGCGCCAGCGGGGCGGTTGGTTCACATCAAGGAGATGGAAACATGGACTCGCCTATCGAAAAGAAAGGGGCCGAGCAGTCTGAGCGGCGCAAGCAAACCCGTTTGCGCGCGCTATTCGAGGACGTGGTGCGCCGCGTGGAACCTTTTTTCCAGGAAAGCGGCGAAATCAATGGCAGCCGTACCGATTTCTGGGTGGCGCGCACGATTCGTGATGCCTACCCGGAACTGAACAATGAAGAAGCGCATGTGCTCGCGAATGCCGCCATCCGCTATTACGGAGAACGGCCGGGTTAGCGGCCACCCCAACTTGGTTGGTGTCGCATGCCGATTGAGGTGAATAGGCTGCGCCCACACTCGAAGCCGTCAACCAGGAGGCCGCATGTCGTTTCTGCAGCAGAAGTGGAATGAGCATCAGGTAAAGCCGCTGCGGCGCTATAGCAGCCAGCGCGAATTCGAGGCGGATTGGGTGAGCGGCCTGAGGCGGCGTTATCGGGTGTCGCAAGAGCGCCTGGCCGCGCTGGCCAGCGTTTCGGTGACCACGGTGCAGAACTGGGAAAACCCGTTGAGCGGCAAGCGCATCGCCGAGCACAACCAGGACCGCCTGCGCGACATCGAACGCGAACTCTGGATCAAGGCTCACGTCACCCTGCTGGAGCCTTGTCCGCCCTATATCCACGCCCTCCACGAACTGTTGTCCGCGAATCGTGACAGCAGCGCGCAAGGCCTGGCTGACTATCTGGTGGGCTGCATGGCTGCCCACGACCCCGGCCGCGCTCGGCTGCTGCACTGGGCTGGCCTCACCTACAGCATCGCCGATTCCGCTTCCCCGCAAGCGCGCGCTTATGAGGAAGCCGCGCTACGGGCACTGGGAGAGTATCCGTGTGAAGGCAACGACCGACTTGCCGCCGCCATCGAAAATGAGATTCTCGGTGCCCAGTTCGAGGATCTGCTGTCACTGCCCGAGGGTGAGGCCCGGCTCGGCAAGGGGCGCCAGCTGCTGAGGGCTTGCCAACGCCTGTTTCGCCGCGACCAACAGCCGGCTTATCTGTGGAATGCCCTGGAGGTGGCTTGCCGTGCGCCGTTGGAGATGCGGGATAGGTTCAGCCTGGTCAATGAACTCCAAGCGCTGCTCGGCGCGGAGCAGGTGTGCCGCCGCATCCACGCGGAGGTGGCCTATCAGGCCGCGCGCAGCCTGCTGGCCGAGTCGGCCACACTGAATTGATGGCGATCTGGAGAGGGGAAACACCGTGAACAACAGCCTCCTTTGCCAACGCCTTGCCATGCTGGCGCCGCTCATTCTGCTGCTGGGCTACTCGCTTCAGGCCGCAAGCGAACCCGCCCTTGTGGCGACCCTCAGCGCGCAAGCGCCGATTCCAAAGTCCGTTAGGCTGCTAGCCTGGGATCGGGTTGGTTCACCGACCCAGATGCGGGCTTGATCCCCCGCGCCGGCGGCACGGGGAGAGAAATTCGGGCGCCGATGCCGTAGCCGTTGCTGGTGGGGGGCTGGCTTGCTTGTGCAGTGCAATAAGTTTTTAATGCGCGCACCGTGCCGTCCCGCCGATGCCATGACTCAACGCCCTTTCTTTCTGAATTTATTGCGGATCAAGTTGCCGATCGGCGGGGTGGTGTCCATCCTGCACCGCGCCACTGGGGCGGTTCTGTCGCTGCTGGTGCCCTGCCTGCTCTACGTCTTTTCCCTGTCACTGGAATCCGCCCAGGGCTTTGTCCGCGTGCATGGCTTTCTCGCCGGTGGTTTCGGCTGGTTGCTGATGAGCCTGGTCGGGTGGGCCATGTTGCATCATTTCCTGGCTGGCCTGCGCCATCTCGGCTTCGACATCGGTTACGGCGAAGACCGTGCCACGGCGCGCGCGACGGCTTGGGGAACAGCGGTTATGGCGGTGCTGGCGGCGGCGGGCATCGCCTTCTGGGTGCTGCCATGAGAAATGCCAGCGGTGCCCGGCGCGGGCTGAATCATTGGCTGCTCGCCCGTGCCAGCGCGGCCTACATGGCCTTGTTCCTGCCGATTTTCTTCGTCTACGCCTGCCAGGGCGGTCTTGATTACGCGGCCTGGCGAGGGCTGTTTCTGCCCGTTTTCGTTAAGGTGGCGGTGCTGTTGTTCGCTGTGGCGCTGCTTGCTCATGCCTGGATTGGCCTGCGTGAAATATTCATCGACTACGTGCATCCGCTGTTCTTGCGCCTGTCGCTGGTCTTCCTGTTCGGCGTCGTCTACGCCGCTTGCCTGATCTGGGCTGTGGCTATTCTCTGGAGCCTCAAGTGATGCAAGCGCGGATTCCGAAACGGACCTTTGATGCGGTCATCGTCGGCGGTGGTGGCGCCGGCCTGCGCGCGGCGTTGCAACTGGCTGAGGCCAACCTGAAAGTGGCGCTCATTTCCAAGGTCTTCCCCACCCGTTCTCATACCGTGTCCGCCCAGGGCGGCATTACGGCGGCGCTGGCGAACGTGTCGGACGATAATTGGCACTGGCACATGTACGACACGGTGAAGGGCTCGGATTACCTGGGCGACCAGGACGCCATCGAGTATATGTGCCGCAACGCGCCCACGGCGGTGTACGAACTGGAACACATGGGCCTGCCATTCTCGCGTCTGGACAACGGGAAAATCTATCAGCGCCCGTTCGGTGGCCAGTCTCAGAACTACGGCGGTGATCAGGCGATTCGCACCTGCGCGGCGGCCGACCGTACCGGCCACGCCCTGCTGCACACCCTGTACCAGCGCAACATCGCCGCCCGCACCCAGTTTTTCGACGAGTTTTACGCGCTCGATCTGATCCGTGATGAGGCGGGCACCGTGCTCGGCGTTACCGCGTTGGAAATCGAGACCGGCCAGCCCTGGTTGTTCGAGGCGCGCGCCACCCTGCTGGCGACGGGGGGCGCTGGCCGCATCTTTCGCCACTCCACCAACGCCCACATCAATACCGGCGATGGGCTGGGCATGGTGTTGCGCGCCGGCTTGCCGCTGGAGGATATGGAGTTCTGGCAGTTCCATCCCACGGGGATTCCCATCGTTGGCAGCCTGATCACCGAAGCCGTGCGCGGCGAGGGTGGCTACCTGCTTAACAAGGACGGAGAACGTTTCATGTCGCGCTACGCCCCCAACGCCCGCGACCTGGCTTCTCGGGACGTGGTCTCCCGCGCCATCGCCCAGGAGCTCCGCGGCGGGCGTGGCTGCGGTCCCCACGGCGACTATGTCCATTTGAAGATTGACCACATCGGCGCAGACAAGATCAAGGAGCGCCTGCCGGGCATCCGAGATCTGTCCCTGCAATTCGCCGGCGTGGATCCGATTGCCGACCCGATCCCGGTCACGCCGACCGCGCATTACATGATGGGCGGCATTCCCAGCAACCTGCATGGCCAGGTGGTGGCGCCGGTGCGCACCGGCCCCGAGGAAGCCGTGCCCGGCCTTTATGCCGTGGGTGAGTGCGCCTGTGTGTCGGTGCATGGCGCCAACCGCCTGGGGGGCAACTCGCTGCTCGACCTGGTGGTGTTCGGCCGCGCAGCCGGCCTGCACATGCTCGACTATTTGCGCGAGAACCCGATCCCGCGGCCGCTGCCGCAGGCCGAGGTGGAAAAATCTTTGGCCCGCCTGGCGCGCTGGGATAAACCCAAACCCGAGAACGGCGGTGGGGAAAGCGTGGCCGGCCTGCGCGGCGATATGCAGCGGGTGATGCAGGACCACTGCGGCGTATACCGCAACGAGGCACTGCTTCGGGCCGGCCTGGAGCAATTGACCCAGGTGGCGGCGCGCCTGCCCGACGCGGCGCTCAGCGACCACAGCAAGATGTTCAACACCGCCCGCCTGGAAGCGCTGGAACTGGAGAACCTGATGCTGATCGCCCGCGCCACCCTGGTTTCCGCCCTGGCGCGCACGGAAAGCCGCGGCGCCCATAGTCGCGAAGACCATCCTCGGCGCGACGACGACCACTGGCTGCGCCACAGCCTTTATTTCACTGGCAACGACCATCTCGACTACAAGCCGGTGCGCCTGAAGCCGCTCACGGTGGAGACGTTCCAGCCGAAAGAGAGGACTTACTGATATGCGCTTCCGGATTTATCGCTATGACCCCGAATCCGGCGCCAGGCCCGCGATGCGGGACTATGAAATCGAGTTCGAGCCGCGCGGCAAGAAGTTGCTGGACGCGCTTATCGCCATCAAGGACACGCTCGACGAAAGCCTTTCCTTCCGCCGCTCTTGCCGCGAAGGCGTGTGCGGATCCGATGGCGTCAATGTCAACGGCCGCAACGTGCTGGCCTGCGTGACGGCGCTGGAGGGCCTGAAGGAACCCATCGAAATCCGTCCACTGCCGCGCCTCGGCGTGGTCCGCGACCTCATTGTCGACATGGGCCAGTTCTATCAGCATTACCGCGCGGTGAAGCCTTATCTCATCAATCTTGACCCGGAACCGGAAAACGAGCGTCCGCAAAGCCCGCAAGAGCGGGCCGAACTCGATGGCCTCTGGGAGTGCATTCTGTGCGGCTGTTGCACCACCGCCTGCCCCTCATTCTGGTGGAATCCGGACAAGTTCCTCGGCCCCGCCGCCCTGTTGCAGGGCTACCGCTTCATCGCCGACAGCCGCGATCAGGCCACCAACGAACGCCTGGATTTCATGGAAGACCCGTACCGCCTGTTCCGCTGCCACGGCATCATGAACTGCGTCGAGGTTTGCCCGAAAGGCTTGAACCCGACCCAGGCCATCGGCAAAATCAAGACGCTCATCGTGAAACGGGCGCTGTGATCCACTCCTTGAGCCAACAGAGCCAACTGAGCCGTCTGCGCTGGCGCTGCCGGCGCGGCATGTTGGAACTGGATGCCTGGCTCACGCTGTTTCTCGATACGCGCTACGCCGACCTCCCCGCGGAAATGCAAACGGCTTTCGTTCGGTTGCTGGATCGGGATGACATGGCGTTGTTCGACTGGCTTACGGGAGCGCGCGAGATGTCCACTGAGCTACCCGGCGAATTCCAGGCCGTGGTGGATGCCATCAAAACAACCCGGTACCGCAGAACATGACGACGCCCAACGCCACCCTCCAGATCGACGGCCAGACCATCGAATTGCCTACCCTGAAAGGGGCCCTGGGTCCCGCTGTCATCGACACCCGGGCGCTGGGCAATCAGGGCTATTTCACCTACGACCCCGGCTTCCTCTCTACCGCCAGTTGCTCATCCAGCATTACCTACATCGACGGAGACGCGGGTCTGCTCTATTACCGCGGCTACCCCATCGAGCAACTCGCCGAGCGATCGGACTTCCTGGAAACTGCCTATCTGCTGTGGAACGGCGAGTTGCCCAATGCTGGGCAGAAACAGGAATTCGATGCCCTGGTCAGCCATCACTCCATGCTGCACGACCAGATGTTGTCGCTGTTCAAGGGCTTCCGCCGCGATGCGCACCCGATGGCGGTGATGGTCTCGATCCTCGGCGCGATGGCCGCGTTCTATCCGGAAAGCAGCGACGTGGCCGACCCGCGCCAGCGGGAAATCTCGATGTTTCGCTTGCTCGCCAAGGTACCGACGGTGGCGGCCTGGTCCTACAAGTACAACAAGGGCGAGCCGTTCATCTATCCACGCAACGACCAGGGCTACGCGGCCAACTTCCTGCATATGCTGCACGCCACGCCGTGCGAGTCCTATGAACCGAGCCCGGTGCTGGCGCGCGCGCTGGACCGCATCTTCATCCTGCACGCCGACCACGAGCAGAACGCTTCCACCTCCACCGTGCGCATGGCCGGTTCCAGCTACGCCAACCCGTTCGCCTGTATCGCGGCGGGGACCGCCTGCCTATGGGGGCCGCTGCACGGCGGCGCCAACGAGTCGGTGTTGGCGATGCTGGCCCAGATCGGCGATGCCGCGCGGATCGGCGAATTTGTCAATCGCGCCAAGGACAAGACCTCCGGCTTCCGCCTGATGGGCTTTGGCCACCGCGTCTACAAGAACATGGACCCACGCGCGGCGATCATGCGCCAGACCTGCTACGAGGTGCTCGACGAACTCGGCCTGCACGACGACCCCCTGTTCAAGATGGCGCTCAAGCTGGAACAGATCGCGCTGGAAGACGACTACTTCATCAAGAAGAAGCTGTATCCCAACGTCGATTTCTATTCCGGCATCGTCCTGCGTGCGCTGGGCATCCCCACCTCCATGTTCACCGCCATCTTCGCCCTGGCGCGCACTGCCGGCTGGATCGCGCAATGGAACGAAATGATCGTCAGCCCCGGCCACAAGATCGCCCGCCCACGCCAGCTCTACACCGGCCCGCAACGCCGCGAATTCGCACCGGTCAACGAGCGTTGAAGCGGGCATGGCTTTTATCTTGTAGCCCGCATAGGGCGCAATAAGCGCAGCGCATTGCGCCGCATGGCTGTTGCAACTGGGCGACGGGTACTCAGCCAATTCTTCTCCGGTGTTTTGTGCAGATTGCCTGGCGCTCAATAATATTAGAAGATGCTTATGACGCTGGCGCTAACGCTTACCTCCCTGAGTGTTGTCAGCGTCGTCTCCTCCATCCTCCTTCATACGAGGATTTAGCCCGGTCGCCCGACCGGGCTTTTTTTTGGGTGTGCGCTTCAGCCCGCTATGGGTTCGCCGGCGTCTCGGCCGTGGTCAGCGTGAGCGGCACGAAACTGAGGTTGTCCTGGCGTTTGATCAGGACCGGCAAGGTCAGGCCGCTGCTCAGGCCGGCGTCAAGTTCAAGCAATTGGGCGCTGTTCTCCAGCGGGTGGTGGCCGAGTTTCAGCAGGATATCTCCAGCCTGGATCCCGGCGCTGGCGGCGGGACCGGGGGCGACTTCCTCGACCAGCACCCCGCCATGGAGGCTCAATGCCTGCCGGGTGGCTTCATTCAGGTCCGACACCCCTATTCCGAGCCGTGCCAACCGTTTTCGCGGCCCGGCCAGCTTTTCCGCCGTACCCAGTTCGCCGATTCGCAGCTTGATCTGGCCCACCTTGCCTTCACGCAGCACGCGCAGAAGGTGCTCACTGTCTGGCGCGCTGGCGCCGATCATGGGGGGGAGGTCGGCGCTGTCGACAATGGCCACGCCATCGAGCGCCAGCACGATGTCGCCGGGCTGCAGGCCGGCCTGAGCCGCTGGGCCACCCGGCCTGACTTCCGTAATCAAAGCGCCACGTGGGAGTTCCAGGCCATAGGCATGGGCCAGTTCCTGGCTGAGTTCCTGCGCGCTCACGCCCAGCCAGCCGTGCGTCGCGTGGCCTTGGGCGAGGATTTGGCGGACCACGGCAATGGCGGTGTTGATCGGGATGGCGAAGGACAAGCCCATGTAGCTGCCGGTGTTGCTGACGATCTGGGAGTTGATGCCCACCACTCGCCCCTGCACGTCGAACAGCGGACCGCCCGAATTGCCGGGGTTGATCGGCACGTCGGTCTGGATGAAGGGCACATAACTATCGCTGGGCAGTGAGCGGCCGAGCGCGCTGATGATGCCCTGGGTCGCCGTGCGCTCCAGCCCGAGCGGCGCGCCGATGGCCAAGACCCACTGTCCGACCGTGAGTTGCGAGGAATCACCCAGCGTGGCGGTGGGTAGATGGTCGGCTTCCACTTTGAGTACGGCGACGTCGGTCAGCGGGTCGACGCCGAGCACCCGGGCCGGTTGTTCGCGCTTGTCGGCGAAGCGAACCGTGATCTTGCCGGCGCCCAGGACAACATGGCTATTGGTCAGAATGATGCCGTTCGGCGCCACCACGAAACCCGAACCTACGCCTTGCTCATGCGGCGCCGCCGCCGCATTTGACGGTCTCTTGTCGGCGGGTTGGGCAGGAAAAGTGTGGATGTTGACGACCACCGGCCCCTGGCTGCGTACCAGGGCGGCGAAATCGGGCAACACCATGCCGAGAATGGGCACTGCCGCCGCCGCGCGCGGCGGCGTTTCCGCCCCGGCGTTGACGGTAAACAGCAGGGCAAGCAGGGCGGCGGCGCGGCGCGGTTTCATGTTATGTGGGCTCGCTATCAGGGGCTGACAAACCGGCCGCGCGTTTCCTGGCTGTCCGGTCCCATCAGCCAGAGCAGGGGGATGGTCAGGTCTTCGCAGGTGGGCAAGTGGGATTTGTCTTCGCCGGGGTGGGTTTTCATGCGTTGCGGGGAATGCACCGGGCCGGGGGTGAACAGGTTGACGCGCATGGGCGCGTCTGACCATTCGTCGGCCTGCACTTTGAAATAGGCTTCCAGCGCGGCTTTCGAGACGGCAAAGCCGCCCCAGTACGCGGCTGGCGCATGGCCGTGAGTTTCGCCGACCAGAATCACCGAGGCCGCGCTGGCCGCCAAGAGGGAGGCGCAACTGCGGTTGATGGCGGCGGGGGCGGCGGCGTTGACCCGGAATAGGTGCAGCCATTCGGCCAGGCCTTCCTGCTCCAATGGCACCAGATTCTCGAATTCCGTCGCGCAATGCAGGACGCCATCAAGGCGGCCGAGCTGGTAGCTGATGGCCTGGGCGAGCGCTTCGAAATTCGCGTCGGTGGCGGCGGATAGGTCCATCGGGAAAATCGCCGGCCGCGGCCCGCCTGCTTGCACAATTTCGTCATACAACTTCTCCAGTTTGGCCACCGTGCGCCCCAACAGGATCGCCGTGGCGCCATGCCGGGCGAATGTCAGCGCCGCCGCCCGGCCAAGGCCGCCGCCGGCGCCGGTGACGAGGATGACACGGTTTTTCAGGAGGTCGGGGGCGGGAAAGTAGGGGGGCATGGGATTACGGGTTGTTTTTCAAAATCAGGCGCGCGCATTTTATGCCGCTCACCACCGCGCCTTCGAGGGTTGCGGAGTAATCACCGCGGGTGTAATCGCCGGCCAGATAGAGGCCCGGCAAGGGCGTGGCGTTGTCGGGGCGAGGCAGGTTGGGGGCGCAGGTCCAGGTGGCGCGTTTTTCCGTGATGATCTTCCAGTCCCGCAAGGCGGGAAGGGGGCCGAGGGCGCGCGCCAGCAGAGCCAGGTAGTCGTCGCGCAGGCGTTCCACCGGCCATGTCAGATGCGGCCCGTCGGCGCTCATGACGATGGCGACCAGGCCGGGCGCCAGGTCGTTGCGTTCAAATGCCCAGGGTGCGTGGCCATCGCTCAAGGCCAGCATCGGGAAGGGAAACACGGCTGGGGTGGCGAAACGTAGCCAGAGCGTGAGGATAGGCTGCCAGGCATAGCCCGCCACGGCTTTGCTGATGGCGGCCATTTCCGGCAGATCGGCCAACAGGCCTGGCAGGCGGCCGGGATGGACGGCGAGGACCACTTGTTCGGCGGCTTGCTCCGGGCCGGCTAGTTGAAAACCGGTCGCGGTCCGGGTGAGGCCGTTGACTTTCTCAGCCAGCCTGGCCCGCTGCCCGAGATGGGCCAGCGCTGCATCGCCCACCAGGCGGCCGAGATCGGCGCGGTTCATCAGCAGGTCGCTGTCCGCGCGGCTGCCGGCCAGGCTGTCGCGTAGCACGTTGCAGAAGACTTGCGCGGACGCGATTTCAACCGGCGTGTTGAGGGCGGCGATGCAGATCGGCGCCCAGAGTTTGGCGATCAGCGCCGCAGGTTGCCGATGCTGGCGCAACAGCAGCGATGTGGGGATATCTTCAGGAAGGGAAAAGTTGCTCGCCTTCAAGCCCTGCATGAAGCGCGCGGCCGCCCACTTTTCCGTGAAGTTGAGACCCCGCGCCAACAACAGGCCAGCGGCCAGATGCAGCGGCGCGGGCAGACTCGGCAGGGCCAGGCGGAAGCCCGGCGCGCGCAATTCAAACGGACGCCGCTCCAGCAGGGAATCCGTGCCGAGGCGGCGCAATAGGCGCAGGGTTTCGCCATAAGCGCCGATCAACAGATGCTGGCCGTTGTCGATGCGAATGCCGTTCCAGTCCACCCCCCGCGCGCGCCCGCCGAGTTGTCGCGCGGCCTCGAACAGTGTCACCCGGCGACCGGCGCCGGCCAGTTCCACGGCGCAGGCAATGCCCGCCCAGCCGCCGCCGACGATGGCGACGCCGCTCATCCCCGCATCCACGTCTTCCAGGCCAGCCACAGCTTGCGCAGCGGGGTGAGCGACATGCGCCGGTCGAGTACCCGGAAGCCATCCTGGCGAATTTCCTGAAGCAGGGCGCGGTAGAGGGCGGCCATGATCAGGCCGGGGCGTTGCGCGCGACGGTCGGCGCTGGGCAGCAGGGCCAGCGCTTCCGCGTAGGTCTGTTCCGCGCGCTGGTACTGGAATTCCATGAGGCGGCGGAAGTTGTCGTTTGTTCTCGCGTGCAGCAGATCCTCTTCGTTGACAGCGAACTCCGCCAGTTCGTCCTGCGGCAGGTAGATGCGGCCACGGCGGGCATCCTCACCGACATCGCGGATGATGTTGGTGAGCTGGAACGCCAAACCCAGCCGGTTCGCGTATTTGAGGGTGGTGTGGTCGCTGACGCCAAAGATCAGCGCCGCCACTTCGCCGACCACGCCGGCCACCCGGTGGCAGTACAGGCGCAGCGCTTTGAAATCGGGGTAGCGCACGCGCCCCAGGTCCATTTCCATGCCGTCGATGATCTGCTCGAAGGCTTCCCGCGGCAGGTTGAAGGGTTCCACCGCTTCCAGCAGAGCCTGGGTGACCGGGTGCGAGGGGGCTCCGGCATACAGGCGTGCCACCTCGTCGCGCCACCAGGCCAGCTTGGATTGGGCGACCGTCGCGTCGTGGCATTCGTCGGCGATATCGTCCACCTCGCGGCAGAAGGCATAGAAGGCGGTAATGGCACGGCGCCGCGCGGGGTTCAGGAAACGGAAGCTGTAGTAGAAGCTGGAGCCGCTGGCCACGGCTTTTCCCTGGCAATAGGCGTGGGGGTCAGGAGAGGGCATCAGAGACGTAGCATCAATGCGGCCTCCTCGGCGGGGAGCGATGCGGTTCGCTGCGCTCACCACATCCTACGGAACTACCTTCCCCCGCCGCCTTGCGTTTGCCCGGAAATGCTGCCTGCCAGAGCAAGCCGGGCCAATCGCGCCAAGTCAGCACCGGGCGTTGCCGGAATACGTCGCCCTGGGCCGCAAACAGTTTTTCAAGGATGCGCGAGCCGCCCAGGATGATCAGGCGCATTTCAAAACCGATGCGGCCGGGCAAGGCTTGGCCCAGCGGTGAGCCGGCCTGCAATATGCGGCGGGCGCGTTCGCTCTGGCTGTTCATGAAGATCTGCCAGAGGCCGTCGATGCGTCCCTCGGCGATCTGCCGCTCGCTGATACCGTATTTCGCCATCTCGTCCCGCGGCAGATAGACGCGCCCCTTCGCCCAGTCCTGCGCCACGTCCTGCAGAAAGTTGATGAGTTGCAAGGCCGAGCAGATGCCATCCGACCAGGCCTGGTGCTTCGCGTCGCGGTCGCCGTAGAGATACAGCAACAAGCGGCCAATGGGGTTGGCGGAGCGCTTGCAGTAGTCCATCACTTCGCCGAAGTGGTCGTAGCGAGTCTTCACCACATCCTGCTCGAAGGCGGAAAGCAGGTCGTGGAACAGGCCGTAGGGCAGGGCGTGTGCGCGGATGTGGGGGGCAAGTGCCTGGAAGATCGGGTGATCCACCGTCTCCCCACGTTCCAGCGCGTCAAGATGCGCGTGGTACTCGGCCAGGTGTGCCAGGCGCTCCGCGGCCGGTGCGTCGCCCTCGTCGGCGAAGTCGTCCGCTGTGCGGGCAAAAGCGTAGATCGCCCGCACCGGCGGCCGTAGCCGGCGTGGCAAGATGAACGAGGCCACCGGGAAGTTTTCGTAGTGGCCCGCGTTCACCAGGTTGGAGCGGGCATTCAATTAAATATCTCCATTCGCCCCGGCCATCATGATGTCTTCCATCTTGTTGCGGATGTCGATGGCGCCCTTCGCCAGTTCCGGGGTCACCCCCATCTGGCCTTCATAACCGGCCACCCAGTCCAGGTTCCAGTCCAGCATCATCACCCAGATTTCCTTGTTGGCGTCTTCCATGACGCCGATGCGGCAGGGCAGGAACACCAGGAATTCCGGGCTGATCTTGAGCAGGTCACGGCCGACGGCGATGTCGCAGAAGCTGTGCACTTCGATGCGGGGAGCGTCCATGTCGCCCAGCACGGCCTGGAAATCCTTGTACATCAGGTTGCTGCCGACATATTTGAAATTGAGCTTGTTGGCGCGAAGCATCATGGATTCCACTACTTCGTCGAAGGAGAGGCCCGGCTTCACCTTCACCTTGTGCGCGAACCAGTTCATCGCGTCCGGCATCGACATGCGCATCACGTTGCTCATGATCGGCATCATCATCTGCATCATCTGCCGCTTGGTCTGCTGCGGAATGCCGGGGCGTATGGTGTAGGGCTTGGTCGGCGCCGGTTGCAGGGTGCCGATGAAAGGAATCGGCATACCGGCGAATGGCAAGCTTGGCATGGTCTGCACGGGTAGCCATTGCAGGAAAGGATTGGGCGCACCGGGTGCCGCAATCGGCAGATAGGGAATGCCGGGGGGGGCGATCTGGGCCTGGGCTGGCAACGTGAATAGGCAGACCAGGATGGAAAGCAGACTGCGGAATACGGTATTGCGCATGGTTTTCTCCTCCAAACGATGAAAGCGTGCTGTGGGTGAGCCCCTTCGTGCCACATTTCAGCGTGAGGGGCGGCGCGTAGGGTAACCGAACTCACGGCTCGGCTGTTACGGGAGGCGGTGGCGGGAAAGCTCCGCCTGTTTTTCCGCAATGCAGCAAGCTACTATCCAAAATCAGCCATCCCACTCACCCGCCCCGAGGAGACCGCATGAACGACCTCAACCAGAAAGCCCTGGACTACCACGAGTTTCCCCGTCCCGGAAAAATTTCCGTGGAATCGTCCAAGCCCTGTACCACTCCCTATGACCTCTCCCTGGCCTACACTCCCGGGGTCGCCGAGCCGGTTCGGCAGATTGCCAAAGACCCGGCTAACGCTTACCGCTACACCAACAAGGGCAATCTGGTCGCGGTGATTACCGACGGCACCGCCATCCTCGGCCTCGGTAACCTTGGGCCGCTGGCTTCCAAGCCGGTGATGGAAGGCAAGGGCATCCTGTTCAAGCGCTTCGCCGGCATCGATGTGTTCGACATCGAAGTCGCCGCCCCCAGCGTGGCCAGTTTCATCGAAACCGTGGTCAACATCGCCCCCACCTTCGGCGGTATCAACCTGGAAGACATCGCCGCCCCGCATTGCTTCGAGATCGAGGCGGCCCTGAAGGCGCGCCTTGACATCCCGGTATTCCACGACGACCAGCATGGCACTGCGGTGGTCATGTGCGCCGGCCTGCTCAACGCCATCGATGTGCAAGGCAAGAAACTCGACGACATCAAGCTGGTCTGCCTCGGTGCCGGCGCCGCCGGCTTGTCGTGCATGCGCCTCCTGATCGCGATGGGCGGCAACAAGGCCAACATGACCCTGGTGGACAGCAAGGGCGTCATCCGCAGCGGCCGGACCGATCTCAATGCCCACAAGCAGGAATTCGCCAAGGACACCGAGGTGCGAACCCTGGCCGGTGCCATGAAGGGCGCCGACGTGTTCATCGGTGTTTCCGGCCCCAACCTGGTCAGCGCCGAGATGGTCAAGAGCATGGCCGCCCGGCCCATCCTGTTCGCCATGGCCAACCCCGACCCGGAAATCACGCCCGAGCAGGTACATGCCGCGCGCGACGACGCCCTCATGGCCACCGGCCGTTCCGACTACCCCAACCAGGTCAACAATGTCCTTGGCTTTCCCTACATTTTCAGGGGTACCTTCGACGCCCACGCCAAAACCATTACCCAAGCCATGATGATCGCCGCCAGCCGCGCCCTGGCCGCCCTGGCGCGCGAATCGGTGCCGCGGGAAGTGCTTGACGCCTACGCGCTGGAAAAACTCGAATTCGGTCGCGACTACATTCTGCCGAAACCGTTTGACCTCCGCCTGATTGAACGGATCCCACCGGCGGTGGCGGAGGCGGCAAACCAGGCTGCGTGATAAGCGGGTTCCATTCAGGCCGGTAGCCTGGGTTCAGCGAGTTTTGGGGCAGTTTCTGACGCAACGTTGTTCGCGGGTGATTTTCCCGCCACAGCCGATGAAGCAGGCATCATAGGGCGGCTGACAACCGCAATCCCCGCCGCATTGTTCCTCGCGCAAGCGGTTCATATCGGCTTCCCGACTCGGCGGCCTGGGGGGTGGTGGCTGGATAGCATAGGGGTAAGGCCAGGGGGTATACCAGAAAGGATCGCGCGCCCAGTTCCAGTGCATCCACTGCTGGAACTCGTAGACGGCCATAGCGCGCCGATACTGTTCCAACTCGGCCGCGTAATGATCCAACGCCTGCCGATAATGCGCCTCGGCCTCGGGCTCCACTCGCTTCAGGCAGGCCTGGTAATTCTCCGCGCAGGTTTGCTTGCAGGCATTCAGATGGGCCTCGCATCCCTGCAAACAGGCTTGGGCCGATCCCTCGGTGGGTACTTCCCGGAGCGTGGCCGTCTCATAGCGAGGCGCTGCGCAGCCGACCAGGCCGGCCACCGCTAACAAGAGAAGATGGCGTTGCATAAGGCGTTTCAACATGACAGCCATTATGCGGAGTGATGAATGGCGTGTGGAATGGCTTTTTAGCGCTGCCAGCGAGGTGATCGGCGTGCTGTCAAACTGTGAGCGGGGGTGGGCTGGCGTTGGGTTGGGCGTGATACCATGCGCCCCGTCCAGCGCGGGGCACGGGAGCTTGATGAACACCAGCAGCCATGAAAAAGCCGGCGTTGTTGTATAAACAAGCCGGCTTTTTTTGACTTGGTGCCCAGGAGAGGACTCGAACCTCCACGCCCTTGCGAGCGCTAGGACCTGAACCTAGTGCGTCTACCAATTCCGCCACCTGGGCCAAGAAGACGCGCATTTTAAAGACCAGAACGGTTATGTCAACGAAAAAAACACCTGCCCAATCCGTAAAAAATCCCCCCCAGAAACCCCTGCAACCCAGGGCAAAGAAGCCTGGCTCCCCGCCCGCCGATAACCCATCCGCAAGGCGGCCCAGCGCGCCGCTTCACCACGGTCAGAAAGCCTTACGCTGGCAAGATCCGTTTCTGGAGCGCGAACGCGCCAAATACGGCCAGGCTATGCCGAGCCGGGAATTCATTCTGCAACTGGTGAGTGAGGCGACCGGGCCGGTGGACGTCGATGAACTGGCCGGGCGCCTGGGGCTGGAAGCTGACGAGAGGGAGGCTTTCATGGTTCGCGTGCGCGCCATGCAGCGCGATGCTCAGCTCATGGTCAACCGGCGCGGCGCGCTGTGCCTGCCGGAAAAGATCGAGGTGAAGAGCGGTCACGTCGAAGGCCATGCCGATGGTTATGGCTTCTTCGTTCCAGACGACAAGTCGGGTGACCTGTTCTTGCAAGAGAAAGAAATGCGTGGCGTGCTGCATGGTGATCGTGTGATGGTGTGCGAGCATGGCCAGGACCGGCGCGGGCGCAAGGAAGGCCGGGTGGTGGAAATCCTGGAACGCGCTAATTCCAACCTTGTTGGCCGCCTTTACCGGGAACGCGGCTACCAGTGGGTGGTGGCGGAGAACAAGCGCATCAGCCAGGACATCCTGGTGCCCAACGATGAAGACCTCGGCGCTTCCAATGGCAATGTGGTGATGGTGGCCATCACCGAACAGCCGACCCGGCACGCGCCGCCCGTGGGCAAGGTGATCCAGGTGCTGGGCAACTATGCCGATCCCGGCATGGAAATCGAGATTGCCCTTCGCAAGTACGACCTGCCGAATGAGTTTCCCAGCGACGTCCTGGCGCAGGCCAAGAAACTGCCCAAGGGCGTGTTGAAGAAAGACCTGGCCACTGACCGCGCGGACATCCGCAAACTACCGTTGGTGACCATCGACGGCGAGGATGCCCGCGATTTCGACGACGCCGTGTATTGCCAGCCGGAAGGGCGCGGTTTCCGCCTGTGGGTAGCGATCGCCGACGTGTCCCACTATGTGCTGCCGGGTTCGCCGCTGGATGTGTCTGCCCTGGAACGCGGCAACTCGGTGTATTTCCCGCGCCGGGTCATTCCCATGCTGCCAGAGGAACTCTCCAACGGGCTGTGTTCGCTGAACCCCGAGGTGGACCGCTTGTGCATGGTGTGCGAAATGGAAATCTCCAGTTTCGGCAACATCAAGAAGCACCGCTTCTACCCGGCGGTGATGCACTCCAGGGCGCGGCTGACTTACAACCAGGTCTGGGATTGGCTTTCCACCGAAAAGGTGCCCGAAGACAAGTCTTGGGTACTGCCGCATCTACAAGACCTCTACAAGCTGTTCAAGGTGTTGCTGAAGGCGCGTGGTAAGCGCGGCGCCATTGACTTCGAGACGGTGGAAACCAAGATGCTGTTCGACGAGCACGGCAAGATCGAGCGCATCGTCGCCACCACTCGCAACGACGCGCACCGGCTGATCGAGGAATGCATGCTGGCGGCCAATGTCAGCGCCTCCGATTTTCTTGCCCGCCACAAACACGCAGCCCTTTACCGGGTACACGAAGGTCCGACGCCGGAGAAGCTGAAAGCCTTGCAGGAATTCCTCGCCGAATTCGGCTTCTTCATCACCGGTGGCGATGATCCACATGCCAAGGACTACGCTGATCTGCTCAACAAACTCAAAGGCCGCCCGGACGAACAACTGCTGCAAACCGTGCTGCTGCGCTCGCTGCGGCAGGCCGTGTACAGCCCGGAGAACGCCGGCCATTTCGGCCTGGCTTATGAGGCTTACACCCATTTCACCTCGCCCATCCGCCGCTATCCTGATCTGCTGGTGCACCGCGCCATCAAGGCCGGTCTGAACAACGAGACCTACAACCCGGGTAACTGGGAAAACATCGGCGCCCAATGCTCGAAGACCGAGCGACGCGCCGACGATGCCACTCGCGACGTGGTGTCCTGGCTCAAGTGCTACTACATGCAGGACAAGGTTGGAGAAGAGTTTGATGGCGTCATTTCCGCGGTAGTCGGTTTCGGCGTGTTCGTGGCGCTCAACGATGTCTTCGTGGAAGGTCTGGTGCATGTCACCGAATTGGGCCAGGACTACTTCCATTTCGACGCCGCACGCCACCAGATGCTGGGCGAGCGGACGGCCAAGCGCTTCCGACTGGGGGACAAGGTGCGTGTCAAAGTCGCGCGCGTCGATCTGGAAACCAGTCGCATCGACTTCACGTTGGTGGGCAATGCCGCCGTCCCTGCCCCCCCCCAGAAGGGGAGCACGAAGCGCCCCTCGGCCTCCGGGAGAGGGGCTGGGGGTGAGGGAACAACCGCCGCCAAGAAAGCCCGCAAGAAATGAGCCAACGAGTCCTGATCCACGGTTTCCATGCCATCACCGCGCGCCTGCGCCACCACCCGGAAAGCCTCCAGGTCATCTACCTGGATGAAAGCCGGCGCGACCGCCGCGCCAAGGATTTGCTCAAGACCGCCGAGGTGCGCGGGGTGCGCGTGGTGTTGGCCGACGGCGCCCGCGTCGACGAAATGGCGCGCGGCAAGTCGCAGGGCGTGGTTGCCCAGGCCAGCCCCATTCAACTAGCGAAGGACCTCGACGAGGTGCTGGAAGAACTCAGCGAACCGGCCCTGTTGATGGTGCTCGACGGCGTCACCGACCCCCACAATCTTGGCGCCTGCCTGCGTTCCGCCGATGCTTTCGGCGTGCATGCCGTGCTCGCTCCCAAAGACCGCTCCGCCGGCCTCTCGGCGGTGGCCATGAAGGCCGCCAGCGGCGCCGCCGACTCGGTACCCTACCTCACCGTCACCAATCTGGCGCGCACCCTGCGCGACCTGAAGGAGCGCGGCATCCTCATCATCGGCACCGATGACGAAGCACCCGCCACCCTGATGGACGCCGACTTCACTTCAGCGTGTGCCCTGGTACTGGGCGCCGAAGGGGCCGGCATGCGCCGGCTGACGCGGGAACACTGTGACGTGCTGGTTCGCATCCCCATGTTCGGCCAGGTGGAAAGTCTCAATGTCTCGGTCTGTGCCGGGGTGTGTTTGTACGAAGCGCGCCGGCAGAGAACGCTGGCGGGGAAAATGTAGCGCATGAACCAGAAAGAAGCCTGGAACCTACTCAACCACGCCGAACTGTTGCACGGCGCCATCGCAATCGAGCTGGCGCTGGACCGGCTCGCCAGCCAGATCAGCGATGCCCTCGCGGATAGATTTCCGGTCGCCCTGTGCGTCATGGGTGGCGGCGTGGTATTCGCCGGCAAGCTGTTGCCGCGCCTGGGTTTCCCCCTTGAGTTCGACTATCTGCACGCCACCCGTTACCGTAGTGGCACTCGTGGTGGCGAGATCACATGGGCGGTGCTGCCGCACCAGGATCTGAGCGGCCGCAGCGTGCTGGTCATGGACGACATTCTCGACGAAGGCTACACCCTCGCTGCCGCCAAACAGCGCCTGCTGGAACTGGGTGCCGCCGAGGTGAAAATCGCCGTGCTGGCAGACAAGGAAATCGGTCGCGGCAAACCCATCGCGGCCGATTTCGTTGGCCTTTCCCTGCCCGATCGCTACGTCTTCGGCATGGGCATGGATGCCTACGGCGTCTGGCGCAATCTGCCGGGGATTTACGCAATGAAGGATGCATAGGCGAGTGGTAGGCTTGGTTCTCACCCAGGAGATGTGACATGTATGCCGAACGCATCATTCTCGAAACGGACGCCCTCGGCCACTTGAAGCGGCAACCCCGGCTGCCGCCCAACAGGGCGGTCGAAGCCATCTTTCTGGTTCTCGACGAATCGGAACACCCGCTTGTCCGCCGCCCGCACCCTGAAATCGTCGGCAAGGTGCGAATTCTTGGGCGACATTCTGGATACCTTGCCTGAATCGGATTGGGAGTTGCCGCGATGATCGTATTGGATACCCATGTCTGGCTGTGGTGGATCAATCGGCATCTGGAATTGATCGGGCTGGGCTGGAATGACTTGATCCTCCAGGTGCCCAGGCTGGGGGTGTCGGCAATCAGTTGTTTTGTGGTGGCTTGGCTGGAAAGGCATGGGCGTATCGAACTGCCTTGCCTGCGTGCCATCTGGTACGCGAAGGCACTCACCGGTTCCGGGGTCGATTTGTTGTCTATCACCCCTGAAATAGCCAGTCTGGCGGTCGATCTCCCGGAGCATCACCGGGATCCGCAAGACCGCATCATCATCGCCACCGCGCTAGTCCACGATGCGCGGCTTATCTCCGCCGATGGCATGTTCCCGCTGTACCAGGAACTTGCCGGGAAGCTGATTCCATAACCCTCTTTCATCAACCGCACGACACCATGCTGGCCATCATCGGCGGAACCGGGCTGACCCAGTTGCCTGCCCTCTCCATCACCCATCGACAAGTTATCCGCACTCCTTACGGCGAGCCCTCCGGGCCGCTTACCTTTGGCGAACTCGACGGCCACCCCGTGATCTTCCTGGCGCGGCACGGCCACGGCCACACCATTCCGCCGCATCTGGTGAACTACCGCGCCAACATTTGGGCCTTGCAATCGCAGAAAGTCAGCCACGTGGTCTCGGTCGCCAGCGTTGGTGGCATGCATCCGGATCTCGCGCCGGGCTGCCTGGCGGTGCCCGATCAGATCATCGACTATACCCACGGGCGCGAAACTACCTTCGCCGACTACGGAGAAAAGCCCGTCACCCACCTTGATTTCACCTGGCCCTATTGCGAGGACATGCGGCAGCGTTGCGGCGCCGCGCTGACCAAGGCCGGTGAGGGATTCATGAACGGCGGCATTTATTCCTGTGTGCAGGGGCCGCGCCTGGAAACCAAAGCGGAGATCGACCGCCTGGTGAAGGATGGCGCCGACATGGTGGGCATGACCGGCATGCCGGAAGCTTATCTGGCGCGAGAAATCGGCCTCTGTTACGCGGCCATCGCGGTTTCGGTCAACTGGGCCGCCGGACGGGGCGACAGCTCCACCGGCATTTCACCCGACGTGATCGAGGCCACCCTGAATGCCGTCATGGGCCGTCTGCGCACGGTGCTGGTCAACCTGGCCTGCATGAGTTATGGCGCCCCCATCCCGCCTCGCAATGGCGGCGTTTGCACGGCCTGAGGAGGAACTACATGGCCGTCCGCGACATCCTGCGCATGGGTGATGCCCGCCTGCTCCGCCTGGCGGAGAAGGTGGAGTCCTTCGCTACCCCGGAGCTGAACGCCTTGGTGGCCGACCTCAGCGACACTATGCGCAGCCAGGATGGGGCCGGCCTGGCCGCGCCGCAGATCGGCGTGAATCTGCAGGTGGTCGTGTTCGGCGTGGAGCGCAACCCGCGTTATCCGGATGCTGAACCTGTGCCTTTCACAGTGTTGCTCAATCCCGTCCTGACGGCCCTATCCGAGGCGGTGGAGGAGGCCTGGGAAGGCTGCTTGTCCCTGCCTGGCCTGCGCGGCAAGGTACCGCGCCATGTCCATCTTCACTATGCCGGCTTTGATCAATTTGGCCAGCCTATAGCGCGTGAGGTGGCGGGCTTCCATGCTCGGGTCGTGCAGCACGAAACCGACCATCTCTGGGGCATCCTCTATCCACGGCGGATCCGTGACCTGCGCAACTTCGGCTTCAGTGATGTGCTGTTCCCCGAGCGCGTGGAATGACGCCGGACGCGGCCAAAAAAATTTCACAAAAAAGCCTAAAGTTTTCTTAGCCAGGTCCGCAAACCAGTGCAAGGCCCGGAATATCGTCCTGGCCCCGGAGGCAGAAGCCCTCCCTCAATCGACCCTAGAAAAGGAGTTTCATCATGGCAATCGGCGAAATCGGCCTCACTTCTTCCATGCGCGCCAACCTGTTGAGCTTGCAAACCACCGCAAGGTTGCTGGGTAGTACTGAAGAGCGGCTTTCCAGTGGCAAGCGCGTCAACACCGCGGTTGACAACCCCGCTAACTTCTTCGCGGCGCAAGGCCATACCTCGCGCGCAAACCAGTTGACGGGCCTCAAGGACAACATCAGTGAAGCCATCCAAACCGTCAAGGCGGCGGACTCGGGCATCAAGGGGGTGTTGACCACCATTGAAGCATTGCGCGGCGTCATAACCCAGGCGCGTTCCGCCATCAACGACACGGTCAACAGTGCCGTGACCCTGGGTGGTTCGGCCACCGGCGGTGCCAGTGGCCTGACCGGGCAGTACAACCGTTTGGTTGAGCAACTGAACAACCTGGTGACTGACTCCAGCTACAAGGGCACCAACTTCCTGACCAGCGGCAGCGTGACCTTGACGGTGAACTTCAACGAGAACGCCACAACCAAGATTGTGATGTCCGGCTTCAACTCTGGCGCCAGTGGCCTGGCCATCTCGGGTGGCGGTGGTTCGCTCACCGTCGCGGGCACAAGCGGCAATATCACTTCGGGCGACCTTAGCACTGCATCTAGTCTGAATTTGGCGGAGGCGACCCTGAACAGTGCCATGGCAACCCTGCAAACCAAGTCCTCTGAACTGTCCGCCAACTTGAGCTCCCTGAGCGCCCGTCAGTCCTTCATTGACGAGATGACGAATACCTTGTTGGTCGGTGCGACGAAGTTGACTGAAGCGGACACCAACGAGGAGGGCGCCAACCTGCTTTCGCTGCAGACGAAGAATACCTTGGGCACCACCGCGCTGAGTATTTCCAACCAGGCGCAACAGGCAATCCTGAGGCTGTTCTAAGGGTAGCAATGCCCGTTAACCTGACCCGCGTGAACCCTCGGGTTCACGCGGGGGGAGGGTGAACATGGTGAACGAAATCTCAGGGGTTGGCCTTGGCCAATCGGTGGTCGCTCAGCCTGGCTCAGCGGCCGCGCAGCGTTTTATCGTAGCGGTTGCTCGAGAAGATTCGGGCTTGCGGCAGTCGGGTATTGCGCCTGGCCGGCAGACGCCCGATTCTGCCCAAGTGGCGGGCGCCTATGCGCTGTCGCGTGTGCACCAGGAGACACTGAACAAGGCTGCGTCGGTGGTACGCGAGATGAGTAGCGCGGTGGCGGAAGCGAGTCAGTTGCTGGGCAAGGCGGAGAACAAGCTGGATGAAATCGTGAAAATGTTCCCGCCTTACCCGATCGACAATCCCATGCGCGTCACGTTACTCAACAAGGTCGATGGCCTGCGCAAGCAGATCGATCAACTGACTTACCCGCCGCCTGAGCCCTTAGCCGTAGTTGGGCGTCTCATAGGCGCCAAGGTGGATGCGGCCAGCAAGGATGGCCATGTAGTGAAGGATCGGATGTGGGATTTGCCCGCGCTCGATCCGAAGACTGCCAGCGATGCGGACGTGAGCAAGGCACACGATCAGGTCAAAGCCATGCGGGTGGCCTTACAAGATTTGCAGACGGGGATGTGGCAAGACGTGGTCAATTTTGTGAAGTCGGCGGACTCGCCAGAAGTACAAAACGAGGCGTCCGGTGTCCGCGGGCAGATGGCTGATCTTAACGATCGCGGGATCGGTCGTCATGTGCACCAACTTGTGCAGGCCACGGAGTCGAAGTCAGGAAAGTGATGGGCCACCATGCCTCTTAAACTTGATCTGCGGCCCCACGAAAAGATTTTTCTCGGCGGGGCCGTCCTCGTGAATGGTGACAGCCGCTGTCAGTTGGCGGTACTGAACGATGTCCCGGTGCTGCGCGAAAAAGACATTCTCAAGGAAGAAGAGGCCGATTCGCCTTGTAAACGGATTTATCTGGCGGTTCAGCTCATGTACATGGATACCCCCAACCTGGCGCGCTATCACCAGTATTACTGGGAGCAGGTCAAGGCGGTCATTCAAGTGGCGCCCAGCACGACCGATCGGGTCGGCAAGGTGAGCGAATTTGTGTTGGATGGGCACTATTACCAAGCGCTGAAAGCGGCGCGCGAATTGATTCGTTACGAACAGGAGTTGCTCAGCCATGTCCAGAAACCCGCTTGACGCCTACCGCAATGTAGAAAAGGCCACGCTGCCACAGCGCGATCTCGAAGCGACCGTGTTGACCAAGGCGGCGATGCAATTGCGGGCCATCCGTGAGGGTTGGACGCGAGAGAACCACGATGCGCAACTGGAAGATGCGCTCAACTACAACCAGCGCGTCTGGTCGTTTTTTCAGGCGGAACTGTCGATGGAAGACAACCCGCTACCCGAAGAGGTCAAGCACAACCTTTTGTCGCTGAGTTTGTTCATCGACCGCCGTACATTCGAAGCCCTGGCCTACCCAGCCCCGGAAAAACTGGACATCCTGATCAATATCAACCTCAACGTCGCCGCCGGTCTGAGAGGCGAGGGCTGAACATCGGCAAGTCAGGCCGGCGGGCAATCGAGTAAAGTCCTGGCGTTTCCGAAAAACTCGCTCACGCCATGTTCGACGACAAAGCCATTCTGGTCACCGGTGGAACCGGTTCCTTCGGCAAACTCTATATCCGCACGCTGCTTGCGCGATTTCGGCCGCGCCGCCTCATCGTTTATTCCCGGGACGAACTCAAACAGTTCGATATGCAGCAGGAGTTCAACGCGCCCTGCATGCGCTATTTCATCGGCGATGTGCGCGACGGCGAGCGCTTGAGCCAGGCGATGAATGGGGTCGATTACGTTATTCATGCGGCCGCCCTGAAGCAGGTGCCGGCCGCCGAATACAACCCGATGGAGTGCATCAAGACCAACATCCACGGGGCGGAGAACGTCATCAAGGCGGCCCTGGCCAACAACGTCGACAAGGTCATTGCCCTTTCCACCGATAAGGCCGCCAACCCCATCAATCTGTATGGCGCCACCAAGCTCGCCTCCGACAAATTGTTCGTTGCCGCCAACAACATGGCCGGTGGCGCGCGGACCCGCTTTGCCGCGGTGCGCTACGGCAACGTGGTCGGCTCGCGCGGTTCGGTGGTGCCGTTCTTCGCCAAACTCATCGCCGACGGCGCAGACAGCCTGCCGATCACCGACCCGCGCATGACCCGTTTCTGGATCACTCTGCAAGAGGGCGTGGACTTCGTGCTGAAAAATTTTCAGCGCATGCGCGGCGGTGAAATCTTCGTGCCGCGCATTCCTTCGGTACACATCGCCGATCTGGCGGCCGCGATGGCGCCGCAACTGGCCACGCACGTGGTCGGCATCCGTCCGGGCGAGAAGCTGCATGAAATCATGTGTCCGGCGGACGATTCGCACCTCACCCTCGAATTCACCGACCATTTCGTGATTCAACCGTCGATCCGTTTTTTTGGCCAGGACATGGATTACCACCTGAATGCCCTGGGCGAGGAGGGTAGGCCGGTGGCGCAGGGCTTCGAATACAACTCCGGCAGCAACACGCATTTCCTCGACATCGAGGAAATCGTCGCCATGAACCAAGCTAGCGCCTGAACATCATGCGTGTCGTTCTGATCAATCAGGCCCGCATGACGTCGACGCGCCTGCCCGGCAAGGTGCTCAAGTCCGTTCTGGGCAAACCGTTGCTGGCCTATCAGCTCGAACGCTTGCGGCGGGCCCGGCGGGTGGACGAATGCGTTGTCGCTACCACCCTGAATGGGGCGGATGAACCGATCGTGGCGCTGTGCCGGAAACTGGGTGTCAGCGTGTATCGCGGCGATGAATTCGATGTTCTCGATCGCTATTACCAGGCGGCGAAACAATACGCCGCCGATGTCGTGGTGCGAGTAACTTCCGATTGTCCGGTGATCGACCCGGAAATCGTCGATCGGGTGATCGAAACCTATGCCGGCGGACAGGTCGACTATGTTTCCAATACCCGCGAACGCACGTTTCCGCGCGGCATGGATAGCGAAGTATTTTCCATGACTGCGCTCGAACAAGCCTGGCGGGAAGCTCGCCTGCCCTACGAGCGGGAACATGTAACGCCATTCCTGTATCAGCATCCCGAACGCTATGCCATCGGCAGCGTGGTTTCCGGCCGTGATCTGGGACTCCACCGATGGACGGTCGATACCCCCGAGGATTTCGACCTTATCGAACGCATCATTACTTCGCTCTATCCCGAGAACCCGGATTTCCACCTCGACGACATCCTTCCTCTGTTCGACCACCATCCCGATTGGCTGGAGATCAACAAACACATCCGGCAGAAAGAATTGGGGCAATAGGCTTGTCAATGCGCAACCGGCTGCTGATTCTTGGCGCGTCCGGCATGCTCGGACAAGCCCTGATTTTGGAATGTCGGCGGCGTGGCTTGGAAGCCATCGGCATCGCCCGGCGCCAACATCCGCTGGTGGATAGATCGCTGGATATTCTGAACGACGCAGCTCTGGGGCGAGCCATTGAAGACACACGCCCGAGCGTGATCATCAATGCCGCCGCCCAAGTCAACCTGGCCGCCTGTGAGGCGGATCCCGGCGCCGCCTACCGCACCAACGCCAGGCTGCCCGCGCTTCTCGCCGAATTGTCACGCGAGCATGGATTTCACCTGGTACAGATTTCCACCGACCATTTCTTCACCGGCGATGGCGCGGCGTCGCATGACGAATGCGCCCGCGTGCGTATGGTCAATGAATATGCGCGCGGCAAATATGCCGGCGAGGCATTCGCCTTGACCGTGCCAGGTGCCTGGGTGTTGCGCACCAATCTGGTGGGATTCCGGGGGGACGTGGAGCAATCGACTTTCGTCGAATGGGCGCTCGATAGCTTGTTTCGGCACCAGCCCATGACGCTGTTTTCCGACTATTACACCTCCAGCATTAGCGTCCGCTTGTTTGCCGACATCCTGCTCGATGCCCTGCCGGGGCGGCCGGCCGGCTTGTACAACCTCGCGGCAGGCGAGGTGTTCAGCAAGTGGGCTTTCGTCGAAGCTCTGGCGCGCGGGTTCGGCCTCGATGCCAGCGCTTGCGTGGCAGGGAGCGTGACCGCGCTGGTCGGCGCGCGGCGGGCGGAAAGCCTGGGTCTGGACGTGCGTCGAGCGGAAACATGGCTGGGCCGGAGGATGCCCAGCCTGTCGGATACCATTGCGTCGTTGCTGACTGAATACGAGGAGAGGAAGCCATGCGCTACGACAGCGTTTTGCGCATAGGTTCGCGTGAAGTTTCGATTACCGCGCCGACCTATTTCATCGCCGACATCGCCGCCAATCATGACGGCGAACTGAGCCGCGCCAAGGAACTGATACATCAGGCCGGGGACGCGGGCGCCGATGCGGTGAAATTTCAGCATTTCAAGGCCGAGAAGATCGTCAGCGACCGGGGTTTTCGCGAATTGGGCTCGCAAATGGGGCATCAGGCGGCCTGGAACAAATCGGTTTTCGAAATCTATCGCCAGTACGAGTGCAATCGTGACTGGAATCTGGAACTGGCCGAAACCGCGCGCCAGGCCGGAGTGGATTTCATGAGCACCCCCTATGACCTGGAAGCGGTGGCAATGCTCGATCCCTATGTACCAGCCTACAAGATCGGTTCCGGCGACATCACCTGGAGCGATTTCCTCGCCCACATCGCCCACCGTGGCAAACCCGTGATCCTGGCCACTGGCGCTTCCTCGATGGTGGATGTCGAACGTGCCGTGGAGATCGTGCTGGCGGCTTCGCCGCGTCTGGCGCTGCTTCAGTGCAACACCAACTACACCGGCTCGCGGGAGAATTTTCGCCATATCAATCTCCGGGTGCTTGGCAGTTACGCCCTGCACTATCCGGGAATGGTGCTCGGCCTGTCCGACCACAGCCCCGGTCATGCCGCCGCGCTGGGAGCCATTGCGCTGGGGGCGCGCATCATCGAAAAGCATTTCACCGACGACACCACCCGGTTCGGCCCCGATCATGCGTTCTCCATGACGCCCGCGACCTGGCGCGAAATGGTCGATCGGGCGAGGGAACTGGAAGCGGCGCTGGGAGACGGCGTCAAGCGCATCGAGGCGAACGAGCGGGAAACCGTGGTCTTGCAGAGGCGTTGCCTGCGCCTGGCGTGTGACCTGGCGGCCGGCAGCGTGCTGGCGGAGGGTGACTTGGAAGCGTTGCGGCCGGCGCCTACCGGGGCTGTCGAGCCATATCAAACCGCCGCGGTGATCGGTGCCCGCCTGGCCGCGGACAAGCGAGTCGGCGATGCTTTGTACTGCGGCGACTTGGAGCACTTTTCATGCTGAGCGGTGAATCCGTTTCGCTGCGCGCTATCGAGCGCGAAGATCTGCCGCAACTTTTGGCCTGGCGCAACCGGCCCGAGTTGCGGCGATTTTTCCGCGAATACCGCGAACTTGGCCGCGATCAGCACAGCGCCTGGTATGAAAATGGGGTGCTGAAAGACCCGGCGATCCGCATGTTCAGCATTGTCGAGCGCGGATCTGGCCGTCTGCTGGGTGCCTGTGGCCTTTGCTACATCAACTGGGTGGATCGCAATGCCGATTTCTCGATCTACCTGGGCGCCGACGAGCGCTATATCGACACCCGCTTGGCCCCCGAGGCGGCCCGGTTGTTGATTCGCTACGGCTTCGATGAACTAGGTTTGCATCGTTTGTGGAGCGAAATTTACGCTTTCGACAGCGCCAAGCAGTGCCTGTTCGAAGCGCTGGGCTTTCAGCTCGAGGCGCGCTATCGCCAAAGCCATTGGACCGAGGGTGGCTGGCACGACTCCCTGATCTACGGTCTGCTTTCCAGCGACTCTCGCGAATAGCCAACCGGAACAGGCCGCCTGCGATGTCCAACAAACTGATCCGCCACGGCAAGTCGAGCCAGGGTTTGCTGAAACACAAGACCGCGATGTTCGAGGCCAATGCCCGGTTGCTCGGCCGCAACGAGGAAATCGCCGCCGTCTACCGGAGCCAGCCGCCCCGGTCGGCCTGCAAGAATTGTTTGAACTCACTCGCCCTGGCGCCGACTTTCGCCAGCCACGGCATAGATTACCGGCTGTGTCCGAATTGCGGCCACCTCAACGGTGCCTATGAAGAAACCGTGGCGTTCTGCGATTTTCTCTACACCCGCGATGATGGCAAGGAATACGCCAAGGCCTATTCCGCGCAAAGCCGGGAGGATTACCGTGCCCGCACCCGCGACATCTATCTGCCCAAGGCCGCATTTCTCGCCGTGGCGCTGGCGCATCACGGCGTCGATTTCCGCGCTTGCTCGGTGGCCGACATCGGCGCCGGCTCGGGTTATTTCGTTGCCGCCCTGCGGGACCATGGCTTTAATCCTGTGAGCGGCTATGAGGTGTCCGCGGACCAGGTGGACTTGGGCAATCACATGATCGAAGGCAGTCCGCTGCAGCGCTATGCCGCGTCGGAAACCCGGCAAACGCTGGAAGGACTGCAAGCGAATGTGGTTTCCCTGATCGGCGTTCTGGAGCACTTGCTGTTGCCGCGCGAGGCGCTGGGGGCCATTGCCGGCAATCGCCAGATCGAGTTTTTGTTCTTGTCGTTGCCTCTGTTCAGCCCTTCCGTCGCCATCGAAGCGGCGTTTCCCGGCATCTTCAACCGGCATCTGGGAGGTGCCCACACCCATCTGTACACGGCAAGCTCGATTCGGTATTTCTCGGCCGAATACGGTTTCGAAGCCATGGCGGAGTGGTGGTTCGGCCTCGACATGACTGATCTGTTCAGAAGCCTGTCGGTCACCCTGTCGCAGGATGTTCGCACTTCGGTATTGGGCGAATTCGTCGCCGAAACACTGGGCCACAACGTCGATGCGCTGCAACAGCAGCTCGACGCGGCAGGCTGGTGTTCGGAAGTGCATCTGCTGCTACGCAAGATTGCCCGTTGACTCATGGGCCAGGAGAAAGTCGTGGAACAAGATTTGATCAAATGGAAGACCGATGCCTGGAAAAACCCCGACATGGTGGCCTGGTATCACCAACGCATGGTGGAGAACCGGGGCACTAGCCGGTTAAAGAATGAAGTCGAGGTCGAGCTATGTTCGCGCTATGCGGTCGGTCCCAGGCTGCTCGATGTCGGCATCGGCACCGGGCGTGGCTCGCTGCCGCTGGCGAGGGCCGGACTGGAGGTGACCGGGGTGGACAGTTCCCAGGCGATGCTGGAGCAGACCCGGAAGCTGGCCGGCGACACCCCCATCCGCTTGCAGCAAGGCGATCTGGCGGATCTGGCGTTCCCGGATGGCGAATTCGATACGGTCATGTCGCTCAACGTCCTGGTGCACTTTCTCAACTGGCGGGAAATCCTCGCCGAATGGCGGCGGGTGGTGCGGCCGGGCGGGTGCATCGTTTTCGACATCCATTCCCAGGACCATGAAGAGGCCGCTTGCGCCGCCAAGGCGCTGCCGCCGCGACCGGAAGACCCCGGCAACGATTTCGGCGGCTACATGAGCCGGATACGCGCGGCCGACCTGGTCGATGCCGCCAATCATCTCGGCCTGCGCATCGTTGCCGTGGTGCCTTATGCCGGGGTTTTCGCTGGCGGCAACGTCAATCTCTGGCTGAAAAACAGCCTGGCCGATGGCACCCGTTATGACCGCATCCTTTCATGGCTGATTTCCGATCCGGCCTTGCTGGCTTTCGCCTTGTTCCTCGAACAAGACGTCTTCGCCCACCTGACCACGCGGGTGACCGGCCGCATGATGGTGGTGCTCGACAATGTTCCCGATGCGGCCGGCAATCTGGCCTGGCTGGAACAGGACGAGCACCTCAATGCCACCATGGCGCGGGGGATAGACGCCAACCTCGTCGCTCTGCTTCCCGCCTTCGACCAGGACTGGCGCGAGCGCTTGAATCGGCATCTGGATCACCCGCGCAACCGGGTGTTGCTGCACTTCCTGCTTTCCGCCTGGCGAGACTTTCCCGACCGCATCGACCTCGCAGCGTTTCTCGATGAACGCCATGCCCGCACACTACTCACCTGGCAATATCAGGATGCGCTCGACCAGGTCGTCAGCGGCACTTTGCGCAGCCTGGCCGAGCGGCCCGAGGTGGCGGCGATATTCAACCACCATGGCATTCCCCTGGCCGGTGGATTGGAATATGACCTCACCCGTGAACTGCTTGCCTTCCTGGCCACTCCGTCGAACCCCGCATGAAACAGACCGCCCTGATCTCCCTGCTCTGGGACAAGAATATCCAAGCCCTGTCTTTCTATCTGGAACATCGGCCGTGCGTGGTCGTCGTCTCAGCCGAAGCCATGACGGACGGTTTGCGTGGCCTCGTGGAAAAGGTGGGGGGCCGCCTGCAAGTCCTGGAAGAATTGATTCCCGCGGAACGCATGGCGGCCATAGCGCGGGAAGCGCAGGCCAAGGCAGCCCAGTTTGCCAGGCTGCAAAGCGAGCCGGCCTGGCAGGCTTTTTGCGGCCAGCATGGCCTCGAGCCAGGCTTCGCCACCGTGGTGAACAAGGATTTGGCGGCGCGCCTGGCGCCAGCCATGATCATGGTGGAAATGCTGGATGCGGCAGCGGCCCATTACGCCATCGAGTTGCTCGTGCTCAACACCGATTCGACGCCCTTGGAACGCACCGCCGCCGAATGGGCGCGCACCCGAAGCGTGCCTAGCCTGCATTTGGCGCACGGGGTCGCCCTGGCGACCCCCTATACCGTGCATGCCGCCCTCCACGCCGACCGCCTGGCGGTATTCGGCGAACGCGGCGGCGAAGGTTACCGCGACATCGGCATCCAGCCCGCGCGTCTGTGCATTACCGGCAACCCGGATTGGGACGTGTATGCCGGCCTCAAGGCGGAAAAGCAGTCGGTGCGCGACCTCGTATTCAACAATCTCCGCCTGAATTCGCAAGCGCCCCTGCTGCTGTTTGGCACCACCTGGGCCGCATTTCTCAATGCCGGTTCCTATGCGGCCATCTACGAAGAGACCCTGGCGGACTTTTTCCAAGCCTGTCGCGAGCTGATCGACGCGGGCCGCGCCATCAACATCGTCATCAAGGACCGCCCATCGAACACCGCGCATGGGCGGGTCAGTACGGATCGCCAGGCCCGCGCCGCGGGATTCGCGCCAGGTCAATACGTTTACACCGAGAATGACACCAAACTGCTGGTGACGGCGGCCGACGTGCTGGTCTCGGTGGACTCCAATCTGTCTGTTGAAGCCATGCTGGCCGGGACGCCCGCGATCAACCTGATGAACGAACTGGGGCTACGCATGGGCCCGAGTTTCGATGCCGAATCCGGCATCCTCGACGCCGCACCGGGCGAGTTGGCCTCGCTCATGGATGGGGTGCTCGGCGACGCCGAATTGCGCGCCGGCCTGGTCGAATTGATGGCGCTCAAGGCGCCGAACTACAACGTGGGTGTCGATGGTTCCGCCTCCGAACGGGTGGCGCGGCTCATGTTGGAGATGGCCCGGCCCGGTGCCAGCGCGGCCGCCACGCCAGCGGCGCGTCCGCCAGGCGGCTATGTCTGGGAGCAACTCTCACAACCGGAAGACGCCGCGTTGAAAGGGGCCTACCACGACCACGCGCGCAAGGAACTGCTTGCCTTGCTGGAGTGGCCACCGCGTCGGGTGCTGGATGTCGGCTGCGCCACCGGCGCCACCGGAGAACTGCTCAAGGCGGCCTGGCCCGATGCCCATGTCACCGGCATCGAACTCAACCGCGCGGCGGCTGCGCGCGCGGTCGGGCGGATCGACCAGGTGATCGGCGAGAAGCTGGAGAACATCGACTTCGCCGCCGAGGGCATCGTACCCGGTTCCATCGACACCGTGATCCTGGCCGACGTGCTGGAGCATTTGTATGATCCCTGGGATGCCCTGCTGCGCATTCGCCCGCTGCTCAGCGAAGCGGCCCAGGTCCTGGTCAGCCTGCCCAACGCGCGCAACCTGTGGCTGCTCAACGAACTGGCAAGTGGTCGTTTTCCCTATGCCGCCGAGGGCCTGACGGACATCACCCACATCCGCTGGTTTACCCGCGCGGAGATGGAAAAAATGCTGCGCGAGACGGGTTATCGCGTGGTGAAGAGCGGCCGCACCGCGACAGCGGGCTTGCAGGATTTAACGCGGCCGGCCGGCAGCAGCACGGTGGAAACCGAGAAGATCGTGCTCAAGGATGTGAGCGACGAGGAATTTGAAGACCTCAAGACGCTGCAGATCATGTTCCTGGCGCAGCCGCTCAAGGAGGGCGAGGCGGCGGAGACGCCCCCGCAGGATTTCTACCACCTCTGGCAGTTGGGCCACTCCTACCTGAAACGCGATGCGTTGTGGATCGCGGAGCGCATGGAAGCCTTGTCGCACCGCCCGGTCTTCCACCTCGCGGTGATCGTCCCGATGGGGGGCGAGGCCCGCCTGGCCAACAACCTCAAGGCGCTGGGCCACCAGTTCTATCCGCACTGGAAGCTCACTGTCGTGGCCAGCGAGCCGGCACATCCGGCGCTCTTGGACAGCGCCAACATCGCCTGGATTCAGGCGCCCGTTGAGCAGCATCTGGCGGCGGCCAATCGTGCCCTCCTGGAAACGCAAGCCGATTGGGTGGGCATGTGGGAGGCCGGCGACAAGTTGGCGCCACACGCCTTGTTCGCCTGCGCTGACAAGGCCGCGCGACACTCGGAATTTCAGGTGCTGTACAGCGACGAAGACCGGGTGGATGGCGAAGACGCGCATTCCACGCCCTTCTTCAAGACCGATTTCAATCTGGAAATGCTGCGCGCGGCGCCCTTCGTGGTGGGCGGCCTGTTGTTGCTGCGACGCAACCTGTTCGCCGGGTTGAATGGCTTCGACCCTGACATGGAAGGCGTGGAAGCCTTCGATCTCACCCTGCGTGCCTGGGAGAAGGTGGGCCACGCCGGCATTGGCCACCTTGCCGATGTGCTCTACCACCGCCATGCCGAGGGCGGCCATAGCCGGCTCAGTGGCGAAGAAGTCGGCGCCCTACACCGGCGCGCGCTGGAACAGCATCTGGCGCGTTGTGGTCTTGCCGCGCGGCTGGAGGAGGGGGTGCTGCCAGGCAGCTTCCATGTGCGCTACCCGGTGAGCGGCGATTCGCTGGTGTCCATCCTCGTCCCGACGAAAAACCAGGTCGATTTCCTGAAACGCTGTCTCACCTCGCTGATCGAGGGCACCGGTTATTCCAATTGTGAAATCCTGGTGCTGGACAACGGCAGCGATGAGCCCGCGGCGGTGGCCTACCTGAACGAACTGAAGGCGCTCGCTTCGCCACGCCTCAAGGTGCTCGACTGCGCCGGCCCATTCAACTTCTCCGCCATCAACAACCGCGGCGCGCGCGAGGCGCAGGGCGAATATCTGCTGCTGCTCAATAACGACACCGCTGTGTTGCACGAGGACTGGCTCGCGGAAATGCTGGGCATCGCGCAGCAAGCGGATGTTGGCGCGGTGGGCGCCAAGCTGTTTTATCCGGATGGACGGATTCAACATGCCGGGGTGATTCTGGGCATGAACGACGCGCCGGCGGACCATCCCTTCATTGGCCAGGCCGCCGAGCAAGACGGCTACTTCGGTCGCCTCAAGCTCGCCCAGGAATACTCCGCTGTCACCGCCGCCTGCCTGCTGGTCAAACGCGCTCTTTATCTGGAACTGGGCGGCCTCGATGAACAGCGCTTCCAGGTTTCTTACAACGACGTCGACTTCTGCCAGCGTCTGCGCCATCAGGGTTACCGCAACGTATTCACTCCCCACGCCCACCTGCTGCATGAGGGTTCCGTGAGCCAGACTGGCGAGGTGGAAGCGCGCGCGCGGGATGCAAAGGCGGCGCGATTCGCGGCAGAGCAGGATCGCTTCTACGACACCTGGCGCCACGACGTCGCCTTCGATCCGGCGTTCAACCGCAACCTGTCGACGCATGGCCGTGATTTCCTCATCGAAATCGCCCCGGCCCTGGCCTGGGACCCGGAATGGCGGCCGCGCCCGCGCGTCCTCGCCCATCCCGCCGACCGCTTCGGCTGTGGCGAATACCGCATCATCGCGCCCATGCGGGCGCTCAACGACGCCGGCCGCATCATGGGCTGGGATACCGGCAACTACTTGACGCCCCCAGAGCTGTTTCGCATGGAGCCCGATGTCATCCTGCTGCAACGCCAGGTGGACCCGCACCAGATCGAACTGGTTGAGCGCTATATCCGCCACAGCAAGGCTTTCCGCGTCTACGAGATCGACGATCTGATCACCAATATCCCGATCCGCAGCATTCGCAAGAAGCATTTCGTCGAGCAAAAAGACCTGCACAAGCGCTTTCGCAAAGGCATCGCGATGTGCGACCGCCTTATCGTCTCCACCGACTACCTGGCTGAGCAGTACCAGAGCTACACCGATGACATCGTCGTGGTGCAGAACTACGTCGAACGCGCGCGCTGGGGCGAGTTGCAGCCTGAGCGCCGTCAGCGCGAGAAGGCCCGCGTCGGCTGGGCCGGCAGCGTCACCCACGATGGCGATCTGGCGGTTATTTTTGACGTGGTCAAGGCCACGGCCAAAGAGGTGGATTGGGTCTTCTTCGGCATGTGTCCGGATGAAATCCGGCCTTTTGTCGCGGAATCCCATCCCGGCGTGGGGCTGGAAGCTTACCCGGCCAAACTCGCCAGCCTCGACCTCGACCTGGCGGTCGCCCCGCTGGAGGACGTGCCGTTCAACCACGGCAAGAGCCATTTACGCCTGCTCGAATACGGCGTGCTCGGCTACCCGGTGATCTGCACCGATCTCACGCCTTATCGCGGTGTGTATCCAGTGACCCGCGTGACCAATCGCTTCAAGGACTGGGTGGAAGCCATTCGCGGCCAAGTCGCCGACCGCGGCCAACTGGCGCGACGCGGCGATGTGCTACGTGATTACATCAACGCCCACTGGATATTGGAAGACCATCTGGATGAGTGGGAAAAGGCATGGCTACCTTGAGCGAGTGCTTAACGTGAAACAACCGCCACGCCTACGGCGGGTTTCATGTCTGAGCTCGACACCGCACCGCGAATGTGCGCGCGATCCGGTGGCGGATGTGGATCCGATGAATATCAATGTGCGCATCGACGATCACTCGGCGGTGCCGTTGGAACACTGGCAGGAACAGCTCAAACGGCAGCGCCGGAAACGTGAGCCACGCCCCGTGCAACCCGAACCTCCTGCCAAGCCCGAAAAACGGCCGCCGGAAGGCTCGATCGACGAGTACGCCGCGCCGTTTCCCGGGTAGGCGGCCTGCTTGCGGGCTGAACTAAAGGAAACCCGGCTTCACGCCGTTATATCCCTCATTCCCCATTACCCCTTGCGCGCGAAACCTTGCCCCCATGTTGGAAAACCTCACCTTTAGCGGTCGTGAACTGCTCATTTTCGTGATCCTCGCCGTGGTCTTCGCCACCGTCGTTTATCTATTGGAGACGCTGCTGTTCTCACGCCGCCGCAAGCCAGCCGCCACGCCGCAACTGGATGAGCGCCTCGAAGCCTTGCGGGGCGAACTGGCCGCTCTCGAAGCGCGGGTGGAAAACCTGGAAGCGAAGCCTCCGCTGGAATCCGCGCTCGACACCCAGGCCACCACTCTGGCATCCGCCATGCGCCTGGCGCGGGAAGGAGCCTCGGCGCAGGAACTGGCCGCGCGCCTGGGCATTTCCCGCAGCGAAGCCGAACTGATCATCGCCTTGCAGCGCGCTGATTCATGAACCTCTCCGCCCTGCCGCAGTTGCTCGCTACCTGGCTGAAAACCCAGGGCGCGGGGCCGCCGGAGCTGGGCAAGAGCGCGCCGACCGCGAACAAGGATGCCTTCCAGCCTGGCGCAAGCTATCAGGGCAGGGTGATCGAGAATCTGGCGGGTGGACGCAGTCTGGTGCAGGTGGCGGGGCAGCGGCTCAGCATGGCGCTGCCGCGCGGCACCCAGGCCGGCGACACGATCCGCCTGACCTATCTCCAGAATTTGCCGCGTCCCACCTTTGTCATGGAGCAGCCCGTGGTGAGCGCGACCCAGCCGGTGCGTCTGTCGCAGACCGCGCAGCAACTCACCGCCTTGGCGCAACTAGCGAAGCCGACAGCCAGCACCCAGGCCGGCCCGCCACCCACCACCCCCAGTCCCGCGCAAATGATGCAACTTGCCCAGGCCGGGGTGGCCGCGCCGCGCCCCATTCTCAGCAATCCCTTGCCACTGGCGAATTCGTCCTCGCTGAACGGCGTCTCCAACCCGCCGATGACCGCGCTGACTGGCGCCTTCGCCACCGCCACCGCGTTGACCGGGGGCACGCCGGTGGACGGCACCCGCGCCAGCCTCGCCGCCGGCAGCGCCACCTCCAACCTCGCCGCCTTGCAAGCCGGTGCGGCGGATAGCCAGCCGGCGCTGCCACAGCGACTCCTCCAGACCCTGCGTGAAAGCGGCTTGTTCTACGAGGCGCATCTGGCGCGCTGGACACGCGGCACCTTTGATCTGGCCGATTTGCGTCGCGAGCCGCAGGCCCGCCTCGGCGACGGTGCCCATAACATGGCTACCGCCGCTGGCCTGACCGACATGCCGATCGATGCCGCCCGCCTCGCCGGCCGACAACTGCTGATGCTGGACGGCGCGCCGTTCCTCTGGCAGGGCTTCGCCTGGCCGGGACAGTGGCTGGAATGGCAGGTGCGGGAGCGGGCGAGCGGTGATACGGGGAGTGGGGAAGCAGCGAATACCTGGGCGACCGAATTGCGCCTGACCCTGCCGCGCCTGGGTGGCGTCATCGCCCGCCTGTCACTGCTGGGGGAACGCCTCACTGTCGGCCTGAGCGCGACCGAGGCGAACGCTCAGGAAGCCCTGCGTGCCGCGCTGCCCAACCTGGAACAAGCGCTCCAGGCCGCGGGCCTGCAACCGGCTGGCCTCAGTGTCAACAGGGGGGTCAACCTCGATGGTGGCCCAGTTGATGCAGCCTGATCCCGCCCCGCAAGCCGTCGCCCTGGCCTACGCCCCGGACGATGGCGCGCCCCGCGTCGTCGCCAAAGGGCGCGGTCTTCTGGCCGAGGAAATCATCGCTCGCGCCCAGGCGGCCGGCGTGTTCGTGCATGAATCGCCGGAACTGGTCTCGCTGTTGATGCAGGTGGATATGGACGCGCGCATCCCGCCCGAGTTGTATATCGCCGTGGCGGAATTGCTGGCCTGGCTGTATCAATTGGAGCAACGCGAGAGCCATCCATGATCGGCCGAGGCGCCAGGGCGTGTCCTCTCTCAAGTCGTTCGCCGGGACGCCCCAAGAACGACTTGGCCCCCGTGGGGGGCGGCTCAGGCGATTTTTCCGGGCCGGGGGCACAGCTAATTAGTGCCTGACCGAAAACCCCTCATTTTCAAAAAATCAGGCCATCTGTGATCTGGCACGAGCGACACCCATGGTGTTTTTCACGCATGGCGGCCGTAATTTTGTCGTTTCCATTCTAAGGCCATGAT
>Ga0210033_1000150_pt1 | contig 59837 bp, 35 predicted proteins | sample CryGeymeta201501_FD_185465 | JGI IMG/M metagenome (GOLD analysis project Ga0210033, IMG submission 185465) | Groundwater microbial communities from Crystal Geyser aquifers in Utah, USA - Crystal Geyser metaG 2015-01 (SPAdes) (version 2) | ecosystem: Environmental > Aquatic > Deep subsurface >... | reverse complement strand
TATCCTTGGGCTGTTGCGCAGCCGTCGCTACGCCGCGCCATACGATATCATTCAGCGCGTCAAGGGGGAGCTTCCCATGATCACCGATACCGTGGACCGACTCACCACCGTGGAGCGCCAGCAGGGCAGGGACGAGGGCAAGATCGAGGTCGTGCGTCAGGGCTTCGAGCTGGTGTTGTCTCGTCCGCTGACCGAAGCCGAGTCGATCCGGCTCGCCCGTCACGTCGAGCTGCATGGCGTGGATCTCACGGCGCTTCGGACGATGCGCGGCACACCGGCGGAGATCGAGGCGTGGCTTTGGCCGCAGGGTCCGAACGGGATGGCGAACGGCGGCAACGGCCACGACGAAGGCTGAGGCTCGAAACGGCGACCACGCCCCTCACTTCGACCCACAGTCCATCCGCGGCCGCAACCGCGGAGCTTCGCGACGCGGCCGGCCTCGGGGGGCTGCGGGCGTCACGGCGCCCCCTGCGGTCACGGTACCCGCCGAGAAGTGAACAAGTGACAGTGGAATGGCCGGGGCCTGGGGTCCTTGTCGGGCGCCCGACCCCCAACCGGATCATGGGGCGTGGTGTGATGGTGGGGTGCGCGAGGTGAGCTCTCGAGACCGAGCGCCACGACCCCTTTGTGCCGCACACGGAGCCGCGCCAGCCGCAGGAAGTCGCCGGGCGTCGTCGCTCACGACGCCACGGCGTCAGCCGGGAGGTCCGGGGGGGCGACGCGCTGGATGGGCAGGGTCGTTCGCATGCCACAGGGTGGTCATTCGCCCGCAGGTCTGGCACTCTAACCGCCCGATCGAACACGGAAGGCTCACGAGCCCACCGACTCGCTTCATGGAGCGTTCACCCCATGGCTGGCTCTCAAGACTTCATCCGCGCCGCCGCCGAGCGCAAGGCGTTCTTCGACGGCAAGCTCCAGGAGCTCCGGCAGGAGCAGAACAGCTTTGACAGCGACGTCGCCACCTTCAACCAGCGGCTCGCCCGGAACCGTCAGGAGCTGGGCAGCTACCTGCTCGGCGAGGCCACGGACAAGGAGGTGCGGTCTCTGCAGAAGCGGTTGAACTATCCCTCGCTGATGGCGATCAAGCAGCGGTTCGAGGCCGAGCTCGCCGACTGCGAGCGCCAGCTCGCCGAGCTGGAGCGGGACGAGGAGGCGCCGCACACCGACCTCTGGCTCTCGCGGGTGCGGGACGAGCTCGAGGAGGTCAAGGAGGTCTACGAGCGCCTGAGCGCGCAGGTGGCCATCTGGCGCGGGATCGGATGGTTCGTCCAACTGGAGGCCCGTGGCTACTTCCGTCCGGGTTACAAGACGGGCCTGTTCGGCTGGTTCTCGGACTGGCGGGCCATCTCGCTGCTGATGACCGAGCTCGAGAGCCAGCTCCCCGAGACGCGCTTCGCCGACCCCACCCCGGTGCGCGAGGCCTGGCAGAGGCTCGACGAGGAGTCCCAGCCGATCTTTGAGCTGTGGAACACCCTGATGCAGCGACAGACCTCCCTGCTGGAGCTGCAAGGCCGCTACAACGACCTCAAAGCGGCCCCCCAACGGCTGTTCGCCCAGATGTACGAGGCGCTGAGCGAGGCGATCTCCAACCATCTGCAGGGCCTCGACGACGAGACGCGGCTTCAGGTGGCCGCAGGCGACAAGGCGCTCATCGCCTTCCTCCAGAAGGACGCCGGCCTCACCAAGCAGATCCAGTACCTCAAGGAGATCAAGGTCACCCGCCTCCAGCCCCTCATCAAGCGGCTCGAGCAGGACGGCTACAAGCTGGACTCGAAGATCACCAAGGCGCGACGCAAGCCGAAGTTCTACAGCGACCAGGAGATCGCCGGCCTGCGCAACCTCAACGCCGACAAGTGGGCCAGGCGCAAGAGCGGCGTCTCCCAGGTCCGCACCCGCATCGGCGGGTTCAACAAGTACGACAAGGGCAGCTTCACCCACGACTACCTCTGGTGGGACGTCATGACCGGCGGCGCCCGCGCCGACGACATCTACGAGGTGCGCGTCTTCCGCCAGAACAACCCCCACTTCGACCACCGCCACTACGACGCGCCCTGGGGCAGCGGCCACTACGGCTCCTCCCACCACGGCCACAGCCGCGAGGCGGACCTGGCCAGCGCGCTGGCCATGGACGCCGCCGCCGACGCGCTCGCCGGCGACCTGTCCGCAGGCGAGGACGCCTGGGCGGGCGATCCGTCGTGACGCGGGAGCACGCATGGCGAAGCTGAAACGGGTGGTCTTCTACGCGGTCAACGGCTCGGGCCTGGGCCACATCACGCGCCTGCTGGCCGTGGCGCGATGGCTGCGCCGCTACCTTGCGGTGCTGGAGGAGCGCGTCCCGGAGATCGTCTTCCTGACCTCGTCGGAGGCGACGGGGGTGCTGCTGGAGGCGGGGTTCGCGTCCTTCAAGGTGCCGAGCAAGACGGTCGTGCGGCAGGCGGGCATGGACATGCTGGAGTACCGGCGGCTGGCCCGCCAGTTCATCTGGCAGATGCTGGGCGTGTTCACGCCGGACCTGCTGGTGGTGGACACCTTCCCCTCGGGCAGCTTCGACGAGCTCTTCCAGCTCCTCGATGGCCCGTTCCGCAAGGCATTGATCCTCCGACGGGTCAAACCAGAATACGCACGCCGGCCGATCTACAAGGCCGCGCTCGGCCTTTACCCGACCATCGTCGTGCCACACAGCCGCGACAGCCTCACAGATATCGAGACCTCATCCCCCTCATCGAACACATGGACCCACACCGGTGAGGTCCTGCAATGCGAGCCACAGGAGCTCCCGACGCGCGCGGAGGGACGCGCCCAGCTCGGGGTGCCCGAGGACGCGCGGCTGGTCTACGTGAGCGCCGGCGGCGGCGGCGACCCGGGCAGCGAGGAGGCCCTGGAGGCCCTGGTCGGCGCGCTCGGCGCCATGCCGGAGGTTCACCTGCTCGTCGGCGCCGGCCCGCTCTACCAGGGCCGTCGCCTGCCGGGCGAGCGGGTGACGTGGTTCACCAACCCCCAGGTCCACCGCTTTTTCCCGGCCTGCGACGCGGCCTTGACCGCGGCGGGCTACAACACCTTCCACGAGCTGCTCTACCTGCGCGTCCCCTCGGCGTTCTACGCCCAGCCCAAGGTCGCCGACGACCAGGCGGGTCGCGTGCAGCGCGCCGAGGCCGCCAGCGCCTGCCTCAGCCTGGAGGTTCCCCTCGAGCCCGAGGCCGTGCGCGCCGTGCTCACCGAGCTGCTGGACCCCGAGCGCCAGGTCGCCATGCGCGCGGCCATGGCCGCCTGGCTGCCCGACAACGGCGCCAGCCGCGCGGCCCGTGCGCTCCTCGGCGGCATCTACACCGACAGCCAGCTCGCCTGGGCCTCCGCGCTGCTCACGCCCGATGTGGCCCAGGCCTTCGAGCAGCTCGGCGCCGACGGCCTGGCCCTGATGGCCCGCTGGCTGCCCCAGCTGGTGCCGCAGGCCCGCTGGGGCGCCCTCCACACCCACCCCTCCTTCCAGGCCATGCTGGACCAGCTCGATCCCGCCGTCGCCCGCGCCATCACCGACATCGCCCACCAGCAGCCCGAGGTGACCGAGCTGGCCAACCTCCAGCGCGATCTTGGCGCGCTGCTCGCCCTGGCCACCGTGATCCCGGGCGGCGTCGAGCCCCTGACCGCCCTGCTCGACGCGGCGATCAAGAAGCACCCGCTGGCCCAGGAGCCCCACAGCGACTGGACGCGCTGGATCGCGGACCTCGTCGGGCGCCTCAACGCGCTGCTCCGGCAGTCCGCGCCGGGCTGGCCGGAGTTCGAGGTCGCCCAGGTCTACCGCGTCTTCCCCCGCGTGGCCGACCGCGACATCGCGGGCACCTTCGGGCTGTTCAACGGCCTGATGGACCGCGCGGCGAGCCGTGGGCTCTCCTCGGACGCGGTCGTGCAGCACCTCCGCGTGATGAAGTTCAGCGAGCGCCGCGTCGACGCCGAGGTCATCGGCCGCTGGATCGAGGCCATCCCATGACGCGCCCCGACCCCGAGGTGCTGCGCCAATGGCGCAAGCAGCGCATGCGCGGCCTGCTCGAAGGGCGGCCCCGCGTGGGGCCGCAGACGGTCCACTTCGACCTCGCCAACGCCTGCAACACCCGCTGCACGACCTGTTGGGACCACAGCCCGCACCTGCGCGAGGACCGCGTGCCCTCGGCGGCCTGGAAGCGCCAGACCCTGCCGCTGGACCGGTTCCGCGCCGTGTTCGACGAGCTGGTCGCCATGGGCGGGCTCGAGGCCATCATCCTGTCGGGCATGGGGGAGCCGCTGCTCAACCCCGAGGTCTACGCCATGGTGGCCCACGCCCACGCCCACGGCGTCGGCGTGACCATCATCACCAACCTGCTGCGGCTGGACCCCGAGCGCGTCTTCGCCACGGACGGTCAGCTGGACCTGTTGACCTCGATCTGCGGGGTGAGCGAGCCGGTCTGGCAGGCCTTCCACGCCCACCCTCAGCCCGACGGCTGGGCGACCCTGCGCCGCCAGCTCGAGGGGCTGCGGGCGCGCGGCTTCCGCCCCAAGCACGTCCAGGTCATCAACGGGCAGAACTTCCACGAACTGGTTGAGATGGTCCGGTTCGCCGAGGCGTTCCCGGTCAAGCGCATCAACTTCAAGCTCGCCTCCCTCGCCAACGGCACGGAGGCGGTGGCGCTCACGCCCGCCCAGAAGGATCTCCTGCTGGCCGACCTCGTGCCGCGCGCCGCCGCGCTGGCCGAGGCCCTGGGGATCGAGACGGACCTGCCCGCCTTCGCCCTCCAGATCGATCCCCGCTCGCACCGCACCGCCCCCATCGAGGACGTGGGCTGCTTCATGGGTTTCCTGTACGCGCGGGTGACCGTGCAGGGCGAGGTGTTGTTCTGCTGCAACACCCGCGTGAAGGTCGGCCAACTCCCCGAGGAGGGCGCACCAGACCTCGCGAAGCTGTGGCGCGGCCCCTCCTGGCAGGCCCTGCGCGACATGGTGCGCCGCGGCCGCTTTTTCCCCGGCTGCGAGCAGTGCGGGAAGTTCAAGCAGAACGTCAAGTGGTCCGACCGCCTCAAGGAGCGGCTCGGCGAGCAGGCCTGGGCGGAGCTGATCGGCCGGGAGGCCCCATGACCGGCTGGTGGAGGGCCATCGCCGACCGGCTCGCCGGGGTCGACCGGCCCCCGTTCGCCGACCTCCAGCCCACCGTGGAGTGGCAGGTCGCCGGCCGCTGCAACTACGACTGCACCTACTGCATCCAGTCCGCCCCGCGCCGCGTCGGCGCGCCTGAGGAGGCGGTGGCCCGCGCCATCGTCGAGGGCTTCGCGCGGCTACCCGGCCGGTGGGAGATCAAGATGTCCGGCGGCGAGCCCTTCGCCTACGCCCCCCTGACCCGCCAGATCGTCCCCGACCTCATCGACAAGACGCCCCACCTCGTCTCCGTCCTCACCAACTTCTCCGCCCCGATCCATATTCTCCAACGATTCTGCGAGGTTACGGGCGATCGACTGCGCATCACCAGCGCCTCCCTCCACCTCGAGAGCGTGCCCGTGGAGGCCTTCCTCGACAAGGCGCGGGCCTACCGCGAGCTGCGCGCCAGCCTCAACCCCCACTCCACCTTCGTCGTCAACGCGGTCCTCGTGCCCGACCGCATCAAGGCCCTCTTCGCCGTCCGCGACGCCGTCGAGGACGACGGCTTCCGCTTCTTTCCCCAGTGGATGAAGACCGGCGACGGCCTCTACCCCTACACCCCCCGCGACCTCGCCCTCATCCGCGCGCTCACCGGCGACGCCCGCGACCCCGCCGAGATCAACCGCGCCCCAAGCTACAAGGGCACCTGGTGCGAGGCCGGCGCCTGGTACTTCGTCGTCGACCAGACCGGCGACGCCTGGAGCTGCCGCACCGCCCGCCGCTACGCCGACAGGCGCGAGGACGATCCAGCCTGGCTCGGCAACCTCGCCGAGGGCACCTTCAAGCGCCTGCACCGCGGCGCGCCATGCCCCTTCGACATCTGTCCCTGCACCGTCCCCGCCAACCGCGGCATCGTGCGCCACGCCCCCGAAGAGAAAATAAATGGATTCTCAAGGCGGTAGCCTTGAGCGGGTCTGGGCGGAGCCCAGCCGAGGCTCCCCCGCGGCCGCAATCGCGCAGCAAAGCTGCGCGAGCGACCGCGCCGCAGGCCAGCGCACTGAGCGCAGCGAAGTGCGCAGGACCGGCGAGCAAAGCGAGAACGGCCGGAGGACGATGCCATGTAACCATTGCGCCCGCGGCGAGCCACCAGATCACGCCAACCCCCGTCGTTACGGCCTCGCCATGGCTCCGAAACACCCGGACCCCATGCACGACCTTGCGCGCCCCCTCGAAGCACCTTCCGACTCCCCAACACAAACGATCCGCCCCAGCGCCCATACGGACGCCACCTGCACCCGAACCTCACACCCCATCAAACATACTGAACAAACTCCCCCTGCCCGGAAATCCGCGCCCGGTCTCCTACGTCGACCGGCAACACCCACACACCAGCACCAGACACATCCCCTGCGCGGTCATGCGTCGACATCAGGCGACTCGCGGCTAGAAGCCTCGCGAGTCGCCCCATGTCGACGCCAGACCTACTGCTCCCCCAACACCATCGCCCGCTGAACACAAACACCTTCAGGGAATAAGGGAATAAGGAAATCAGGACATCACCTGGCACAGCGAAAACCCAGGAGGACGTTGGCGCCGGCGGGATCGTCGTGGCTGCGAGCGGCGGCGCGGCGGGTGCCCGCGTCGTCGTTGCCGAAGCCGCCGCCCCGCTCGACGCGAAGGGAGCCGCTGATTGGTCCTTCAGGGTTCCGCATTGATCCAGCATCAGCATACGCACTGGGGCTGTACCGATCCGACACCCACTCCCACACGTTGCCCGCCATGTCCTGCGCACCATACGGACTCGCACCCGCCGGCTTGCTGCCCACCGGCCACGTGCGGTCCTGTCCACAACCAAGCCCGCCCTCACCCATCACCGCATAACTGCATGTCGGAGACGCCTCGCCCCACGGATACGTCCGACCATCCGTGCCACGCGCCGCCTTCTCCCACTCGCCCTCCGTCGGCAACCCCTTACCCGCCCAACGGCAGTACGTGTCCGACTGAGTCCAATTCACGCAGTTCACGGGGTGGCTGCCACGACCAGACACTCCCCAATTGCAATAGTTGCCCGTTCCCGGCGCAGAGCACGTCCCGGCGCTCACGCATGCAGCGTAGGCGTCCACCGTCACCTCCGTCTCGTCGATCCAGTAGCCATCCAGATACACCGTGCTCACGGGCTGCTCATTCGAAGAGACGTCCGAGCCTCGGATGAAGTTGCCCGCAGGGACCTCCACCATGCCGGCACACAGCGACTCACTGCGTTCAACGCATCGCACGGCGTTCTGGCCATTGCACGCGTACTCGCCGCATGAACCGCACGAGGCACCAGGTGTTGACGACAGCGCCTCGCAGCCACCACACGCGTTTGCGCCAGCGTCGGCGCATCGCACGGCGTTCTGGCCATTGCACGCGTACTCGCCGCATGAACCGCACGAGGCACCAGGTGTTGACGACAGCGCCTCGCAGCCACCACACGCGTTCAACCTACCGGCGCAACCCGAACCACCGTTATTACCTCCGTTGTTCAACTCATCGTCATACGACGGGTCGCTCTCCTTGTCGTACAGCCCCTCCACGCAACCAAGCGCCAGCGACACGATCACGATCACCAACGCCACATTCCAACGCCACACCGTCATGTTCATGCTGATGACCTCGCCTCCATGTGTTGCATCAATGCTCAAGCCCCCGACACACCAGCCCTCAGAACGCCCCTGCCACGCCCACGGTGCCCAGCCCCAGCCCCCAACGCGTCACGCTTCCAGCATGGGCACCAGCCTCGGCATCGCCTCCGCTCAAAGCCAGCACGAGCACACCCACGAGCGTGCTCCCGACGCCGGCCGCCAGAAGCCCACCGAACGCTTGCTCCTTCGGGATCAAGTCGTCCTTGAGGCCATCGATATCGGGGTGGCCGTTCGGGAGGGACTCGAAGTACGCCGCTTCGTCCTCGTACGAGAGGCGAAGCCCCGCCGCGCCGACCGCCATGGCGCCGCCCAGGCCGACAAGCGTCCAGCCAAAGACGGTGCCGACACCCACCTCAAATGATTGGAGCTCATCCGCGGTGCGGTCCGGTGCCCGCAGCGAGTCGTCACGCACGGGCGGGTCAGGCTGGACCTGCGGCGGTGGCGTTGCCACTGTAGCGGCTGGGCGCGTCGACGACTCCTCAATGTCCTCCAGGAGTCGATCCCCAGCGAGCTTGAGCTCGGAGGACACGCCAGCGGCCTTCAGCAGGGCGTGCACGTGAAAGCGGGCGTCGTCGAGGCGGCCGAGCTTGTACAACGACGTCGCAAGACCGAGCTGGCCAGCTGGCGTTGCGCCCACCTCCAGCGCATGGGCGAACGAGACGCGCGCCGCCTCGTAGTTACCGGTCCGAAGGGCTTGCTCGCCCTGTGAGAACAGGCCGTGCTGACGCTCGATAAGCCCGTTCAGCTTCTCGACATGGACCTGGGCGTCTTTCTTGTCCTGCGCGAGCTGCGCCATCACCGGCGCTGGCATCTCCTGGACGTAGGCGAAGCTCACGACCCTCAGGAAGGAGGAGCGCGCAAGCGCCAGCTCACCAAGCTCCTCGTAGGACCGGGCGATGTTCCACAGAGACTGCGGATTGTTGTGCAGCGCGTAAGCCTCGCTGTAGCCCTCGATCGCCTCCCCGAAGCGGCCCGCGTCGAACGCCTCCGACGCGGCTTCGGACACCTTGCGAACATGTTCCGCGAACGCCGCGAGCGACGGGTCGGGCGTGGCGTCCTGGGCGTAGGCCACGGGCAATGCGAGGGACGCCGCGAGGGACCAGGCCGTCAGCGCGGCGAGCACAACCGCAGGAAGACGAGCGCGTCGGCGCTCGGTGGTGCCATGAGAGAGGGGGCGCGGGTTGAGCGAGAACCGGAGGTGATGCATGGTGACGCTCCGTGGAGGGGGTTCATGGATGCCCGCGAAAACGCTTACGTTCCCTTTGAGGGGCGGTGAGTGGGCGGGGGCTCAGCGAGTGGGGGGCGCAGGTCGTGGCGCAGGCGGGTCGCCAGGTCGGCGCTCGCGTCCAGGAGAAGGTTGAGCTCGTCAAACAGGAGATCGAGCTCGGGGTCGCAGCCATCGGCGGTCGCGCGGGCCAGGGCGGCGGGGTGGTGGCGGGTCACGTGGTCGAAGGTGGTCTGGAGCTTGCGGACGCCGTCCTGCACCGAGCGCAGGTTGTTGCGGAACTGGACCAGGTCGCGCATCGTCTGGGGTGAGGCCTGGGGTGGGGATGGGGTGTCGGAGGGTGGGGCGGCGGCGCGAAGGTTCTCGAGCTCGCGATCGCGGGCCGCGAGCTCGAACTCTTTGGCGTCGAGGACCGCCTTCAACCTCTCCAGATCGGCCTCCCAGAGCTCGTGGGCGCCGCCCTGGTCGTTCAAGAGCTGCTGGAGGTGCGCGAGCTCCTCGGCCGAGCGGTTGAGCTTGAACGCGTGCAGGTCGAGCCCGTGATGAGCCTCCTTCAGCTCGCGCTCCAGGCGACCGACCTGAGCCTGGAGGTCGATGGTCCGCGACTCGCTGAGCCGGAGCTCACGTTGGTGTGTCTCCAGGCGATTCCGCGACTGGTCCACCTCCAGCTCGAGCTCCAGGGCGCGCGACGTGGTGCGCTCGTGCGCGTCGCGGAGCTGGTCGATGACGTCCCGTTGCTGGTCGGATTGGTCGGCGAGGGCGTTGTAGCGGTCGCGGTAGGCATCCACCACCACCTGGAGCTTCTCCTGCTCGCGCTCCTTGTCCGCGCTGAGTGTGCGAACCTGCTCGGCGAGCGCGGCGTTCTGCGCCTCCAGCCCGTGCACGTCGTGCAGCACCGGCCGCGGCAGGGCCGGGATCGGCGGTGGAGAGACCACCGCCCGGTGCTGACCTGTGACGACGAGCTCGGGGTACGGGGCGGCGGCGTTGACACCGAGACGCAGCGTGCCCTTGACGCCACCGGACGCGTCGCCTGCCGACGCGCCCCCGGTCGGGCCGAGGATGCGAACCTTGACCTCAAACGCACCGCAGCGCAGCCGATCTCCGTCCTTCAGGGCCTGGCGACTGATGGGCGCGTCGTTCACGAACGTCCTGTTGGCGCTGTCCAGGTCCACCACCTCCACGAAGCCGTCCATGGCCACGATCCGGGCGTGCAGCCGCGACACCGAGCCGTCGAGGGTCTGGAGCTCGCAGTCGTCTGTGCGGCCTATCGTGGCCGTCCGAAGCTCTGGACCCACCACCACGTTCTGACGCCAGCCCGCGCGGTCCACGAACGACAGCTCAGCCACCACCCGCGCGCCCATCGCCGCCAGACCGCCGGGCAGCTCCATGGGGGTGGTCTTCAACGACTGATCGTCGGCGAACGTCACCTCGAACTCACCACACAGCACCCGGTCACCGCTCCGCAGCATCCCCCGCGCGATCGGACGACCGTTCAGCGTCGTCCCGGACCGGCTGCTCAGGTCATGGACCTCACAGCCCCCCTCCGTGAACACGAACCGGCAGTGTTGCCGAGAGACCGTCGGCAGCGCTGTGACGATGGTGCACGTCGGCAGCCGACCCACCGTCGCCTCCGGCGCGTGCGCGCTGAGAATCACCATCCGTTGTTGACCGTTGGCGTCGTGGTAGACGAGACGTGCCAAGCAAGGCCTCCATGGAGCCGTGAGGAGATGGGAAAGCGAGCCGAACCCACCATATCCCGAAGCAGAATGGGCCCATCTTGCGCCGGTGTCCAGAGCGGCCCCCACGCGCCGATTCCGACCTGCTGCACGGTCCCAAGCCCCCACCGCGACGGCCTCCTCCAGCGTGCATCGCAACAAGCCAGCGCGAAAAATGCCCGTGACCTGTTCACGCCAGCTCATGCTTGCGCTATGATGGCTCAGGTCGCCTCAAGATCCTCGCCTGAGCCATGCACGAGCGTAGAATACCCACCGCGCCCCCCGCCCGGCGACAACCACCGCACCGCACCACCGGGCACCCTGGTCACCACATCTGGAGGAGGCCATGACGAGCAGCGGACCCCCCCACACACACCGCCCACCGCCTCGCGATGGCGCCAGGCACGGTCATCGACAACCGCTACACCCTCCAGGCCTACCTCGGCGCCGGTGGCTTCGCGACCGTCTACCGCGCCAACGAACACCTGATCGATCGCCCCGTCGCCCTCAAAGTCCTCCACCCCCCCCAGAGGCGCCGGCGCCGAGGAGTTCCGCAAACGCTTCGTGCTCGAGGCCAAGACGGCCGCCAGCATCCGCCACGCCAACATCGTCTCGATCTACGGCTTCGGCTTCCACGACGACCAGCCCTACATCGCCATGGAGTTCCTCGACGGCCTCGACTTCGAGGAGCTCCTCAAGAACCACGGCCCCCTCCCCTTCGCCCGCGTCCACCCGCTCTTTCTCAAGGCCCTCGACGCCCTGGGTGCCGTCCACAAAAAAGGGATCGTGCACAAGGACCTCAAGCCGGCCAACCTGTTCATCGTCGCCCCGAACACGCCCCACGAAGACCTCCGCGTCCTGGACTTCGGCGTCGCCCGCATCATGGAGGACGACCAGAAGATGACAGGCACCGGCCAGCTCTTCGGCACCCCCAACTACCTCGCCCCCGAGTACGTCCAGGGCAAGGACGTCACCCCCGCCGTCGATGTCTACCAGATGGGCTTGATCCTCCTCGAGCTGCTCACCGGTCACGTCGCCGTGGAAGGCACCAACCCCTACGCCACCGCCCTGGCCCACTGCGGCGGCCAGGTGCCCATCCCCACACGCCTGCTCCACAGCCCCATCGGCCCCATCCTCACCCAGGCCATCTCGACCGATCCCGCCGGACGCTACCCCAACGCCGCCGCCTTTCACGCCGCGCTCGCCACCGTCCCCACCCACCTCATCCCCCACCTCGAGCCCAGAGAGCCCTCCGCGCTTCTGTGCACCGTATCCGGTAGCCTCGCCGCCGTGACCCTGGCCAGCGGCCCCCTCAGCGGCCCCCTCAGCGGCCCCCACAGCGGGCCCGTCAGCGGCCCCCTCAGCGGCCCCCTCAGCGGGCCCGTCAGCGGCCCCCTCAGCGGCCCCCAGACCCTTCCCTGGCAACCGCTCAACGCCCCCCCGAGCCACCCCATCGGACTCGCCGCGCCCACGATCGCCCTGACCAGGCCCTCACGCAAGACCGCCGACCCCACCCTCGACGCCGACGCCAGCCGCCCCCGCTTGCTCCTGCTTGCGGTCGGTGCCCTCCTGATCCTCTTCCTCCTCCTCACCGCCGCCACCGTCGCCCTCGTCGTGAGCAACGACCTGGCCAACCCTGCGCCCGGCGCCGCCACGGCCCCGCCCACGCCCCCAGCCGACACCCGCATCACCACCGCCGCCCCCACCCCCGAGCCCAACCCACCCAAACCGACCCAACCGACCTCCGAACCGCCCGCCACGCCGGCCACGCCCGCCCCTCCCGCAAAGGTCGTCCTGACCTTCGAGTCTGCCCCCACGGGTGCAGACCTCTACCTCGCCGGCAAATCCATCGGCCGCACCCCCCTCCGCTGGGAGGTCGACCCCGCGAACAAAGACCTCAAGGTCCGCTTCTCCAAGCCAGGCTACCTCCCCCGCGACGTCCTCGTCGGTCAAACTGCAGACGAGACCTTCGTCGTGGACCTCGATCCCGCCCCCATCATCAAGCCCCGCACCGCCCCACCCACCCAACCCCCGCGCACCCCGACGCCCACCGCTCAGCCCGCCACCCGGCCCAAGACCCCCACCCCGATCATCATCGACACCGGCCCCCGCAAATAACCCGCCGCAGCCCTCCATCCGACCGCCCGACGCCTTGCCCGCGACAGGTCCTCCGCCTTTCGGCGATCTTTTCCCTTGGCAACGGCCCAGCCGAGCGCATCCCGGACCAACCGTCGCTGCCAGGTAACAATCCGTTCGATTTTACCCCTCATCGGCGCCTGCACGCTACAATCCCCCCGATGGGTGGGCTTCAGACGCCTTGCCAGGACGCCTGACGCGCCCGATCACCGCCCCCAGCCCACGGCCACCTCAGTCCGCGAGCTCATCGAGCAGGCCCCGCAGCAGCACCGTGCGTGCCGCGTTCTGTTCGGCGTTGTCCAGCGGCCACGCCGCCGTCACTGCGCCCAGATACCCCACGATCCCGCGCGCGAGATCGAGCCCTGGATCCAGCGGCTCGGGCGCGGCCACCGGCGCATGCGCCTCGGTGATGCCCAGCAGTCGACCCAGGTGCGCGTTCAGGATCCCGACCTCCCGCACCTCCTTCTCCCGCCGAAGCACGCCCGCGGCCGCCATCCCCTCCTCGCCGAGCGCCAACAGACGCTCACGCGTCGCCTGGTACTGCTCACCCAGCGCCAGCTGCGTGAACCGGCGCCCACCGCGAAACAGCCCATCCCGCACCAACCGCGCCGCATCCCCGACCTCATCCCCCTCCGGCTCCGTCACGTGAGGGGCCGTCGCCTCGTCCACACGCCTCAGCCGACGCTCGATCGCTCGATCGAGCAGCAACCGGTCGCCCAACACCTCCGCAGCCTCCACCGCGAGCGCCTCCGCCGTAGGCACCACCGCCACCGCGGCCGGCGCCGGACTCTGGCGCTCCAGCGCGTCTGCCCCCTGCCGCAACAACTCCACCTTCTCCGCCAACAACGGACGCGCAGACGCAAGGATCAACCCGGCCTCGAAAGCCTCATACGCGCTCACGAGCTGCCTCGCGACCAGGATGGCATGGATGGCCGACAAGCGCCGGATGCGCAGCAACCCCGTATCGGTCAACGAAAGACGAATGATCGTGGACATCTCTCCTCCTGATGCGATTTGACCCCACCCCGGTCGCGGGGTGGGTCCGCTCCTGGTCCCACTCAAGCTGGCGCTCGAGACCAGACGCTGGTCCAAAGGGCACACAAGCCACGTCCGCGGAGGTGGCCTCACGGGCGTCCTGGAGCTGACACAGCGGAACCTGAGGTTGTCGTAGGCGTCGGCAGGATCGTCGTTGTTGCGCTCGGCGGCGCGGAGGTCGTCCGCGTCGTTGTTGAAGCTGCCGCCGCGTTTGACACCGTTGGAGCCGCTGAGGTCCGACCCCGAACGGCTCATCGTCGCCCGACCACCGCAAGGCTGTCAACCCACTTGCGGCAGGTCTGACTTCTATCCATAGGGCTCGGTTCGGCGGTGACGAGGGTCGACAGCGCTTCGGAGCCTTGTCCACCTCTCGAAGGGGGGCCGGGGTGGTTCGAGGGAGCTCCCCCGAGTCCGCAACCGCTCGGGCTACGCCCTCGCGGGCGGCCTCGACCCCTCGTAAACGAGGGGTGATCGGGCCCTCTTCCTCCCGGGGACATGGGTTCACGTCTCGCGGCACGGTCCTGATCTCTCGGATGAGGGGCAGGCAAGGACGGGCGGAGCCCGGCCATACTCGACGCATAAACACATGAAACAATAGAGCATTCGCCCCAGCTCCTGGCGAAGTTCCCGACCGTGCATCGGATCGTGAACCTCAGGGCATGGACGGAGAGAGGGCCCGATCACCCCTCGTTTACGAGGGCGAGGCGGAGGGCGGCGCAGTTTCCGAAGGAAACCAGCAGGACGGGCGAGCGAAGCGAGAACGAACGTAGCCCGAAGCCGCTATGGTGGCGCCGCCCGCGAGGGCGTAGCCCGAGCGGTTGCGGACTCGGGGGAGCTTCCCTCGTGCATCCACGGGCGAGAGCCCATCGGCAGCCCTTCAGAAGCGCAGGCCGTCAGCAGCGCAGCAGCTGGCCTGTGGATGAATTCCGTCAGGTTCTTGTATCCACAGACCATGAAAAGACGTATAAGCACGGGGCTCTACCCTGGCTGAGGCGATGAGTGGAACGCATGACTGTATACCCACCCGACCTCACGGTCGATCAACGTGACGACACCCTCCGCCGCGCCGTCCGCTTCGCTCGCATCCCCGGCGTCACCCGCGCCGCGGCCCGCGCCCGCTTCGGCGTCTCGGCCCGCGCCCTGACCGCCGCCCTCCGCGAGCTCACCGACAGCCGCCCCACCACCGCCGACCTCGTGCTCGCCGCGCTCACCCGAAACGGCGAGCTGCTCGACGGGCCGTTGCCAGACTTCGATGGCGTCGCGGCGTGGCTGCGGTACGTGGACAAGGACGACTCGACGGGGGAGAGCGTGCGCGCCGTGTTCGAGGGCCTCGTCGCCGACGGCGTGCTCATCGCGAGCCCGGACGGCTGGTGGCTGAACAAGCCGTGGCCGTGAGGGCTGGCGCCTTGTGACCGTTCGATGCCGTACACCACGGCGTCCGTAACTTTTTTCGACAATCTGCGCAACATCGGGTGTGACCTGCCGATAACCCTCCTGTCTGCGCACAAGGCCCATCGGGGCGAGCTCATGCCCGCTGAGGTGCCAGGCCGCTCGCTCCAACCCCTCGAACGACAAGCCCCGCAGGAGGCCCCGACGTGCCAGAACGTCTCGTCACAGTCCTCTCACGCCACTACGTCACCTGGCTACTCGTCCCGCTGTGGGTCACCGCGTGGGCGCTCCTGCCCGTTCCGATTCGCTGGCTGGTGCCCTGGTCGGAGCTCGCCACAACACTCGACCGCACGCCGCTGCTGTGGGCCTGGGGGCTGGCGATCTCGGCGTTCGGGGTGCCGCTCATCATCTCGGCGGTCGCGCGCGGCAAGGCGCGCAAGGCGCGGGCGTTCTTCGACGCGTACACGCGGCCTGCGGGGCTCGACCACGAGGGCGATCTGTACGACGCGACGCTGCGCGGGACCTGGTCGGGCCGGTGGGTCCACATGACGTTGAAGCGAGGGGAGGTCGCGGTCGCCGACCGCTGGACCATCGAGATCCCCGTCGACGTGCGCACGCGGTGGTCGCTGTATCCAACCCGGACGCTCCCACGGCTGATCCCGGCGGCGTGGAAGCTCCCCCCCCTCGACTACTACGCGCAGCTCCCCGGCTGGGACGTGCGCGCCGAGGACCCGGCCCACCTTGACGGCATCATCCAAAATCCTTTTGGCACACAGGCGCTTATGGCGCTTGAAGAGGTCGTACCCCAGGCCCGTATCGGCGTCGATCTGTATCCCGGGCACCTCGTCCTCACGCTGTTCGACGCCCACCTGAGCGTGCTGCGCAGCGAGCACCTCGAGCGCTGGCGTGACGCCCTGCTCGACCTGGCGAGCGTGGCCGAGCGGACCCCCGTCTCCAGTTCGCGCGAGGCGAGCCGTCAGGAGATCGTGCTCTTCGCGAGCCTCGAGGGCAACGACAGCTCAACGGGAGCCCGGAGACGGGGCGCGGCCTCCTCACTGACACGGTCGGCCGTGCTCGGCTGCTGCGGTCTGGCGCTGGCGTTGGCGCTCACCGTCGTGGCGAGCTTGTCTGGCGCGCGTGCTGGCACAGACGTCCGTGGCGTCGTCGCGACCGCGGACGGCGGCTGCGCCATCGTGGGGGGCTGGGCGAAGGACCGCTCTCACCGCAGCGACGCTCTGCTGATGGCGCTCGACCATGACGGAACCCCTCGCTGGACCCGCACCTATGGGGGGGACGGCGAGGACGTCGGCTACGGGGTGGTGCGAACCGACGACGGGTTCGCCATCGCGGGGGTCGACGGGACGTCGCCGCTGCGACGGTCCTGGGGATGGCTGATCGAGACCGATCAAGAGGGCCTCGAGCGTCGCGTCCACCGCTTCGGGGTGCGCGGCGCCGCCCGCAACCTCGCGCTGGCCACGGACGCGCGTGGGTTCGTGCTCGTAGGCGACGACGACGACGCCCCGTTCACCGCGCACCTCGACGACGACGGGCACGTCGACTGGCGCCACACCTGCTTCGGGACCCGGCTGACCCTCGCCCCCACGCGAGACGACCAGAACGGTGGGGAGCAGCGCTCGATCCAACCCTACAAGGGCGGCACAATCTCCGGCGGCACCTTCGACGCGCACGCGCGAAGCCCGCGCAACCGACAGGATCACGCCGCCCTCGAGGCGCTGGACGAGAGAGGTCGACGGCGGTGGCACTACCACGCCTGGGGCGTGGAGAGCTCGGCCATCCACCAGCTCGCTGTCCGCGGCGCAGAGGTGTGGGCGGTCGGCCACGTGGGATCCCGCACGCGGAGCCCGACGATCTGGCGACTCGACGCCGACAGCGGCCAGCTTCTCTGGCACGACGACGCCGTGGAGCGACGCCTCCGAGAGCTGGGCGAGTTCACCGCCATCAACGCCACCGAGGACGGCTGGGTGATCGCCGGCAACCTGGACGAGGTCGGCTGGATCGGCCAGCTCGATTCGGCAGGCCGACCGATCTGGGAGCGCACCATCGCGTCCAACGACCTCCATGTCCGCGACGTCGCGGTGATGGAGGGAGGTGACCTGATGGTCGTTGGCACCGTCACCGCGCGGGACGGGCTGTCGCATGGGTGGGCGATGCGCCTGAGCCCGAACGGCAGCCTGCGCTGGTTCAGGCCGCTCGACGGCCCCGCAAACAGCGGCTGACGGGCCGCGCCCCTCAACCACGAAGAAGCACCGCGCCAACGTAACCAGGGACACCGAACCATGCTTGACCGCATCGCCAATCGCATCGACATCCTCCGCCTGCTGCTCCCCCTCTACCTCGCCGTGGGCACCATGCTGCTGCTGTTCGCCAAGCCCCTGCTCAAGCTGGCGGCGCCATGGTCGAGCTACGCAGCGATGCTCTCCATGCGCTCGGATCCCACGCTGTTCGGGATCCCGTTCTTCTTCCTCGGCGGCTTGCTCCTGCTGGCCCTGGTGGTCTGGGGCCAGCAGCGCACGCGACGCCGCATCTACGAGACCCAGCTCACGCCCATGGGGTTCACGGGGAGGCTCGGCTTCAGAAGCGCCGCGCTCAAGGCCGAGTGGGGCGGTCGCCTCGTCGACTTCACGCTGCAAGCCGGGGGACAGGGCAGCGCGGGGCACACCACGCTCACGCTGCCCGTCAACGCGCAGACCCGATGGACGGTGTACTCCACCACCGCGTTCGGCAGCGTGCTCAGCCGAGCCGCAGGCGTCGAGACGCTGACCGAGGTCCCCCCACCCCTGGACACCCGCAAGGTCCGCGCCGAGGACCCCGTCCACATGCGCCAACTGTTCGACAATCCCGTTGCATTACAAGCACTTGTGACCCTCACAGAGCGCGTCGGCGGCGCACATCCCACGATCGAGCTGCTCCCCGGACACCTCGTCTTGTTCGTCCCGCGCGCCAACCTCCAGGACCTGACCATCGCCAACTTGACCCGGTGGCGCGACGCCCTCCTCGCGCTCGCCGACGCCGCCGAGGCCACGCCGGTCGCGGCGCCGCGTGAGCTGAAACCGTCGGAGGCCACCACCGTGTCGGTCGCGACGGGGACGAACGCCACGCTCAACACGGTCCGCAATGTCGGAGGGTGCGCCCTGACAGGTTTTGTAGTCATAAATGCAATTGCCATGATGTTTTTTGCTGTCTTCATGGCGCTTTTCGTTGCGTACTTCTACGCAAACAGCCCTGGTGTCCGCGTCGGCGCCGGACTCCACGGACTCGCCATGACCAGCGATGATGGCTGCGTCGTCGTCGGTGAACAGCGTGACCACCTGAGCAAGAGCACTCTCGTCCTGGCCCGCCTCGACAGCCATGGCAAGGTCACCTGGGTGCGCACGCGTGACGACCATGAAGGGGAGGTCGGACGCGACGTGGTCGCGACCCGTGACGGCTTTGCCATCGTCGGCGACCACGGCTCCTCCGACCTCGATACACGGATGTGGCTGCTTGAGACCTCACGCAGCGGTCGCCAGCGAAGCACACACAGCTACAGCACGAGCGGGAGCGGCCACGCGCGCGCCATCGCCGTCGACCCGCGCGGAGGGCTCTTCATCGGCGGCGACGCTGGCGGGGCACGGATCCTTCGCGTCGACAGAGACCGTGAGGTGCGCTGGAGACACACCGAGCCGGTGCAGGCGAGCGAGCTCCACGCCGTGGCGCCCTACAAAGGCGGCGTCATCGTCGCGGGGCACACCCTGACCACGGAGCGAACCCGCGACGGCATGCGCCAGGTCACGCGACCGCTGCTCGAGTCCTTCGATGCGCGCGGTCGCTCACGGTGGCGGTGGCAGCCCGGTCCGCTCCACGGCACGATCGATGCCATCGCCGTCCACGATGGCATCATCGCGGCGGTGGGGCACGACACGCAGGTCAGCACCGCGTTCTTGTGGCTGATCGACACCAACGACCTCGCCTGGGCCCCCACCGAGGTGCGGCTCTTCGATACGATAGACAGCGCGATCAGCGGCGTCGCCCATACGAAGGATGGTTGGGTGGCGGTCGGCCGCATCGGCACCCGTGGCGTGGTGATGAAGATCGACGAGGATGGCCGCCGCGTCTGGACGCGCGCCCTCCGCGACGAGCTCGTCGAGCTGAACGACGTGGCGGTGGCCCGCGGCGGCGAGCTCGTCGTCGCGGGCACCGTCGAGGATGGCTTCAACCGCCGCGCGGGCTGGGTCGCCCGCCTGAAGCCGAACGGCGGGCTCCGCTGGTCGAAGACCCTGCGCGCGCCGTGATGGCACGGACGCGCCCGAGCGGACTGAACTTGAGCTGCGGGCGCAGCTCGCCCGGCGCCGGGCGAACGGTAGCCGCCTGCGCCAGGTTGCATCCCCCCTCCACCCCTGCTATCCACATCCCACGTCCCACGTCCCTCGCCGGCCCCAGCACCGGATCTGCCCATGGGCTTTGACGACCACCTCGCCGCGCGCCGCGCCCCGCTCCCTCCTCTGCACCTGCTCGGGCGCGAGGTTCAGGGTGTCGTGAGCTGGAACGTCAACGACACGTGCAACTACCGCTGCAGCTACTGCACCCAGCGCTTCATGCCCGACCGGACCTTCCGGCTGGAGGAGATCGAGCCCTGGCTGGCGGCGTTCGGCAAGCTGCCGGGCTGCTGGGAGATCAAGCTGTCCGGCGGTGAGCCGTTCCAGCAGCCCGGCCTGACCGAGATCACCGCGGGGCTGGTGGAGCGGGGCCACATCCTGTCCATCCAGACCAACTTCTCGGCCTCGGAGCGCAAGCTCGAAGCGTTCCTCGATGCCACCCGCGGGGCCCTGCACGTCTTCGCCGCCAGCCTCCACCTCGAGGTCGACACCCCCGAGGCCTTCGCCGAACGCTACGCGCTCCTCCGGCCCTTCATCGCCGAGCACGGCCTCTCGTTCTGCGTCACCTCCGTGGCTGTTCCGGAGCGATTACAGCACCTTAGAGATCATGTCGCCCCCTTCTTCGCCGAGCGGGGCATCACGTTCAAGGTGCAGCCGGAGAAGGTGCACGGGGTCGTCCGGCCGTACACGGCGCAGGAGCGGGCGCTCTTGATGGAGCTGGGCGGACACAACCGCACCGGCGAGATCGAGCCCAACTACCGCGGACGGATGTGCTGGGCCGGCGCGCGATACCTCGTGATCAAGTCGTCCGGCGAGGCCTTTCGATGCTACCCTGCGAGCCGCATCGGGGGACGAAACGCCCGGCTTGGTTCGTTTGTCGAGGGCATCGAGCTCCTGGAGGGTCCCACCCTCTGCCCCTACACGCACTGCAACTGCACCGTGCCCATCCACCGCGGCATGATCGAGGGCATCCGCCCCGTCGGTGGTGACGGCGCCGAAGAGGAGATCGAGGATGTATATCCGCTACCAGCACGTCCGTAACATCGCCATCGGCGCCGGCGTGCTCGGCGTCCTGAGCTGCTGTGGGTGGTGCATCGCCTCGCCGAGCACCCCCGACACCTCCGCGCGGCCGTCCGTCACGCACGTGGCCACCCGCACGCCCCAGACCAGCTCGACGAACGCACCCACCTCCGACGACGGCCGGATCATCCAGCTCATCTCCCGCAGCGCCTCCCCGAACGGCAAGCTCAAGGACGCCCTCGGCGCTTCCTCGCCCATCAAGGTCAACGTCTACGAAGACGACGGCGACACCCGCTGGGACCGCGTCAAGCTCGACCGCGACCGGGATGGACGCGGCGAGGAGACCTGGATCCGCAAGAACGACACCTGGACCCGCAACGACGGCGCGGAGGTCTGGGACGGCCAGCGCTGGGCGGCCCCCGGCGCCGCCCGTCGACGCACCGGCAAGGCCACCGACGGCAAGACCGACCTCGTTGACGTCGCCCAGCTCATGCTCACGCAGCGCGCCACCAGCGACAAGATCAAGGACCTCAAGGCCGGCAACGGCCCCAAGATCAACCTCTACGACGAGGACAAGAACGGCACCTGGGACCGCGCCAAGGTCGACCTCGACCGAGACGACAACTGGGACGAGAAGTGGACCGTCAAGAACGGCACCGTCGAGCGCACCATCGAGAAGTCCGGAAAGACCTTCGTCCTGGACGGCGACCGCTGGGTCGACCCCAACGCCGCCCCCGCCCACACGCCGACCCCGAAGGCCACCGGCAAGACCGACCTCGTTGACGTCGCCCAGCTCATGCTCACGCAGCGCGCCACCAGCGACAAGATCAAGGACCTCAAGGCCGGCAACGGCCCCAAGATCAACCTCTACGACGACGACAAGAACGGCACCTGGGACCGCGCCAAGGTCGACCGCGACCGAGACGACACCTGGGACGAGAAGTGGACCGTCAAAGGCGGCACCGTCGAGCGCGCCGTCGACAAGACCGGCGTCGTCTACGTGCTCGACGGCGAGCGCTGGGTCGAGAAGCGGTGAGCCTGGCGAGGGCGAGCGCCCTCCCGCCGACCCGCGATCACCGTCGCCCCTTGGTAAAACGCGCGGTTCCTGATACTCCCTCAGGGGAGATGATGGGGTCACATCGCAGAGCCGGTGACACGTGAGACGTGAACACGTGGCACGGGCCAAACGGCTCCGTTGATGCCCCCGCTGCGTCGTCTGTGCGTCTCGCGGCGCTCGATTTCCTCCCAACCCCGTGCCGCACACGCGCCCCGACAGGAAACTGCCGTGGAGAACGCCCACTCGCCAGCCCCGCCCGGTCGCGACGACGACCCGATCGCCGATCTCGCCAGCGTCGCGGTGATCGACTTTGCCTTCGAACGGCTGCCGGTGTCCGCCGACGCCTGGCGGCGGCTCGCGGCGCGCCTCCTGGCCCATGAGCAGGTCGCCACCCATCACACCGGGCTCGGATTGGTGGCCGCGCCTCCTGCCATGGAGGACGTCGTCACCCCGATCGCAGCGGCCCTCGCGATCACCGGTCAGACCCTCCAGCTCCTCCCCACGGCGACGGCGGTCTTTGATGCCCTCGAGATCGCCATCGACGCGATCCTGGGCGGGCGGTGGACCGCCGGCCTCGTGCTGCTCGGCGACCAACCGGAGCTGGCGCTGGCCGTCCTGCTGCGGCCTCGCACCTTCGGCCTCACGCGCCTCGCCCGAGCGCAGCCGGGGGCGGGCTCCGCGACGTCCAGCAGCGCGGTCGAGCAGCTCCACCGGTGGCTTTCACTCGACGCCAGCGAGGGCCTCGTGGCGGCCTCGTCGACCCGCGCGTTGAGGCTCACCCGACTCCCTCCGCCCCCCGAGGGCCACCCCGACCTCAAGGCCCTCCTCGCCCTGCAGCGCGAGATCGACCGCGCGCATGAGGTCTTCCTCACGGACGTCTGGGCCACGCATCGGCAGTGGCTCGACGACGCCGAGGCGCTGCTGACCCGGCTGGAGGGCGCCCGAGCCCTCCCTCGGGTCGAGCCTGGCTTGATGTCACCGCGCGTCGCCGAGCCGACCGCCGCCGGCCCGCCAGCGGCGCGGGGCAGGACGGTGCGCACCTGGACGTACGAGCGCATCGTCCGTCAGCGCGTCGCGGCGCCGTCGATCGGCTTCACGTTCGGCCACCTCCAGCCCGGCGTCATCGCCACGGTCCTCAACGACGGTGACCCGGAGCTCGCCAGCGCCCTCCTCGAGGCCCTCGAGGCGCTCGGCGTCAGGGCGTCCGTGGGGGACGAGGTCCACCCGCGCGCGGACCTCGTCATCTCGCTCCACGGCATGTTGCGAGGGCAGGACCTCGGCGGCGCGCTGGAGACGATCGAGCGGGCGCAGGCCGCCATCGGACCGCTTGAGCAGCACTTCGCCGGTCGGCGAGGGGTCCTGGTGGTCGTCTACGACACCGGGGGCGCCTTCGGTCACGACGGGGCGCCCGGGCCTGACGCCGCCCTGGCCGGGCTCAGCGCGATCGCGCGCACCTTCGCCGACGCCGCACCGACGGTGGACGTCAAGTCCATCGACCTCGAGCGCGGCGCGCGCTCCTGCCGGGCGCTCGCCCACCTCATCGCCGACGAGCTCTTCGCCGGCGGCCCCGAGGTGGAGGTCGGCCTGCGCGCTCACGGAGCCCGGAGCACGCTGGTACCGCTGCCCGTCCGGTTCGTCCCTCGCGACCGGCCCATGGCGCCTCCGGCGAGGCCGCTGGTCCTGGTCGACGGCGACCCTGCCGCGGAGACGCTGCTGCGCGAGCTCGCCCGACCGACCAACGCCATTGTCCTCGCCACGACAGCCCCGATGCGTGACGAGCCGCTGCCGCTGCAACAGCTCACCGATCGCGAGGAGCTCGCCAACGCCATCGTCGCCCGCACCACGGCGTCGCCGGTCGGCGAAACGGACGCGCTGCGCCGCGCCGACGACATCCTGGCCTCCCGCGGCATGCGACAGCTCGTGCGCTCGCTCAAACAGGTCCACGGCATCACCGTCGAGGTCCTCCCCATCGACGTCGAACGCCCTTCGCTCACCGCCGCCCGGCTGCGCACGCGCTTCGAGGATGTGGGACTGATCGCCTGCGTGCGCGTCGACCGCCGCGACGCCAGGCCCGACCCCGACGCCTTCGGTCGCCACGCTCGCGCCTGGGACACCCTGCTGCAGCAATCGGCCGAGTCGCCCGCGCTCGACACCATCGCGGTCGTCTCACTCCACGCCTCGGAGGTCCCCGACCGCGTCCTCGCCGAGGACGTGCTGGGCGCCATCGCCGTCGCCCACGCGCGCCGCCGCCACGGCATCACGCCGCGCGTCGTGCGCGCCGCCCTCACCGGCGACACGCTCGCCGCCCCCCTCCCCGAGCACCTCGCCAACGAGCTGCTCCTCGGCCCCGAGGAGGACCTCGACGTTGCGTACACGGCGCCAGACACCACCCCCGACCGCCACAGCCTCGCGCCTCGCACCGCCGCGTCCGTCCTGATCGAGCCCCGACGCGACGCCTTCATCCGCGAGGTGCCCCCCGGCGAGTGCCTGCCGATCAGCCTGGTGCTGGAGTGGTTCGTGCGGCTGGCCTACGCCGCCTGCCCGGACATGCGCTTCGCCAGCCTGGACCACCTGGAGCGCCGGCACACCCCCGAGCTCACCCCCTGGCCACACGCGACCACCCGCCTGACCATCGACGCCCTGGTCACCCGCCAACGCGAGGACGCCACCGTCCAGCTCGAGCTCCGGGACACCACGGGCGTCACCTGCTTCGCCGCCATCGCCTCCATGACGCGGCTCCCCGAGCCCCCCTTCGACATCATCCCGATCATCGATCCCGACGCCCTCGACGACACCCTGTTCCGCCCCGACACCTGGTACCCCCAGCACCTGCTCGGCCCCCACTTCCAGCCCCTCCGGCGCATCGAGAGCCTCCCCGACGACAAGCTCGTCGCGACCCTCGAGCTCAGCCGCCACGCCCGATGGCCCGGCTCCTGGTGGACCGACCCCGCCCTCCTCGAAGGCGCCCTCCAGCTCGCTTGCTGGCACGCCGAGTCACGCGACGGCGGCAACCACCGCCCCTACGGCTTCGACCGCTACGAGCGGTCGGGGCCCGCCCCCGCCTCCGGCCACATCAACGCCATCCTCGACCACACCCCCGATCGCCAGACCCGCATCACCCTCACCGACGAACACGGCGCCCCCATCGCGACCTTCCACGGCGTCCTGACCCGACGGACCCCCGAACCATGACCGAGGACCGCCGAAACAACCCGCCCCCACGCGCCGACGACCTCGCCGAGCAGCTCGCCGAACACTTCCGCCTGCAGACCCAGCTCCACCGTCACGCCCTGGCCGAACGCGCGACGCTCCACCGCCGCTTCCTCGCCGTCCAGGCCCGCACCGCCGCCCTCCTCACGGAACCGCCCGACGCGCGCCCCCGCCAGGCCGAGCGCACCCAGGCCCCCGCATCGGCAGCCGGGCACATTGACGCACATTCACACACAACCACCTCGACCCTCGCGGCCACCCCGACCCTCGTGGCCGCCCCGACAGCCGTCTTCGCCCCGATCCCCGCGCCGATGCCGGCCGCCGCGCCCGCACCCATGCCCATCGCGGCACCCCCGCCCATCCCGATGGCCCCCGCCGTCACCATAGCCCTCGACGCCCTACACGCCGCCCCCAGGCCCACACCCGAACCCGCGGCCGAACCCGCGGCCGAACCCGCGTCGCCGCGCGAGCCCCAACCGCCCGCGCCCTCCGAGGCCACCCAGCCTGGCCGCCAGCGCGAACACATCCCCAGCGGCCTCCACCGAACCCCGTTGCGCGCGCCCAGACACCGACGCAACACGACCGCCTTCACCAACCCCATCGTCGTCGTCCGGCCGCCCGTGCCCACCGAGCCCCGCGGCAAGGCCCTCCGCCCTGTCGAGCTCGCGCCACGGCTCAGCGGCGAGGACACCGACGAGCACCTGCTGCGGAGCTTCCTGCCCACGGGCGTCGATCGGCCGGCCTTCCGCACCATCGCCGGGCTCCACCGCTCCGCCGATCGCAAGCTCGCCTCGGTCTGGGCGGACCTCGACATCGCCGAGGACGCCGCCTTCGTCGTCCAGCAGCGGCTCCCCCTCGACCTCCTGCTCATCACCTTCGACATCGCCCGCGCCCTCGCCGGCATGCTCCCCACCCCCGACGACGCCGTGGGCCCCCTCCAGGCCGCCCGCTTGATGGCCCACGCCGCCGCACCCGCCGCCGGTGAGACCGTCCGCGTCGAGGCCCACCTGCGCACAGACCTCGGGCCGCTCCCGCAGCTCGAGGCCATCGCCTTCGCGCACGGCGCCCCGCTGCTGTCGTGGCAGAACGTGCTCCCGCCCGACGAGCTGCCCTCGCCCAACCCCCCGCTCCAGACCGAGCCCTGGCTCCCGCCACGACGCTCCTTCCGTGACCGGTTCGATGAGGCCGCCGTCCTCGCCTTCGCCGAAGGACGCCTCCTCGACGCCGGCGGTCAGGGCTTCGAGCCCGCCGCCGCCCACCGGTGCACCCCGCACCTGCCGACGCCGCCCAACCTCCTGCTCCGCGACGTCCAGCGCTTCGATCCCGGCTCCGACACCCAGGTCAGCGGCGTGCTCCGCGCGCGCCTCACCGATGGTCTCGTCAACCCGTTCGCCCTCGTCGCGGCCGGCTTCCAGGCCGCCGGCCTGTTCCTGCTCGCCTGCGGCTACTCCCTCGACCACGACGCCTGGAACCTCGACCTCGTCGGCTTCCGGCCTGTCGACATCGCCTGGCACAGCCAGCGCGTCGCCGCCGACGGCCCCACGACCTGCACCCTCCACGTCCGCGATCACGGCGACCTGCCGTGCCCCGCCCTGCTGGCCGACCTCGTCATCACGCGCAACGACGCGACCATCCTCGTCGCCAAGGGGCTCACCGTCCAGATCGCCCCGAACTGGCCCTCCGCCAGCCTGCCGGCGACCCCTGCCGCCCCCGCCAGCGCGGACAACTTTCCCACCCGCGCCCTCCACCTCGCCGACCGGGCCCGCCCCACCGACGCCTTCGGCCCACTCTACGCCCCCTTCGACGGCCCCAGACACCTCGCCCGCCCACCCGGAGGACGCCTTCTGCTCGCCTCGCGCGTGCTCGACTTCCACGGCGCCACAGGCACGCTCAGCGTCGGAGACAGCCTCCAGACCGAGCTCGACCTCGACGCTGCCGCGTGGTTCTTCTCGGCGTCGACGCCCGGCGCCATGCCCGCCGGGATCGTCCTCGAGGCTGCGCTCTGGCCCTGCCGCTACCTCGCGCTGCTCGGCGGCGTCCCGCTGCGCAACGAGCGCGACCTCTACGCGCGCCCCACCGAGGGCACCCTCACCCAGCACGTCGAGATCACCCCCGACCTCGACAAGATCCGCCTCCGCGCCACCGTCCGCTCCGTCTCCGAGAGCCCCGAGCGCGCCCTCCTCGACTTCGATGTCGTCGTCACGGACACACGCAACGTCGCGCTGGCCACCCTCGAGGTCGCCTTCGGCCTCTACTCCGCACCCCTGCTCACCCAGACCGCGACCCTCCCGACCCTCCAGACCCCCGAGGGCCCCGGCGTCGTCGACATCGCCCTGATCGACGACCAACCCAACGGCCTGCCCGCCGACGAGCTGCGCCTCATCGACCGCATCCTCGCCGACTGGCACGACGGCGGCACCGCGCGCCTCGGACGCCTGCGCGCACGCCTGCGCGTGCCGCCGGACGCCTGGTTCTTCCGCGACCACACCTTCCAGGACCCGACGCTCCCCACCTCGATCGCCGTCGAGGCCATGCTCCAGCTCCTGCGCTACGCCGGCACGCGACGCGGCTGGGTCCCGCTCGCCGGCGCACTCGACGAGCCCCTGCGCTGGAGGGCCACCGGCCAGCTTCTGCCAGGCGACCTCGACCCCTGGATCGAGGTGGACCTCACCGAACGCCGTGACACCCCGGAGGGGCCCGTCGCCACCGCGCGCGCCTGGCTGTTCGTCGGGGACCGGGCCATCCTGCACGCCGAGCACCTCGCAGTCCGCTTCGCCGCCGATCGGTCCGAGGACGCCCAGCCCGAGATCATCGCGCCCGACATCCTCGACCCGCAGCGGCAGCGCTGGCTCCTGGATTACCGCCCCGCCGACGCCCTGCCCGCCCTCCCGATGACCGTCGCCGCCGACCTCCTCGCCAGCGCGGCCCACCAGTCACGGCCCGAGCACGTCGTCTTCCGCCTCGAGCGCATGGTGATGACGCGCTGGATCGTCTTCACCACCCCGCTCCGCGCCATGACCCGCGTCGAGCTCGTCCGCGGCCGCCGCAGCGCGGTCATCGCCTCGCTCGCCGTCCGCCCGCCCGACGTCGAGGGCAACACCGACTGGGACGAGGTCGCCACCGCCCGAATGCTGCTCGCGCCCTCCTACGGTCCCTGCCGCGAGGAGCTGCCGCCCCTCCTCAACCCCCGGCCCATGGACTCCCCCTACGACGAGCTCTTCCACGGCCCGGCCTTCCACCTCCTGATCCGCGCCGAGATCGGCGACGACGGCGCCCACGCCGTCCTCGACCTCGACCGCTGCGGCGTTCCTCCCGGCGAGGTCCATCCGGGGGTGCTGGACGCGGCCCTGCACGTGGTGACGGCGGCCAGCTTGCGACGGTGGGCCGACGACGTCGACCGGGACATGGCCGCCTACCCGACCAAGATCGAGGTCGCCACCTTCCACGCGCCCCCGCCCACCTCCGGCCAGGTCGAGGTCGATCTGCGCTTCGACGGCTTCCGCGCCGGTCCCCGCTTCCCCGCCGTCAAGGTGCACCTCTCCCACGACGGGAAGGTCTGGGCGACCCTCGTCATCGTGCTCGTCCTGGTCTCCCGTGGCCGACTGCGCGCGCTCGAGCCGGCCCTGCGCCAGCGCTTCGTGCGGGACCGTGAGTTCGCGCCCGGCGTCGGCCTCAGCACCTTCGACGGGCCCGTCACCCACGTCCGCATGGCCGACGTGCAGGTGGCCGACTGGCTCGACGGCACCGTCTCCTGGCTCTACGACGCCCACGGCGACCTCGAGGCCCTCAGCCGGCAGGTCGTCGTCAAGGATCACGTCGCGCAGCAGCTCGGCCTTCACCCGCACGCCGTTGACGTCAACCTGGAGAGCGGGTGGGCGACCTCGCGGGCGCGGCCGCTGTGCTGCTACCCCTTCCGCACCCGGCGCGAGCTCATGGGCTTCCTCACCGAGACGACCGGCATGGTGCGCCTCGACCCCTCGCCGCTCATGCTCCGCTGGCGGACCACCCACGGTCTGCCAGACGGGTGGCTCGGCGAGGATCTGTACAGGGGGTTGCTGCGCCACCTGGTGCACGAGGTAACGGTGCCGTCCACCGAGGTCGCCGACGCCCTCGGCCGCGGCCCCGTCCTCTTCGTCGTCACCTCCTCCTTGCCGCTGGGGCCGCTCCTCTGGCACGCGACCCTGCCGGCGTTCACCGCGCGGGCCGCCCGCCTTGCCGGCGCCCTCTCACCGCCGCTCGACGAGCTCGTCCGCGCCCTCGAGGACTTCGCCGGAGGCCGCTTCCCGACCCTCCGCCCCTTCCCCGCCTCCTCCCCGGACGACCTGATCGCCCAGGCCACCCGCGAGCTGACCGACCTCGTCCTCCACCTCGACGGCCCCTGCGCGGTCGCCGACCCGCGCCCCATCCTCGAAGCGGCGCGAGCCGCCGGCCGGCTCATCGTGCCCATGGCCATCAGCGCAGACGCGGGCCACCTCCGCCCCGCCCTCGTCCAGATCGGCACCCCCATTCCCCCCGACGACGCAGACCCCGAGGCGGCCCTCGTCGCCACAGCGCGCCTCGCCGGACGCCCCATGCCCGACCGCCCCCTCCTCCCGCTCGCCGAGGAGGCGCGCGCCTGGAGCGATACACGTGGCGTATCTCATGAAAACGCCTTGATCTTCAAGGTGTTGCAAAACACACCCGCCCCAGGAGAGGACACCCGACGCCTCATCGAGAGCATCGCCGCAGGCCGCTTTACGGCCGCGCGCACCCTCCACGACGCCTGGCTCACCCGGTGGGTCATGGCGCTCGGCGGCCCCGACGTCGACATCCTCTCAACCCCCTGAGCGGCCAGCCCATGCCCCCTGAACTCGCCGCGTGGCTGCTCCTGCTCGTCGGGACGGCGGCCTCCATCCTCGTCGCTGTCGCCCTCCGGCCCCCCAAGGTCAACCCCGCCATCCTCGCCGCGGCCTTCTTCTCCTCATGGCTCACCAACGAGCTCGTCCTGCACCAGCTCCTCGGCCAGCTCTGCCTCGCCGCCGCGCTCCTCGCCTTCGGCGCGCTGTCTACCTGGCCCGGCGCCCTCGGCCTCGCCCTGGTCGCCACGGCCTCCGTCGGACTCCTCGCGATCTGGAGGCAGGCCCGCACCGCAGGCCCCACGATCACCGACGCCCTCCACGACGCCCTCGACCAGCACGAGCCCGGCACCTGGCCCCGCGTCCCGGCCAGCCGACGGCTCCTGCCCTTCCTGTTCGCACGACGCGGCGTCCGACGCCTCAAGCACATCCCCTTCGTCACCCCCAGCGGCACCCGGCGGCCCCTGCACCTCGACCTCTTCCTGCCCGACCCGCACCTATGGCCAGGCCCACGACCGGCCATCCTCCAGCTCCACGGCGGCGCCTGGGTCATCGGCGACAAGTCCCAGCAGGGCCTCCCGCTGCTCGGCCACATGGCCGCCAACGGCTGGGTCGGCGTCAACGCCAACTACCGCCACAGCCCGCGCGCGACCTTCCCCGAGCACCTCATCGACGTGAAGCACGCCATCGCCTGGATCCGCGAGCACGCCTCAGAGCACCACATCGACCCCACCTTCATCGCCGTCACCGGCGGCTCCGCAGGCGGCCACCTCGCCGCGCTCGCCGCCCTCACCGCCAACGACCCGCGCTACCAGCCCGGCTTCGAGCAGGCCGACACCTCCCTCCAGGTGGCCGTGCCCTTCTACGCCGTCTTCGACTTCACCGACCGCCTCCACCTCATCGGCCGCCCCTTCTTCCGCAACCTCCTCGAGCCCTGGGTCATGAAGCTCCCCTTCCGCGGCAACGAAGACCGCTACCGCGAGGCCTCCCCCCTCGACCGCATCCACCCCGACGCGCCGCCCTTCCTCGTCATCCACGGCCAGCGCGACACCCTCGCGCCGGTCGAGTACGCCCGCCTCTTCGTCGAGCGCCTCCGAGCCACCTCCCGCGCCCCGGTCTACTACGCCGAGCTGGAGGGCGCCCAACACGCCTTCGACGTCTTCCACTCCGACCGCACCGACCGCGCCATCGAGGGCGTCGAGCGCCTCCTCCACACCCTCTGGCGCCGCCACCGGGACCAGGCCCTCAGTCCGCCCGATGAAACGGACACCCCGCCTCCGCCTTGACCGGCTCCCCGACCGCGGACGCCCCCACCCCCTCCCCATGCACCTCACGCCGCCGACGCACCCTCACCTTGAGCCCCTCGGGCTTGAGCGTCAGCGTCTCGGCCACGTCCAGCGCGTAGCCAGCGTCCATCGACAGGTCGAACCGCTGGATCACCACCGCCAGCGCCAGCGTCGCCTCCAGCATCGCGAAGTGCCGACCGATGCACGCCCGCTTGCCATGCCCGAACGGCTTGAACGCCGTCGCCGGCCGCGCCCGCTCCGCCTCCGCCGAGAACCGATCCGGATCGAACGCCTCCGCGTTCGGCCCCCACACCACCGGGTCCCGATGCAGCGCAGGCAGCAGCACCAGCACCGCCTCGCCCCTCCGCACCAGCCTTCCCCCCAGCATCGCGTCCTGCTTCGGCGTGCGCTCGAAGACCGACGCCGTCGGCCACAATCGCAGCGACTCCTGCAGCACCTGCTTCACCAACGCCAGCGCCTCCATGTCCTCGTACCGCGGCGTGCGGTCCCCAAGCACCGCGTCCACCTCCGCCCGCACCCGCGCCATCACCTCCGGATGCTTCAGCAGGAAGTACAGCGCGAACGACAGCAACCCGCTCGTCGTCTCGTGGCCCGCGATCAGGAACGTCAGCGCCTGATACCGGATGTTCACGTCACTCAGACGCTCACCGCTCACCTTGTCCTGCCCGGCCAACATCAGCCCCAGCAGGTCGTCCCCCAGCTCGCCGCTCCGCCTGCGGTCCCGGACCACGTCGTCCACCGTCGCGTTCATCGTCGCCACGTCTCGATCAAACTGCCGGTTCTCCCGCACCATCAGCGGCGTCAGCACCGGCAGCCGGTTGATCCGACGGCGCGCCGTCGTCAGCGTCCGCGCCAACGCCACCAGGAACGGATGCGTCGCCGACCCCGAGAACGACCCGAACCGCACCCCGAAACCGCACAGCCCGATCGTCTCCAGCGTCAGCCGCGTCATGTCCGCCGCCACGTCCACCTCCGCCCCCTCTCCGACCCGCTCCCACGCCTCCACCAGCTGCCCCGACACATCCAGCATCCCATCGAAGTACACCCGCAGCGCCGCACGCCGGAACGCCGGCGTCAGGATCCCGTGCGCCAGATGCCAGCTCGGCTCATCCGTGAAGGCCGTGAACAGCCCGTCCCCCCCGAAGCGACGCACCTCCAGCAGCGGCGGCCCCACCTTCTTCTCCCACCCCCGCTCGTCCAGCACCTCCGCCACCAGCGCGTGGCTGCACGCCACCGTCACCCGCCCATGCGGCGTCTCCAGCGCATAGTCCCCCCGATACCGACGCCACAGCCCCACCAGATGCTCCACCGGGCGGTCGGACACCAGGAACCGCAGCAGGTCCAGGCCCACCCTCGGCGGGTGCGGCAGCGCAGCAGACGGGGCGGAGGCGACAGAGGGGGCGTCGTACGTCAGGGTCGTCATCGGTATCTCCGTGCGGCGCGCCCGCGCGCCGCTGCTCGTGGTGGTGCTCAATCGCCCGACCGCCATGCTTATAGCTCAATAAGCCGGGCACGAGTGAAGCTATAAGCAGCCGAACTTATAAGTCAATAAGCATCTGGCTGTCTGCTACGTCGGGTGATATCAAAGACTCCCCACCCGCCCGCGGCGACCGGCCACAAGGAGCGCAACATGCCCCACAGCCCACCCAACCCGCCCCGCGGCGAAGGACGCGACGAGATCCTCCGCGCCGCCACCCTCGCCTTCGCCGAGCGTGGCTACGCCGGCACCACCACCGCCGCCGTCGCCCGCGCCGCCGGCGTCACCCAGCCCCTCGTCCACCACCACTTCGGCTCCAAAGAGAGCCTCTGGCACGCCGTCGTCGACACCATCTTTGAGGACCTCGAGCACACCCTGGCCGACTCCGTCACCCACCACCTCGACGCCCCCCTCCTCGAACGCGTCGAGGCCATGCTCCGCGCCTTCATCGCCTTCGTCGGCCGCCGCCCCGAGCTCTCCCGACTCCTCGTCCTCGAGTCCGCCACCCCCGGCCCGACCTTCGACTTCATCTTCGAAAAGCACCTCCGACCCCAGCTCCAGGGCCTCCAGGCCACCGTCGCCCTCTGCGTCCAGCAGGGACTCTTCCGCCCTGTCGACCTCGACCTCATACCCTTCTTCATCATCGGCGCCTGCGCACATGTCTTCATGGTCGCCGAAGAGGTCCGACGCCTCACCCACCTCACCCCCACCTCACCGGACGCCTCTGACCGCTTCGCGGACCTCGCCGTATCCATCCTCCTCGATGGCCTCCGCGCACGACCCGACGCCGATCCCGAACACAAACCCCCCCCCTGACCGCACCGCCCTCCGTTGCAACCAGTCCTTTCTCCCCGTGTCCGGATCTGCTACCCTCGGGCGTCCATCGACTCACGTGGCGCAGCCCAGACCCGGCATGCGCCCCGCGTCACGACCATATCGCACAGCGCATCGCCCGATCCTGTACACACAACTGGAGACTCCATGACCCATCGCGCACTCGTCCTCTTGATCGTCCTCGGACTCGGCCTGCTCGCCTGCGGAGAAGACGACAACGGCTCCGAGGCCGACCGGCGAGGAGTTGGCGCTCAGTGCGCCTCCGCCGACGACTGCACCGAGGAGGGACAGGCCTGCCTCACCACCTTCAAGGGCGGCTACTGCGGCGTCCAGGACTGCGACGCCGACGCCGACTGCCCCGCCGGCTCCGGATGCGTCAACCACGACGACGGCAACAACTACTGCTTCCTCATCTGCGCCGCCAAGGACGACTGCAACGTCAACCGCGACGAAGCCAACGCCTCCAACTGCTCTTCCAGCGCCACCTTCATCGAGGTCGCCGGCACCCGGAAGGCTTGCGTCCCCCCCTCCGGAGGCTGAGAAGCCGTTCGGAAAATAGATGCCGATGGATCTGACGTAGATTCTGTTTCCAGGTGGCGTCTGATGTGAGGGAGTGGGCCCAGAGGCCCATGACCGAGCAGAAGACACGCCTGGGGACAGAAGATACGAGGAAACAAGGCATATATTTTCCGAACGGCTTCTGATCATCCCCTTGTCCTGTGCCTGGCCAACACAACCCCACGACCCGCTCAGCGCGACGACCTCCCTGAGCTCTCCAACCTCCTCACCCCGGAACACACCTCATGATGCACAACCTCACCCGCCTCGGCTTCGCCGCCCTCCTCGCCATCGGCCTCTCCGCCTTCGCCTTCGCCGCCGTACCCACCGAGGCCGACGCACAGCCCAAGTCCCAGCCCGCCTCTCAGCCCGCCAAGAAGGACAAGGACAAGAACAAGAAGGACAAGGACAAGAAGGACAAGGACAAGAAGGACAAGGACAAGAAGGACAAGGATAAGGACAAGAAGGCCGACAAGAAGGAACGCAAAGCCGAGAAGGAAGCCGATAAGGAGGAGCGCAAGGCCGAGAAGGAGGCCGACAAGGAGGAGCGTCAGGCCGAGAAGGACGAGGATAAGGCTGACAAGGAAGACCACGAAGGCGACAACGACGACGACAAGGCCGACGACGACGACAAAGCCGACGACAAGGCCGACGACAAGGCCGACGACAAACCGGACAACAAAGACAAGAAGAACCTCGGCAAGCAGCTCAACGACGAGAAGGCCAAGCACATCAAGCGCCTCGCCAGGATCGACCGCATCGCCGAGCTCGCCGACAAGAACGGCAACACCGAGCTCACCGAGAAGGCCAAGATGCTCCGCGACAAAGAGAATCGCCGTCACGACAAGGTCATGAAGCGACTCGGCGCCACCGACAAGCCCGCCAGCTACTGACCTGACCGCTGCCTACACCGACACCTCAAGGAGCACACCATGACCTCACGTCTCACCCACATCCTCCTGGCCGCGCTCACCGCCCTCGCCCTCACCTCCATCGTCGGCTGCCCCTCCGGCAAGCCCGCCGACAAACCCGCCGACGCCGCCGCCACCGACAACCCCGACAACGACAAGCCCATGGACGACAAGGCCATGGACGAAAAGCCCTTCGACGAAGCCGCCGCAAAGAAGGAGGCCAAGGCCGAGGCCGAGAAGGAGATCACGCCCGAGAACGCCGCGAAGATGGCCGATGATCTCGAGAAGGAGCTCGAGGCCGACGACAAGTAGCGGCTACAGCACGCGGTCGATGGCGTAGGACACGCGCTCGCCATGGTACGCCCACATCAGCGCGGTGAACGGCGCGTCGCGGGCCAGCATCCTGCCCACGCCGACTGCGTTCGGCCGTGGACGGCGGCTACGCTTGTGGGTTGCGCCTCCGCCGTGCGGCGCCGTCGATCCAGCTCATCCCCGCACCTCACATCCAGTCCAGATCCTTGTGCCCCTCCAGCGTCTCCGCCTCCGGCGCCGCGTCCTCCGGCACGCCCAGCTCCCGGCCCAGCCGCTCGATGAGCGTCCGCAACACCTTCAGGCGCGCGTACCGCTTGTCGTTGGCCTCCACCAGCACCCAGGGCGCCATCTCGGTGCTCGTGCGGGCGATCATGTCGCACGTGGCGGCCTCGTAGGCGTCCCACTTATCCCGGTTGCGCCAGTCCTCGTCGGTGAGCTTGTGGCGCTTGAAGCCGGTCTGTTCGCGGCCCTTGAACCGGGCGAACTGCTCCTTCTTGCCGATCTGGAGCCAGAACTTCAGGACGATCACGCCGGCGTCGGTGAGCTGCTCCTCGAAGGCGTTGATCTCGCGATACGCCCGCTGGTAGTCCCGCTGGGAGCAGAACCCCTCGATGCGCTCCACCAGCACCCGGCCGTACCACGACCGGTCGTAGATCACCACGCGCCCCCGACGGGGCACGTTCCGCCAGAACCGCCACAGGTAGGGGCGCGCCTTCTCCTCGTCCGTCGGCGCCGCCACCGAGATGACCCGGTAGTGACGGGCGTCCAGCATGTGGGTCACCCGGCGGATCGCGCCGCCCTTGCCTGCGGCGTCCGGCCCCTCGAAGACCAGCACCACCGAGCGGCCGCGCGCCCACAGCATGCGGCTGAACCGGCCCAGACGCCCCTGCAGGCGCGGAAGCTCGTCCAGATACTCCTGCTTCGAGGCCACCCGCGACAGAGCCATCGCCCGGATGATGTTCACCGGCTCCACCTGCGGCATCGGCGGCCGCACCGCGTCCTTCTTTGGCTGGGCCAGACGCTCCTGGAGCCGCTTGAGCAGCGTCTCGGTCACCGTCAGGTCGCGGAACAGGTTGTCCGTCGCCTCGACGATGTGCCACGGGCCATACCCCGTGCTCGTCCGGCGGATCGCCCGCTCGCTCACCGCCCGGAACTCGTCGTAGCGCTGGTGGAACTCCCAGTCCTGCGGCGCCACGCGCCAACCCTGCTCCGGGTCCTCCTGCAGCGCCTCGAACCGCTCCCGCTGCACCTCCTTCGAGACGTGGAACCAGAACTTGACCACGAGCACGTTCTCCTGCGTCAACATCCGCTCGAAGTCCGCGATCTCGTTGTACATCCGCTCGATCTCGCCGCTGTCGTGCGTCCCGAGCACCTCCGCCACGATCGGCGCCGTGTACCACGACCCGAAGAAGATCCCGATCTTCCCCCGCGGTGGCAGCCGCGCCCAGAACCGGTAGAAGTGCGGCCGCTCCCGCTCCACGTCCGTCGGACGGCTCATCGCGTGCGTCTCCATCCCGCGCGCGTCCAGCCAGTCGTGCAGCAGGTTGATCGTCTCGCCCTTGCCCGCCCCCTCCACCCCCGCGATCACGATCACGACCGAGAAGTCGGCCTGCTGGAGCTGGAACTGCGCGTCCAGCAACGCTTCCCGCAGCGCCGGCTCACGCTGCTTGAACAGCTTCCGAGACACCTTCCGACCCAGCTCTGCGACCTCGAACATACCGCCTCGCCGTCATCATGGACCGTGACGCCGCACCCGCACCGACGCCACCACGGCGACCGATCCAGCCCGACACCACCCCCGCCACGCGGCCACAGTGTCCGGCACCTGGCCACGAAGGGCAAGGTGCGCCCCAGATCTGCCGCACGCCCTCGCCCGGCAGTTCGAACTCAGCTCATAACATGATGATATTCAAGGACCTTTTAGCGGCCAGCATCAAGGAAGGCGCACAGCGCGCGTCGCGATGTACGTCGGCAGATGCGCCTGAAGCGGCGAGCCCGGGTCCACATCCTCGAAGAAGCCCGCGAGCACCAGCCCCGCCTCGAGCTGCCCCCCGATGAGGTCCTCCAGCGTGTGGCCGAACATCAGCGGCTCCTCCTTGTCCACGTACGCCTGGAGCTCCTCCGCCGTCAGCTGCTCCAGATCCGAGTACGGGATGCGATGCCGCACCACCAGCTCCCCCCTCGCTTTTGCGCCCTCGTCGAAGATCAGCCCCGCGGGGTTGGCGAATCCCGCCAGCAGCGCGCCCCCCGGCCGCAACACCCGATGCACCTCCGCCCACACCGGCCGAACGTCCGGGATGAAGCAGTTGGACACCGGGTGGAACACCAGATCAAACGCCCCGTCTCCCAGCGCCCCCAGATCGCGCATGTCCCCCTGCACCAGCGTCATCGCCAACCCCTCACGCGTCGCCACCGCCGCGTCCTGCCCGAGCTGCGCCGCCGAGTTGTCGAAGACCGTCACCTCGGCCCCCGCAGCCGCAAGCACCGGCCCCTGCTGGCCGCCGCCGCTGGCGAGGCAGAGCACGCGGGCGCCGCGCAGCTCCCCGAACCACGCCCGAGGGACCGGACGGGTCGGCGTCAACACCAGCTCCCAGCCCCCGCGCCGGGCCGCCTCGAGCACCTCCGGCCCCACCGGCACCGTCCAGCGATTGCCCGAGGCCACCTCGCGATCCCAGGCTCGGCGGTTGTAGCTCGCGATATCCGCGCGCGTGGGTGTGCTCATCGGTCGCTCCTTCGTGTCAGCTCGCTGGCGCCAGCGGCACCAGACGCGCCACCAGCCCCTCCACCACCAACCCCCGCACCGCCTCGTACCGCGACGGCCCGATCAACCCGCGCTGCCCGGCGATCGCCAGCGCCACCGCCGGAAGCCCCGCGAACACCGCCTCGTCCACGTCGGCCACCACGGCGCCGGACGCCTTCAGGTCCCTCAGCAGCTCACCGAAGAACACATCGTCGTCGGCCCGGGCAGCCGCCATGACCTCCGCCGGCACCGCCCGCATCAACCACGCCTGCTCCTCCGGGTCGGCCAGCAGCGCCAGCATCGGGTGCTGGTCGACCGCCTCGAAGATCAACCGAAGCACCGCCGACGCCCGGCGCTCCACGGGCCCCCGCGTCGCCTCCGCCCGCAGCGCGGCCCGGAGCTCCGCCTCGGCCTCGCTCAGCATCGCCATCCACAGGGCCTCCTTCGAGGCGAAGAACCCATAGAACGCCCCCTTGGAGATCCCCGCCCGACGGGCCAGCTCCTCCACGGGCGTCCGCCGCAGCCCGACCGTCCGCGCTGCCTCCAGAGCGGCGTCGAACAGGCGAGCGCGGATGGTCTGCTTCTCGGTCTCAGTGAACGGGCGCGGCATGGTCGCAGCTCAGCAACGGGTACACGCCGCCACGGGACAGCGGCAGCTCCAACGTACCACGAAACACATCCCGCAGCTCCCCCTCCACCCCCAGCCGCACCAGCACCGCGTGCAACCCGAACTGGATCCGCTGCAGCCAGATCCACGCCGGAGGCATCGCCAGGTGCCGCAGGTTCGCGTTCGACGGCCCGCTGTATGCCCGCCCCTGCCGCCACCACGCCTCATCGAACCGGAAGCGCCGGCTCAGGTAGGGCGCGAACGACCACCGGTACATCGCCCACAGCGCCCCGAAGTCCACCGCCTCCGGCCGCGGCGCCAGCCCCGCCTCCACCACGGCCTCGCAGAACTGGACCTCCCGCCCCTCCAGCACCGCCTGCGCCACCCTCCGATAGCCCTCCACCTCCGCCGCCTCAAACCACCGCACACACCCGAAGTCCAGCACCACCACCCGCCCCTCCCCTGGAAACAGTACGTTCCCTGGATGCGGATCACCGTGCAGCACCCCATGCCCGAACAGCGACGTGAACGGGAACCTCACCAGCGTCCGCGCGACGGCCCCACGACGCGACGACGACGCCCCCCGCAGCGCCTCGAATCGCTCCCCCTCCTTCCACACCGTCGTCAACACCGACGCCCCGGAGCGGCTCGCCACCACCTCCGGCACCTCGATCTCCTCGTCGCCAGAGAACAAACCGGCGAACAGAGCCTGCATCCGCGCCTCGTGCGCGTAGTCACACTCCTCCACCATCCGCGCCTGCAGCTCCGCCACCAGCGCCGGGCCGTCGACCTCCGTCCCCAGCGACGCCAGCCGACCGAGCCGCCTGAGCTGCCCGAAGTCCGCCTCCACCGTCTCGCGCACCCCCGGATAGCGCACCTTGATCGCCACCTCGCCCCATCCCGTCACCCGACCCCGATGCACCTGCCCGATCGACGCCGACGCCACCGGCACCGCGTCAAACCGCTCAAACAACGCCTCCACCGGCGCCCCCAGGCACGCCTCCAGCTCGGCCCGGATCGCCTCCACGGACAAAGGCGACACCCCCTGCTGCAGCCGAGCCAGCCGCTGCACCGTCTCCTCCGGCAGCCCCACGTCCATGAACGACAGGATCTGCCCCACCTTCATAGCCATGCCCTTGAGCGCGTCCAGCTCCGCCAACAGGGCCTCCCCCAGCGCCGCAGAGTCCTCCGGTCGCTCCCGCACCAGCCGCCGGGCCGCCGCCTTGCCAAGGTGACCGAGCACGCGGCTCGTGGCGAGCGCCCGAGGAAGCCAACCATGCGGAACAGTGTCGCGTGATGATGTCATGACGTGGCTCTCCTGTGACCATAGAAACCATTCTGGTCATACAGGACAAACATGTCAACCCCGACCTCGCTTGACAGCGTTCTCCCTTTCGTTAGCCTCAAGAAACGCGGCGCGACGGACACACCTCCCTGGCCCACGACGCGACCATGCCTCCATTCCCACACCCCCTTCGACCCGGTCGCCCCGATGCTCCGCCGATGCCTCCCCCTGATCGCCCTCCTCGCCCTGGCCGCCTGCGGCGACCCCGACGCCCCACCTCCCGTCCAGCCGCCCGACCTCATGGTCCCGGAGCCCGACGAGCCCCACATCCCCGCCACAGCTGCGCCCGAAGGGGCCTTTCCGGCCTCGATCCGGTTCCTGAGCGCACCGGATCTGCACAACCGCCACCTCTACGCGATCACCCAGCCCCCCTGGCGCTCCCCCCATCAGGCCGTTGGCCTCGAGGTCTGGCGCACCTCGACCGTCACGCTCAACGAGACCGGCAGCCTCACCGGCGACATCCTCGACGAGCCCGCGCCCTACACCCGCAGCACCCCCATGGTGCTCGAGGCGCAGCTCGCCTGGACGGGCAAAGGCGCGAACGAGCCCGACCAGGTCGAGGTCCACCTCGAAGGCGTCCTGCGCTCCACCACCCAATCAGGCCTCCAGGTCCGCATCGTCGACGCTCGCGCCACGCTCGACGCCATCGCCGCGCAGAACCTCCCCGCTGGCCTGAGCGGCGTCGCGTTCGCCCCGTTCAGCTCCGCGACAGACACCCTCCCCTCCCGCGTCGATGTCTGGGACCTCGAGCTGACCTGGACCCTCACGCCGACCCGCGACGGCGCCCCCACGCACGACGCACCGCGCGTCAGCCGCACCCACCACCTCATCCCCACGCTGCTGCGCGACCCGCTGCCGAACACGCCCCTGTACAAGCGCCCGATCGTCTGGGCCTCGACCTGGGCCGCGGGCGAGTGGGACGATTACGGCCCCGACGACCCGCGCTCGGCCCAGACCGAGCACCTCATCGCCATGGCCGAGATGGAGGGCATGCGCTCCCTGGCCGACCTCGGCTTCCGCTACGGCGCCTTCCGCCGCCCGTCGCTCGACCAGATCACCGAGCGCGTCGACCTCTTCCTCGACTTCCAGCAGGTCGCATGCGGCGAGTTCCGATCCATGCTCATAGACCTGATCGAGGTCCACGGCATCGACGCGCGCTGGGTCTGGCTCCGCTTCCCGACGCTCGACAGCCAGCACTATGCCCTCTACAAGACCCGCTTCATCGCCCCCATCGGACAGCCCGCCGCGCACTGGTTCAACACGAACCACATCGTCGTCACCGTCAACGGACAGGTCTACGACCCCACATACACCGTCCACGCGGAGTCCTGGCGCGCCTACGAGGACTGGATGTTCGAGCGCTACTGCCTCGGCCAGGACACCTCATGCGGCGCCGGCAAGTGGTGCACCTCCTCGCCGCCCGGCGAAGTTGGCTGCATTGACAACCCAGCGGGCTTCGACCCGAGCTGGGACATGCGGGTCATCGAGGCGGACGGCTACAGGTAATCGCCGGGGCTGACGGTCCCGCAGCCGTCCCCCTCCAACACCCAGGGGAGCACCTCATGGATCTCAAGGAACTACAGGCCCGCGTTCGCCGCAGCCACGATCTCCACTTCGGCCACACCGAGCTCCCCGAGCGCATCCGCGACCTCCAGCACCAGATCGCCGAGCTCGCCTACCACCGCGACTCCGACCACCTCGGCCACGAGCTCGGCGACGCCGCCTGGGCCATCCTCCAGCTCTGCAACGAGCAGAAGCTCGACCTCGCCACCCTCGTCGACGCCACCATCGCCCGCCTCGACGCCCGCAGCACCGGCCACCAGATCGCCCTCATCGGCACCTCCGCCAACCCCATCACCTTCGCCCACCTCACCATGGGCCTCGAGCTCCTCGCCCTCACCGATGTTGACCAGGTCTGGTACTACCTCGCCGGCAAGCACCCCTGGGGCAAGGCGCTCATGCCCGCGCACCACCGCGTCGAGATGGTCCGCCGCGCCACCGCCCCCTACGCACGGCTCAAGGTCTGCGACTTCGAGGTCGTCCACGGCGACGCCATCTACCAGAAGACCCACGAGACCGCCGAGATCCTCCGCGACTTCCTCCTGCCCGCCTGGCCCGAGTACCGGTTCTGCTGGGTCATGGGCAGCGACGTCGCCCAGACCTTCGACCGGTGGGGCGGCGCCGACTGGATGGCCGAGCACCTCCGCGTCTTCGTCATCCACCGCCTCGGCTACGACTTCGACAAGGCCAACTCCCCCATCGCCGACCCACGCCACGTCTACCTCAAGGACGGCATCGTCACGAGCAACATCTCCTCCACCCTCGTCCGCAACCGCGGCAAGGACTACGACGAAGACAAGCTCCGCGCCCTCCTCCCCCCCGCCGTCTGGGACTACCTCGTCGAGCACCGCCTCCTCGACGACGGCGTCCTCGCCCCCTGACGACGCGACCAACCGCGCATAAGATGTTTATTCACAAATATCGAGACGCGTGGCCGGCTCGGGTGCGCAGCGCGGCGCCTACTCTCCGCTCCAGCTGTTCACGGTGTTGTTGGCAAGCGAGCCGCCGCCCAGCCCCGCGATCTTGTTCGCGGCACCGCGCGCCAGGTTCGACACGCCCCGCCCGCTGCCCACCCCTGCGCCGCTCGTCCCGATCGAGTTCGACACCCCGTCCGCGACGCCGCCAAGGATGACGCTCGTCAGCACACCTTCGCCGATGGGCTTGCCCTCGATGTAGTTCAGCGTCCCCTGCCCGACGCCGGACACACCACCGTTCGCCACCGCCGACAGCCCCCCCTTCGCCCAGCCCGGCAGCGCCCGGCCGATGAAGGGCAGCTTGTTCAGCTTGCTCAGCTTGGACGCGATCCCGACCCCGGCGGCTCCGGCGAGTCCGTTGATGACGGCCGAGCACAGATCGATGTGGTCGGACAGGAGGTACTGCGCGCCCACATCGAGGCCGAACCCGACCGCTCCCGCGACGAGGTACGGCGCGGCAGCGGCGAGGAACGCGAAGCGCCCCGCCGGGTCGATCCCGTTGACGGGATCCCCGGCCGCGTATGCGTAGAGGTTCGGGCCGCCATCCAGGAAGGACGGATCCGGCGAGGTCCAGGTGGCCGTCCGTGGGTCATAGTCGCGGGCACCGAAGTGAACGAGCCCCGTCAACTCGTCCGCCATCCCCCCTCCGAACCCGAACGGCTGAAAGCCAGGCGCCGAGTCCGACCACACCTCGCCGAACGGCGAATAGCTCAGCCGTTGGTCAACCGCCCCGGTCTGGGCATTCACCACCATGCGGACGCTGCCGCGGTGGTCGGTCACGATCCGCCAGGTCACGCCGCCACGAATCATGAGATCCGGCACGTGCGCCCACGTCCCGTAGACAAAGCGACTGATCACCGTCCCGGTCCCGTCCACTTCGGCGATCGGCGCCTCCCCGCCGGCGTAGATCCAGCCCCTGACCGGCGCCCCCTGCACCTGGCGGCGCACCCTCCGCCCGAGCGGGTCGAGGTCGTAGCGCACCCTGCGGCCGTCGGCGAGCTCCACGGCGTGCAGGTGACCCAGCACGTCGTATTCAAGAAACCGCGTTCCAGCCGCATCCGACTGGGACAGGCGGCCAAACGACACGTGGTCGTAGCTCGTCGCACCCGAGGCGCCAGCGCTCCCCGTCGGCCGATCTTGTGCGTCGAAGGTCACGTCGAGAGATGCCTCCAGCGTTCCGGCGATTGACGTACGGTTCCCTCTTTGATCCCATGTATAGACACTGCTCGCGCCATCGTCGCGCGAGGCGCTGTCCAGCCGCCCCGTGGGGCTGTAGCCCCACGTCCACGTCGCAGACGCGCCGTCGAACTCGTCCATCACAGCGATCCGACCCACCGCGTCGCGGGTCCAACCCTGGGAGAACAGCAACGTCCCCTGGTGGCGAACCTCCACCCCGTCCAACATGCCGTCGGCGGCGTAGGACCGGGTCTCGGTGAGCTGCCCCACCACCAGCCGGTCGATGCGACCCGTGGGCGCCGCCCGCACCAGGTCGAGCCCGCCGGCGCCGATCAACAGACCGTCGTTGTCGTAGGCGAAGGTCACCTCGTGCGCGCCGTTGATCCGTCGCGCCGAGACCCTTCGGGCGCTGTCGTAGTCGCGGGCGACCGTGGCCGTGAACGCCCCTCGGGCCGTCGACTCCACGATCAGGTTGCCGTCGTAGGTGAACTCCAGGCTGTCTCCGTCGGCCTCCGTGAAGGCCTGCGGGTACCCCGCGGCGGTCCAGGTGCTGCTCGTCTCGCTCGAGGCCGCCCCGCCCACCGTCGCCCGCTCAAGGCGGCCCAACGTGTCGTAGATAAAGGTCGCGGACTCGCCCTCGGGGGAGCTCAGCGCGAGCGGACGGCCGAACGCGTCGTAGTCCAGCGTCCAGGACGAGGGCGCGCCGTCCACCGACGGCAGCGTGTACCCGGAGAGCTGGTTGAGGCCATTATACGTCATCGTCGTGACCGCGCCGCCCGAGCGCTCCATCCTTACCAGATTGCCGACGCCGTCGCGCTCCCAGGTCGTCACGCCGCCGTCGGGCAGGGACTCGCCGCTCACCCGGCCGAGCGCGTCCAGCGTGTACGTCATCACCTCGCCTTCCGGCGTCGTCACGCGGCTCGGGGCCGACTGGGCCCCGTCGTACCCGAAGCGCCACTCCCGGCCGTTGCGATCGACGCTGGTGACCCGACCCACATCGTCCAGCACCCTCGAAAACACCTGGTCGCCGAGCTCCACACGCACCGCCTCGCCTGCGGCGTTCACCACCTGGCGCGCCGTGCGGCCCGTCGGCGTCGTCATCGTCCACGTCGAGGTGGCGCGATCGTAGCGACGGCGCCAGATGCGCTGCGCCACCGACTCGGTCAGCTCCATCGCTTCGATATCCGCGCCGTCGTCGGCGCGCTCCAGCGTCACCCAGCCCGCGCGGGTGAGCGTGTGCTCGGCGGGGGTCTTCACCGTCGCCACGGTGCGCGGTGACTGAAGACCGAAGACCGGATGGCCGAGCTGCGTGCTGCGGATCTCCGACCCGTCCGGCGTGATCGTGCGGAGCAGCCCGCCAGACGTCGCCAGCTGCGTCACCGTGGCGCCGTCGGTGGCCACGATCGTGTGCCGCGTCTCCGACGCGCCAAGCTCCTCAAACCGGTGGACCTCCGACAGTGGCCCCCAGCCCCGCTCCACCTCAAAGCCGTTCGACAGCGCGCGCCGGGTCAACGTCTGGACCCCGCCAGCCGGGTTCTCGTCCGCCGTCAGCCGCCCCTCTCCGTCGTACGTGAAGGTCGACTGAAGCCCACGGGCGTTCACGGCGGACGTCAGCAGGCCACGGTCGTAGGCGAGCGCGATCTGCCCCCCCATCGGGTCCGTCACCCCCACGAGATCGCCATCGACCACCTCCAGCGTCGTGCGCTCTCCGCCGACCCCGACGATCGCGGTGGCGACGCCCGCCCCGTCGCGCTCAATACGCGTCTCGTTGCCGTAGGCATCCACCAGACCGACCAGCCAGCCAGCCTCGTCATACCGGTGCGTCAGCACCGGCTCGCCCGACGCCAGGTCCCAGGTCCCCAGCTGCCGGCCGGAGGCGTCGAAGCCGAAGAACTGCTCGCCCGAGGTGTCCCCAATCACATACCCATCCAGCGCGAAGGCCGGCATCACCGGGGCGATCTCGCGCACGACGTTCTCGCCAGCCAGTAGGATCACGCCGTTGTCATCGAACATCAAACCTTCGATGTCACCGACCGTCGCCTCTACCGCGGGGCCGCGGTCCCCCGTCACGGTGTCGGTTCCGTCACCGGCGAGCGTGTGGATGCGGCCGTCGACTCCCACCAGGCGGAGGCGCTTGACGTCGGCGATGGCGATGCGACCATCGGCGTCCACGGCCAGAGCCTTGAGAGACGAGTTGAGGTGGGCCTGCGTCGCCAGCCGACCGTCCCCGATCTCACACCCCGGCACCTGCTGGATGTCGCAGGCCTCGCCATCGCCCACGACCGTGCGGATGATGCCGTCCGGCGTCACCCGGCGCACCCGACGGTTGTCGCTGTCGGCGATGTAGACGCTCCCGTCCCGACCAACCGCCAGCGCCGAGGGCCCGTTCAGGTCCGCCCGGATCGCCGGACCGCCGTCGCCGCCGTAGCCACCGAAGCCGCTCCCGGCGAACACGCGCAGCACACCGTCCGGCCCCACCGCGTACACCCGACTCGTGTCGTCGTCCGCCACATAGAGGGTGTCGTCCAGCCCCAGCGCAAACGCCGTCATGCCCCCGAAGTGCGCGTCCCGCGCCAGCATCCCCGGCTCGAGGTCGCACGAGATGTTGCCGAACACGCACTGGAACGGCGCCCCGTTGCCGGCCACCCGCACCACCATCCCGTCCTCCTCCACACGGCGCACCATCCCCGAGATCTCGTCCAGGAACAGCATGCGCCCCCGCGAATCGAACGCTATCCGCCTGAAATCAAAGACATTTACCTCCCCAACCGGCCCCTCCCACACGCAGTCGTCGACCGCGTCGAGGGCGCACGACCGGATCGCGACACCACCGATCACCGTCTCCAGCCGACCGCTCTGCAGCCGCTGCACGCGGGTCGCCTGACCGATGTACAGCGCTCCGTCTGCTCCTCGCGCCAACCCCCGCGCCCCAAACAACGCCCGGCCGGTCGCTGGCCCGTCGTCCTCCACGCCCTCGCCCTGGATGCCGGGGATGAACTCCGACGCGTCCCGGATCCCCGCCAGACGACGGATCACCCGCGCGCGATCCTCCGCGCCGACCCGACCGCCATCGCCCCGGTACAGCACCCGCACGTTGGGCTCGTAGACGTGGTGGGCGTCCAGCGACCAGCCCCCCAGGCCAAACATCCGACCGTCCACACCGCCCAGCCTCCCCTCGAAGTCCTGCGACAGAGTGATCTCGCCGCGAGCTCGCGAGCCGGAGATCGGGGCGTCGCCCACGCTCCCAAACGACGCGTTCAACTCCGACTCCGACTCGTAGTAGACCGCGTCGTACACGTAGTCCACGCGCCACCGAATCGTCCGCTCACCCACCAACGGCCGGCCAAAAACGTCAATGCCGTCCCACTCAAAGACGTATTCCTGATTCGGCTCCACACCGAAATCCATATCGTGACGCTGGCCCGCGATCTCAACCTTGAGATGCACCGCCTTGAGGTCTGCCGGGGGCGCATCATCCGTCAGCAACATCCTCTGACGGCGCTCCGCCGAGCGCCCTTCGGCGCGCCCGCTGTCGTATACCAGTTTATAGGGCGTTCCTGCGATCGCGATCGTCTCCCCCAGGGTCTGGTTCTCACAGCCGATGATCGACCCCTTGCCCTTGCAGTACTTGTCGATCCACTCCTGAAGCTTCTTCAGCCACGGCGGCAGCGAGAACAGCCCCAGCCCGAACGGCCAGTTCACGTCCCACGGGCTGAAGTGCGCCACCTCAACCCGCCACAACGAGTCCCCAGCCCCATACAGCTCCGCCAGCTTCTCCCGCTCCGCGCCATCCAACCCGATGGCGTCCAGCGCCTCAGCGCTCTCCGCCGCGCCGTCCCCGTCAAGATCCACCGTCACCTCGCCGCCCACCTCCGCAACGATGTCCAGCACCACGCCATCGGGTTCGGCGATCCAGGCGCCGAGCCCTGCGTCGTACCGGCCCACCGGCGCCCGAGTGCCCGCCGGGAAGCCCGTGAAGTTGGTCACGTAGAAGGGCACCGGCGCCTCGAACTCTACCCCCTGCGCCCCGGCCGCCACGGCCTCGTCCACACCCAGCTCCACCGCGTAGGTGTAGGCGGACGAGGGCGGCAGATGAGCGGGCATCGCCGCCTCGCCCGTCTCGCCCACCGTGTACTCCGTGGCGCGGAACGAGAGCACGGGCAGGGGGCTCCGGTCGCCGTTCGGCATCACCATCATCGCCCGGTTGCCCGGCTCAAACAGGACGGTCGCCTGACGCTGGCCGTCGGCGTCGCGCACCATGCTGCCCTGCGCCGCGACGATCTCGTCAAGGTCCGCCAGCACCACGCGGGTCATCACGGGATCGGGGCTCGTCATCACCACGTCGTCCAGCGTCACGTAATCGCGACGGGGCACGCTGATCGCCCGCTCCACCGGCAAAAAACCCTCTCGGGCCATCGCCACGCGCGCGAGGTCGCCGCCGTTGAGCACGAGCTCGAACCGACCATCGCGACGGCTGTTCACGCGGCCCACACCGGGCTGGCTGACGGCATGAATCGCGACCCCCGGGATCCCCTGCCCGGCGCGGTCCACCACCCGCCCCACCACCACGCTCACCCGCGCGGGATCGAGCACGCCGTCCTCCACGCCCTGCTGAGGCGCGTCGTCGCCTTCGGTGAGGAAGTCGATGGACGTGTCGAAGCGCGTGGGAACCGTCGGGTCGATCGGCGACGGGTTGAGCGCGTCGTCGGGCATCGCCGCCAGGGTCGTGAACGCCCCTCGCGGTCCGTCGTCGGACTCCTCGGCGCCGCGCACGACCTCCACGCGCACGGTGTAGCCCGTCGCCGCGACGAGCGACTCCAGCGCCACCGTCGTGGACGTCAGCGGGACCTCCGCCACGAGATCAGCGTCGAGGTAGACACGGTAGCCCTCCGCGTTGCGGCCCCCGTAGGCGCTCCACGTCAGCGAGGCGCGGTGGTCGTCCAGCACCACCGCCATCACGCTCGCGGTCGGGCCCCACACGAGCGGTCCCGCGAGCACGTCTGCATCCGGGGCGGCGTCCACGTCGGACGCCGCGTCGCCACCGTCATCCCGGACGTCCGGCGTGGCGTCGAGCATCGCGTCGGCGGGGGCATCGGGAGAGGTGTCGTCGGGGCCGGTGTCCTCGTCGACGGTGGTGTCAGCGGCGGTGTCGTCCAAGGCGTCGTCCGAAGCATCGGGTGAGCCGTGCGGCGTGGACGTGGAGCCCCCGCCGCAGCCGGGCAGCGCGGCGAGGGGCAGGAGCGCGAGCAGCAAGAGGAGGCAAGCGGTGGGCAGACGATGAGGCATCTTCTCACTCCAGGATAGGGCGCGCCTTCAAACAAGGCGACTTCGCAACGATGCAGGGGGCAGGGCCTGCGACAATGGGTGTTGCCGTGGAGGCTATCAAGATGACGCCGCCTCCACAACTCGTCCGGACTATTCATGTAACCATTTGAATCATAAGACTTTTTTCATCCAGGCCGCCACCGACTCCAGCGGTTGCATCAAGCGATAGGGTCATCCACATTTTCGAGCCCCGCCCGACGATGCGGTTGGCCAGGCGCCTGACGACTCCGCGGACGCCCGCGCACGCGCGTCGTGGAACATGACGTGCCACGTCTTGCGCGACGGACACCCCCGTCCCACCTTCCTCGCGCCACGATGGTTCACCGCTCCGATGAGGCCTCATGCGCAACAGCACCCCGATCCTCCTCATCCTCCTGTTGACCGCTTGTCCGCGCTCGGCCACCGAACCGGACGTCGCGGCTCCCCACACGACCTCCTCCGTCGCCTCCCCGACCGTCCCCCCGGAGCCCACACCCATGAAGGTCCCCTTCGTTCCCTGGAGCGCCTCCGTCAACGTCGCCGTCTCCGGCGCGGCGCGAGACGCCAAGGGTGGCGCCGTGTTGCTCGTCGGACCTGGCCAGGTCCCTCTCTACCTCGAAGGCCTGGACGCGTGGCCCGAGGCCCGCCTCAACACGACGCAGCACGCCCACGGACGCGTCGTGGCCAAACACAAACTCGCCGAGGCCGGCCAGGACGCGGACGGCGCGTGGAGCCAGGGCGTGGAGCCCGGCGGCGGCCCTCAGTGGGTGCTCGAAGCCGCTGCGATCGTCGACCGCCCGCTTGCGCCCGCCGCGTTCCCCGCCGCCTTCACCCGCGCCGCGTGGCCCGAGCGCGCCCCCTGCCTCGACGCCATCGGCCACGCCCTCGGCAAGACCGGCCTCGACGACTTCCTCGTCGGCGCCGAACTCCAGCAGCAGGACGGCAAGACCGCCTTCGCCCTCTGGCATCGCACCGCCTTCGCCCCCGAGCACGAGGGCATGGTCGGCAACCCCGGCGGGCTCAGCCGCAACGCCCTGTGCGACCAGGCGACCGGCACCTTCGACCGCTTCCTCTTCTGGCAGTAGCCCCAACCCACTGTCCCCATTGTCATTTTCGACTTTTCGCGAACTCGGCCACGTGCTACCCTGCCGCCGCTCGTTCACATCCACCCCAGGAGGGTCGCCCATGACCAGCCCCACCGACGCCAACGCACGCGTCATCCCACACCCCCGGCGCGTCCCCGCCCGACGCAACATGCACGCCGTGCCCTACGTCGAGATGTTCGACGGCAAGCTCCAGGGCGTCGTCTCCAGCGGCTCCGATGCCTCCCGCGTCTACTGCTCCTGGATCGACAGCGACGGCGACTTCTACTGCTCCACCAACAACAACCGCCCCTGCGGTGGCCTGCGCGGCGGCGGCTGCAAGCACATCGACTCCATGATCACCAACGCCATCGCCCAGTTCGACGGCGATGAGGTCGCGCGCTTCCTCGGCATCAAGGGCGACCCCGGCTCCTTCAACAACAGCCGCGCCATCACCTCCCAGATCCGCGGCTCGCTCCGAAAAGAGCCCGCCAACGCCGTCTTCTCCCGCTTCCTCAACTACCTCCGCTACACCGAACTCGAGGGCTCCTGCGCCCCCATGCCCGAGATGGCCTGGTTCATCACCGGCTGACCCACAAGGAGCCCCCATGCCCCTCACCGACCTCCAGTCCACACCCGAAGGCGTGCTCGCCGCAGGCGAACTCATCGCACGCCTCGACGGCTGCTTCCTCCACGGCTTCGCCCGGCTCACCGGCGACCAGCGCGACGCCCTCGAGACCATCGCCCGCACCTTCACCGGCACCCCCCTGGCCACCACCCTCGACGCCGCCGTCGCCGACCTGCTCGCCGGAAACGTGCTCGCCGGGCACCTCACCGCCCTCGCCAGCGCCCGCGCCGCCCTCGAAGGCGCCCGCCACGACGCCCTCCAGGCCCAGGCCTTCGAGGCCCTCGGACGACCGGCCCCCGGCGCCGTCGCCACCCAGCCCGCCGCGCCCTTCGAAGGCCCCGCCGCCACGCTCGCCGAGAGCACCCGCCAGTGGCTCCTCGAGCTCGCCCTGGCCGGCTTCCTTCAGCTCGAACGCTCCACCGTCGCGCCGTTTGCGCCCGTCCTCGAGGAGCTCCAGGCCCAGCCCGCGCTCCTGCGCCTCTCCGTCCTCATGACCGGCTTCCTCTACGAGCTCCTCGCGCTCACCCCCACCTCCGGCCTCGACGTCGTCCCCGGCCGACGCCTCGTCGACCTGTGGACCCGAGCCATGCTGCTCGCCTCCTACCCCCAGCCCGAGCCCGCCACCACCACCGTCTCAGGCACCTTCCACCCCGTCGGCATCGATCTGCGGCACACCGACCACCTCGTCAGCGCGGTCGTCTGGGGCGTCCTTGACGCTGGCGGCGCCCAACGCACCGCCCGAGCCACCCTCACCTCCTGGAAGGTCGACGCCGTCACCGGCTCCGAGGTCTGGTCCATGCTCGCCGAACGCGACGGCAACCTCCTCGGCGCGCTCTCGGCCGGCAAGGCCATCGACATCACCGACCAGCCCATCACCGAGGGCGGTGACCTCGTCTGGAAGAACCCCGGCAAGCTCAGCAAGAAGAGCACCCCCCTCGACGCCGCAAAGACCTACTTCGCGCCCGGCGCAGCGGCCCCCGCCCACGCCCTCAACGCGCCCCTCGATCGGCAGACCGTCCAGGTCGCCATCCCCCTGTTCCTCGACGGCGTCACGATCAAGAAGGCCGGCGACGAGGCCACCCTCACCGCCGACGGCCTCACCCTCCCCCTGGCCCTCGAGCGCCTCAGCCCCCTCGGCCCTGACCTCAAGGCCGTCCTCAAGGCCAACGCCCTCTTCGGCCTCCTCCGCCATGACCGCGACCAGTGGAGGCTCCAGCCCCTCACCGTCGACGGCAAGGACGGACTCGCCACGGGCCTCGACGCGGGCATCAAGGCTAAGAGCGGCGTCGCCGCCCTCCTGCGTGAGCGCGCTGGCAAGCTCCTGCGCAAATGACGGCAAAGGCACCAAGGAACACCCCCATGGCCGACACACAGAAGAACCGACGCCAGCTCGTCTACTGGAACACCCTCGCCTCGGCCCTCGGCGCCGAGGAGCTCGCCGGCTCCTCACCGAAGATCACCCGACAGATCGCCGCCGAGCACGACCTGCCCGCCCTCCTCCTCGACCCGAGGCCCCCCCTCGGCCAGATCCTCCGCCGGCACCCCGAGCTCGAGCGCGAACTCGACAACCTCATCCCCACCGAGGAGACCCCCATCGACGAGGCCTCCGTCCGCAGGGCCCTCATCTACAGCAAGATGCTCGTCAACGTCTTCGGCCAGCAGGGCGCCGGCACCATCAGCGCCCAGCAGTACAACGACTGGCTCAACGACTGCCGCGTCTTCCAGCGCACGATGTCCGGCGAGGGCGGTGACGAGGGCGGAACGGGCTCGCGGTCGCTCTATGAGGAAAGGTCGGAGATGCCGTCGGACCCCGGCCACGACTGGAAGGGCCCCGGCTCCGGTGGCGCACCCGACGTCGCCGACCAGGACCTCCAGTACGCGCTGGACGAGATCCGCGCCGGCCGTGGCCTCGCCTCCCGACCCGAGATCAAGGCCAGCCTCGACCGCACCGAGAAGAACCTCATCAACCGCATGGCCCTGCGCGAGGTCCTCAAGGACGCCAAGCTCGTCGAGAAGATCACCCCCTCCATGGCCATGACCGAGCAGCTGCTGCGCGACAAGGACCACCTCGAAGGCCCCGCCCTCAAGCACGCCAAGATGCTCATCAAGCGCCACGTCAAGGAGCTCGGTGACGTCCTCAAGAAAGAAGTCAAATCTGCCACGAAGGGGAAAATCGACACCAACACCCCGCCAAAGCGAACCTTCGCCAACCTCGACCTCAAGCGCACCATCTGGAAGAACCTGGTCAACTACAACCCCGCCGATCAGCGCCTGTACGTCGACCAGCTCTATTACAAGCGCCAGGTCATCCGCAGCTCGGACAAGACCCGCCTCATCATCGTCGTCGATCAGTCCGGCTCCATGGTGCCGGCCATGATCAACTGCACCATCCTCGCCTCCATCTTCGCCGGCCTCCCCAAGGTCGAGGCCCACCTCATCTGCTTCGACACCGAGGTCATCGACCTCACCCAGTGGGTCCACGACCCCTTCGAGGTCATCCTCCGCACCAAGCTCGGCGGCGGAAACGACGGCCCCAAGGCCATGCGCGTCGCCGCCACCAAGATTCGGGACCCCAAGAACACCGTCATGGTCTGGATCAGCGACTTCTACGACTACCGTGAGCTGTTCGGCATGTGCAAGGCCGTCAAGGACTCCGGCGTCACCTTCATCCCCGTCGGCTCCGTCGCCAGCAGCGGCTACTTCAGCCTCGACCCCTGGTTCCGGCAGCAGTTCAAGCAGATCGGCACGCCCGTCCTCTCAGGCTCCCTCAAGACCCTCATCCGCGAGCTCAAGACCGCGCTGCCAATGTAAAAATACACAGATTAGCACGTAAATCAATTCACCCTCGATCCCAGGAGCTCCCCCCATGGCCACCCGCAAGCCCGAGACCGCCGAGACCCCCGAGACCCCCGACAGCACCGAAGCCACCGCCCTCCGACTCCCCGCCGAGGAGAAGTTCAAGGAGGAGCTCGACTGGCTCGAAACCGTCGACACCGGCGCCAAACCGTTCAGCTGGCGCCTGTCCCCCAACATGGTCCGCATCTTCATCCTCGGCTCACGCCCCCAGGACAAGCTCGAGCGCAAGGTCGAGCAGAAGTGGTACGGCCACACCTCCCTCGTCGAGAAGGCCATCGTCACCCTCGCCTCCGACCGCGGCCTCCTCCTCATCGGAGACCCTGGCACCGGCAAGAGCTGGCTCGCCGAGCTCCTCGCCGCAGCCATCTGCTCCAACTCCACCCACGTCGTCCAGGGCACCGCAGGCACCACCGAGGAGCACATCAAGTACTCCTGGAACGTCGCCATGGTCATCGCCCAGGGGCAGTCCCGCGACTCCATGATCCCCTCCCCCATGATGACCGCCATGAACCGCGGCGAGCTCGGGCGCTTCGAGGAGCTCACCCGCTGCTCCAGCGACGTCCAGGACGCCCTCATCTCCATCCTCTCCGAGAAGTACGTCACCATCCCCGAGCTCCGCGCCAACAACGTCGTCTTCGCCCGACCCGGCTTCAACGTCATCGCGACGGCCAACAGCCGCGACCGCGGCGTCAACGACCTCTCCAGCGCCCTCAAGCGACGCTTCAACTTCGTCCACATCCCCATCGTCACCAACAAGAAGACCGAGCAGCAGATCGTCATGTTCCGCGTCAAGGACCTCCTGGCCCGCAACAAGTTCGATGTCGAGGTCCCGCCCGCCATGCTCGACGTCATGCTCCAGACCTTCGCCGACCTCCGACAGGCCGCCGAGGCCGCCTCCAGCGACGACGAGCGCCTCGAAGCCGCCCTCTCCACCGCCGAGCAGATCGGCACCATGGAGGACGCCATCCTCTACAGCCAGTTCTTCGGCAACAGCCAGCTCGAAGGCGGCACCCTCGCCCGGTCCCTCATCGGGACCGTCGTCCGCCGCATCCCCGAGGACGTCTCCGTCATGAACAAGTTCTGGCACGCCGTCGTCGAGAAGCACGCCAAGAAGCACGGCGGCGCCTGGGGTGACTTCCTCGAAGGCGGCAAAGAGGCCATGTCCGTCATGAAGTAGCCGGGCCGCCACCCGTTCGCGCACCGCCCACGCCCGCTCCGAGGCGGTGCGCACCGCACCGCCCACCGAGGCAACCCCACCCCCGCACCCCGCTCGCCGAGGCCCCCCATGACCCGGAATGATCCCCTCCAGGACACCTTCGACCCCCTCCGCGAGCAGCTGCTCGCCGCCGCCGCCGAGTTCAAGACCGACGCCGACGCGCTCTCCGGCCTCCTCGTCGACCTCGTCAACGATGTCCAGCGCGCCAGCAACGAGCCCCTCGTCATCCTCCCCGTCGCGCACCACTCCCCCTCGTGCGCCGCCCACACCGTCCAGCGCCTGCGGGAGCATCCCCCCCGCGTCATCTTCATCGAGCTCTGTGAGGACCTCCAGAGCAAGATCGACGAGCTCAAGGACTGCAAGCTCCCCATCGCGCTCCAGGCCTTCGCCAGCAAGTCCGACGACTTCCCCGAGAGCTGGGTGCCCCTCTCCGTCGTCGCCCCGCTCACCGAATTCTCCGCCGAATACCAGGCTATCGCCTTCGCCCTCTCCCACGAGGGCGTCGACGTCGTCTTCGTCGACCGCTCCGTCGACCACATCTTCCAGTGGATCAAGCCCGCAGGCGACGACGCCAACGAGGACGACAAGGCCCTGCACGCCCTCATGCCCGAGCAGGAGGAAGAGGAAGCCGACGAGGACGAGCTCAACCACGCCTCCTCCGTCGGGCTCCAGCTCGGCCAGATGATGCCGACCTTCGATGATTTCCGTGAGTTCCTCCTCCAGAACGCCCGCGTCAACCACTTCTCCGAGTGGTGGGACGTCTACGTCGAGCAGCCCACCCTCGGCGCCTCCTTCGACGCCTGGCGCCAGACCATGATCCTCGTCGGTAGCCTCATCCGACGGATCGGCACCACACCCGAGCGGCTCGCCGAGCACGAGAACCGCGAGCGCTACATGTGGACCCGCATGAAGGAGTGGCTCGCCCAACACAGCGTCCAGCCCCAGGACGCCGTCTACATCTGCGGCGCCGCGCACGCCGCCAGCCTCGTGGACGAGTGGGGCACCGCCGCCTTCGGCACCCCCGAGGATCCCCGCTGGGCCATCCCCCCCCGCACCTCGACTGAGTGGCTCTACGGCTTCATCCCGTCCTCCTACTCCGCCATCGAGCGCCAGTTCGCCCACCCACGCGGCACCCTCGCGCTCGCGGAGAATACATGGAATAAGTCGATAACAGCGGTCGGCATCACCCCGTTCAGCCTCAGCGCCCGCAAGAAGACCCGCGCCCGCCCCAAGGCGGAGAAGGCCACCGCCCCCACCAGCCCCGACGTCGACCTCATGGCCGTCATGACCCGCGCCCCCGCCATCGAGGCCGAGGACCAGGCCCAGCTCCTGCGCTGGTGCAGCGAGATCGTCGAGCTCGCGCGCAAGAACCACTACCTCGCCACCACCGCCGACGCCATCGCCATCTACGAGACCTCCGTCCTGCTGGCGGGCCTCCGGCGTCGGCGCCACCCCAGCCCCTACGACTTCGTCGACGCCGCCGTCACCTGCCTCGAGAAGCTCGACGTCCCCGGCAAGCGCGACGTCCGGCAGCTCTGCGGCATCATGCTCGGCGCCGACCGCGTCGGACAGGTCGGCTACAGCTCGCTGCCCCCCCTCGTCCAGGACGTCTACGACCGCCTCAATCCCATCGGCGTCACCCCGAAGAAGACCACCATCACCCGATGGCTGATCGACTTCACCAAGAAGCCCTCGCCCGACGACGTCGCGCGCTCCAACCTCCTGTGGCGTATACACTATCTCCTTCCGAACGCCGGCGTCGCCCGCCCCATCATGGGCGAGATGAAGCTTGGCGGAAAGCGCCTCCAGGAGAGCTGGGACATCAAGATCGCCGGCGAGCAGCAGCGCGCCATCATCCAGCTCGCCTTCGAGGGCGTCACCATCGAGCAGGTCCTCGAGTTCCGCATCAAGCGCCAGGCCCACGCGCCGTCTGCCACCACCGTCAAGCTCCTCGAGCTCGCCGAGGCCTCGATCCTCTTCGCCGACTCCCCCCGACTCACCGAGGACGTCGGCGAGCGCGCCGTCCACCTCCTCACCCACGACGTGGGCGCCCAGGACGCCCAGGCCGTCTTCGAGCGGGTCCGGCGCCTCATCCACTACTACCGCTCCACGCCAGGTGGCCTCCCCCACTGGATCGAGGAGTTCGTCTCCCAGGGCTACCAGCACTACGCCACGCTCCTGCCCGCCGCGTTCGCCGACCGCGGCACCACGCCCGAGCAGCTCTCCGGCATGCTCGCCTTCCTGTTCAACCTCGAGGCGCTCGCCCTCGCCCTGGGCTGCAATCGCTCCCAGGTGCTCATCGCCATCCAGCAGGCCGGCCCCATCACCCACGACCCGCCCAAGCTCGGCCTCCTGTGGGCCGCCGAGTGGATGCTCCAGCTGCGAGACGGCGAGGCGATGCAGGCAGCGTTTGACTCCATCCTGGACAACCCGCTGAGCCTGACGGCCTTCCCGGAGTACCTCTCGGGCTTCCTGCTCGCCCTCAACTTCACCCCGCTGGTCGCGCCGCTGGCCGTCGAGCTGGTCAGCCGCGCTTTTGCCGACCTCCCGGACGCCATCCTCATGCCCTGGATGCCCGGCCTGATCAGCAGCCTGCGCGCCTTCTCCACCGAGGTCCTGCCGGCGCTGTTCAAGGAGGTCTTCCAGACCCTCCCGCGCGACCTCCCCGCCGTGGACGACTGGGTGCCCCGCTGGGACCTGGAGCCGCGCAAGGCCGCGGCCGCCGCAGCACCGGTCCCCACCGGCCCCACCCTCTCCCCGGCCGAGCTGGCCGCCCGCGGCCTGCTCGTCGCCTGGCCCGCCACCACCGACGCCCTCGCGGCCGGCCTCGGCGCCGAAGGCCCCTGGCTCGCCGTCCTCCCCACCTCCTCCGACGAGGCCGGCCCTGCGCCCACGGGCCCCCAGCTCGCCCCTGAGGAGCTGGCCGCCCGCGACCTGCTCGTCGCCTGGCCCGCCACCACAGACGCCCTCGCGGCCAACCTCGGCGCCCCGATCACCTGGACCCCGCTCCAGGCCGCTGCGCCGTCCGCACCCGCCACCTCGCCTGCCGCCGCCGTCGACCCCACCGAGGCCGCCGCCCGCGCCCTCCTCGACGCCTGGCCCGAGGCGCTCCAGGCCTGGGCGACCACCTCCGCCTGAGCCCTGCGGGGCGCGCCTCAACGCTCCGCATCATCAAAATATCAACTTAATCCGCGTATCAGCTCCTCGGGGCGCGGCGAACGTGCGCCCGCTCCACTCCTCTCCGTCACCGCCGAGCTCCGTGGACTATTTCAACTTTCTACGCAACATCGTCGCCCTCCTGCCGATAACCCTCCCGCGTGACCGGCCGTGGTGGCTTCCTGACGAGCTTCGCGAGTGTCGAGGTCGGTCACGCTCCTCGACATCCCCGCGCACCGTGCATCGGACCGCGCGTTGACCGCTCCCTGGAGGAACCGACCATGAGAACGACCACGCTTGTCCTGCTCGCCACCATCACCCTCTTGACCACCGCCTGCGCCTCCGACCTCGTCACCACCGGCGAGCTCGGCGCCACCGCCGACACACCCGACCACACCGACGACGCCTCGACACCCGACACCTCCCCGGACGCCGACCCCCTCGACGACCTGGGCCTCCCCGAAGAGCTCCCCGACACTGGCGCAGCCCCCACCCCCGACGCCGAGCCCACCCCCGACGCCGCCGAACCCGACGCCGCCGAACCGGACCCCACCCCGCCCGCCCGCTGCGGCGACGGCGTCATCGACGTCGATCGCGGCGAGTCCTGCGACGATTCCTCGCCGTTCTGCGTCGACTGCCGACGCGTGCCCGTCACCATCGCCCCTCGACGCGACGCGCCCCTCGACGCCCTCGGCAGCGCCTGGGCCGTCCCCCATCACGACCTCCTGCTCTACCGCAGCGACGACCGCAACCTCTACCTCGCCCCCTACGACCCCAGCGCGCCCCTCACCCGCGTCGGTCACGATCTGACCGCCTTCCCCCCCGATCGACGCATCCGCACCGTGGCCGTGGTCCCTTCGGGCGATCGCGTGATCTACGATGGCCGCATCGAATTCACCGACCTCAACCGGCTCTACACCGCCACCCTCAGCCCGCCCGGCGAGCCACAGCTCCTGAGCCCGCCCGACGTCAACGTCACTGGCTTCCTCGTCAACGCGGCCGAGGATCGGGTCATCTTCTGGGGGGACTTCGACGGCGACGGACGCCTCGAGCTCGTCGACCGACTCGCCGACGGCAGCTCACCCATGCGGCAGCTCACCCCGCCGACCGTCAATCGCCAACCCTTCGCCCTCTGCGAAGCCGCCTGTCGCCGCAACCGCACGCCCGTCTACACGCCCGCTGGCGACACTCTCCTGTTCGCCGGACAGCTCGGCGACGGACCCTCGTCCCGTGGACTCTTCGCCCTGCCTGTCGAGGGCGGTATCCCCGTCCAGCTCCACACCGACCCTGCCCTCGCCTACCGCTTCTCCGACGACGGTCTGCACCTCGTGATCGATGGTGACGACATCCGCCAGATCTCCATCGCCGACGGTACCCTGACCGTTCGGCCCCTGCTCACCCAGGTCGAGGCCACGCCCCACATCGAGGCCTGGGCCGCCTCGGACGACGGTCAGCGCCTGCTGGCCTGGGGGGTCCTCGAGCTCGACGGCGTCCGGCGCCTCTATCAGATCCCTGCCCAGGGCACCGACGCCGCGACGCGCGTCTACGCCAACCCCGACGCTGAGAGCCTCCAACCCCTCGGCACCACGCCCGACGGACTCCGGGTCCTCTTTCTCATCCGCTTCGCCACCGCTACCGGAACCGTCGGCCAGCTCTGGACCGCGCCGCTCTCCGGCATCGGCGCGCCGACGCGGGTCGACGGCGGCGTCCACGACGTCCTCCTCGCGCGCCACCTCGGGGACCACCTCCTGTTCTTCGCCCGGCGGGCCACCGCCCCCTCGGCCGACGTCTTCGTGCTCGACCTCAACGACTCGACCGCACGCAACCTCTCCGCCTCGACCGTCCCCCCCTTCACCCTCGACCCGACGGTCGGCCAGGACATCCTCCGCCTCAGCCCCGACCGCCGGATCCTCCGCCTGATCGCCCGAACGGCCGACGACCGACGCGCTGTCTACGTCATCGACCTCGACACCTTCGAGGTCGAAGCCATCCCGCAGCCCACCGTCGAGCAC